>Ga0209343_10000043_pt1 | contig 152974 bp, 125 predicted proteins | sample RifCSPlowO2_02_FD_184026 | JGI IMG/M metagenome (GOLD analysis project Ga0209343, IMG submission 184026) | Groundwater microbial communities from Rifle, Colorado - Rifle CSP2_plank lowO2_0.2 (SPAdes) (version 2) | ecosystem: Environmental > Aquatic > Deep subsurface > Groundwater | place... | reverse complement strand
CCCCCTGCTTATAAACCTTTTTTCTTTTTGTTAATTGCATAAATAGCGCCTTTAAAATGTCCCTTTAATTGTAAACGATTTCAGACTATATGTCTTCAACTTTTTGTAACATTTTTGTAACAAATTTCATTGAAAAAAGTTATAATTGAAAACCTAATCCAATGAAAATTTCTAAAATTCTTATTCCAACTTTAAGAGAAGCGCCTAAAGATGCGGAAAATATCTCAGCTAAACTCATGATCCGAGCCGGCATGATTAGAAAACTCGCCTCAGGGATCTATGATTGGCTGCCTCTTGGCTTAAAAGTTTTAAAAAATGTGGAAAAAATCGTGAGGGAAGAGATGGATGCTATTGGAGGGCAGGAAGTTTGGCTGCCCGTGATCCAACCCAAAGAATTATGGTCAGAAACCGGCAGGTGGCAAATTTATGGCAAAGAATTATTAAGAATTAAAGACCGCAAAGGATCTGAATTTTGTTTTGCTCCCACTGCTGAGGAAGTGATTACTGATCTTGCCAGAAAAGATGTGAGATCCTATCGGCAGCTGCCTATCATGTTCTATCAGTTTGGCGCAAAATTTAGGGATGAAATCCGTCCGCGTTTTGGAGTGATGCGGGCTCGTGAATTTTACATGAAAGACGCCTACTCTTTTCACGCGGATGAAGCAGATGTGGAGAATTATTATTCCAAAATTCTTGACGCCTATTCCAGAATATTTAAACGCTGCGGCCTTCAATTTAGAGCGGTAGAAGCAGAAACAGGAGCTATTGGAGGAACCTTTTCTCATGAATTCATGGTCTTAGCAGATACTGGAGAGGAAGAGATTGTTTCCTGTTCTCCTAACTGTAATTACGCAGCTAACGTAGAACGAGCAGAATGTATAAAAGAAAATTCTAAAAAAGATAAAGAAACTTTGCTTCCTTTAGAAGAAATTTCTACACCTAATGCCTGGACCGTAGAAGATGTGGCAAAATGTTTAAATGCTAATAAAGAAAAATTTATTAAAACCATGTTTTATAAAGTGGATGATCTGCCTGTTATCGCTCTTATTCGGGGGGATCAGGAACTGAATGAATTTAAGCTGCTGCATGCTCTGAATGGACAAAAAATTGAGCTGATGTCTGAAAAAGAATATTCCTTACTGGCTGATTGCGAGGTTGGTTTTGCAGGCCCATATGGCTTAAAAGAAAGAGCTAAAAAATCAGGAGTTGCGCCTCAAATTGTAGCGGATTACGCTGTCTCTAATCTAGTTAATGGGATTTCTGGCGCAAATAAAAAAGATTTTCATTTAAAAAATATTAATATTAACAGGGATTATCAGCCGGAAAAAATAGCGGATTTAAGAAAAATTAAAAATGGAGATTCTTGTATTCGCTGCGCTCAAAAAGGAATTGAATCTCAACTTCGCTTTTCCAGAGGCATTGAAGTGGGACATGCTTTTAAATTAGGCGCTAAATACTCTAAAGCCATGAACGCGGTTTATTTAGATGAAAAAGGAACTTCTCATCCTTTTATAATGGGATGCTATGGCATTGGCATTTCCAGAGTTGTAGCCAGCGCTATTGAGCAAAATTATGATGAACAAGGGATAATTTGGACTAAAAATTTAGCCCCATTTAAGGTGTCCATTGTGCCGGTAAATTTTGAACACCCGGAAACTAGAAAATTAAGTGAAGAGATTGAATCCCAACTAGAAAGCAAAGGCATTGAGACCCTGTTAGATGACCGTCTGGAACGAGCTGGGGTTAAATTTAAGGATTCTGACCTGATTGGAATCCCTGTGCGAATTACAGTGAGCGAAAGGGGAATAGAAAAGGGAACTGTAGAAATTAAATTACGTTCCCAACCAGAACTAAAACATTGTCCTAAAGAAACCCTCCTGGATGAAATCCAAAGAATTTTAGCAGGGGATTGACAGCTAAGATTTAACAATGTAAGATAGGTTCAGTTCTTTATAAAGAGAGTAAATTTTTTTCTATTGGTGTTTGAAAAAACTTAATAAAGGAATTCCGTGCAAATCGGAAGCGGTCCCGCCGCTGTAATCCTGTCCTATCCTTATAAATAAGAATAGGCAAGCTTTTTAGCAATAAGCCACGAGTTTAGAATTTTAAACTGGGAAGGCGCTAAAAAAGTGCAGGAGAGCCAGAAGACTGACCAGTAGATGTTTTTTGAAGCTTCTTCGTTTAGAAAAGGAGTCTTCAAGAGGTTTTATTTTTTATGTAAAACCTAAGGACCAAGGAGTTGGGTGCAATCCTTAACAATTTTTTTATCTGTTAAGGATTTTTTATTTTATGGACCCAAATTTCTTTCAAACCATTTATCTTATTCGACACGCAGAATCTGCCATGGCTGGCTGCTATTGTGGTTCCATTGATGCTCCATTGAGCAAAAAAGGAGAGCGTCAAGCTAAAAAAGTTGGTGAATTTTTTAAGACCATCCCTTTAGAAGTTTGTTATTTCAGCGATTTAAAGAGAACCAGCCAAACCTGCCAGGAAATAAAAGAGCATAAAAATGGCTCAACCCTTTTTATTAAAACCCCAGCTTTAAGAGAAATTAGTTTTGGCGCATGGGAAGGTCATACATTCCAAGAGATTTCCAAAGAATGGCCAAAACTCTATAAAAACTGGATCCAATCTCCCCAGACAACCCAAATTCCAAAAGGAGAGCCGTTTCCAAAATTTGAAAAAAGGATAAAAATTTTTTCAAAGATTCTGCAAAAAAATAGCTCTAAAGAAATCGCGATTGTAGCGCATGGGGGAACCTTAGCTCTTTTAACCATCCTTCTCCTAAAAAAATCAATGAAAGAATTTTGGAAATGGGCGCCTGAATGCGCCTCAATTACTATATTAGAGAAAAATCTAAAGGACAAAAATAATAAATTTAAATGGGCCAAATAATTTTCGTTTTAAGGTTAAATAGTTCATGCTGATAAAGCGCTTTAACAACAACGTCTTAGATTAGGAACTTAAAATGAGTGAAATCATTTTTATCTTAGGCGGGGCGGAAAGCGGGAAAAGTTCTTTTGGAGTCAGATTTTTTAAAAATTTCAAAGGAAAGGTGGGTTTTGTCGCAACCTGTGTCGCAAGCGATCCTGAAATGAAAATAAAAATTAAAAAACATAAAAACGAAAGACCTTTAAACTGGATCACTTTTGAATCAGCGCAAACTCCCTTTAAAGTCAATTTTGATCACCAACAAATTGATTCTTTGCTGATTGATAGTTTAACTCTTTGGGTTTCCAGCTTAATGCTTCAAAATTTTAAAAAAGAGGATGTGCAAAATAAATGTAAAGAATTTCTAAATGAAGTAAAGAAAAAATTTAAACAGATCGTTATTGTCTCGGATGAAGTTGGGCAAGGCATTGTGCCAAAAAATCAAAATGCTCGGCTATTTAGGCAAATCTTAGGCGCTGTTAATCAGGAGGTAGCTCAAACCGCTAATAAAGTATTTATGATTACAGCAGGAATCCCACTGCTTTTAAAAAATGATAGGTAGTTGAACAACTATAGGAGAATCAAAATGAACAATAAAGAGCTTATTTTAGAAACCATTCAAAAAATCACTCCCTTAAAACAGGAGTGGTTTGAAACTGCAAAAAAACGTTTAGACAATTTAACTAAACCTTTGGGAAGTTTAGGAAGACTGGAGGATTTGGCTCAAAAAATCTGCGCCATTCAAGAAAATGATCATCCCACTTCTAAAAACAAGGTTATTTTTACTCTAGCCAGTGATCATGGAATTACAGAGGAAGGAATCAGCGCTTATCCTCAAGAAGTCACTCCCCAAATGGTTTTTAATTTTATTAACCAGGGAGCGGCCATTAATGTGCTCTCTAAAACAGTGAACGCTAAAGTAGTTGTTGTGGATATTGGCGTTGCCCAAGAAATGCCAGAACTCCCCGGATTAATTAATAAAAAAATAAGAAAGGGAACTTCTAACTTTGCCAAAGAGCCGGCAATGTCTAGGGAAGAAGCATACCAATCTATTGCTACAGGAATAGCTTTAGTAGAAGAGGAAATAAAAAATGGGGTGGATCTTATTGGAACAGGTGAAATGGGCATAGGAAACACCACTCCTTCCAGCGCCATTACCGCAACCATCACTGACAAAAAAGTAGAACAGGTGACAGGACAAGGAACAGGCATTCCTCAGGAATCCCTTAATCATAAAATTGGAGTGATTGAAATCGCGCTTGCCCTGCATAAACCTAATGCGCAGGATCCTATAGATGTTCTTTCTAAAGTAGGGGGATTTGAAATTGGAGGCATGGCGGGCATTATGCTTGGCGCAGCTAAAAATCGAATTCCAGTTGTGATTGATGGATTTATTTCCGGCGCAGCAGCTTTAATTGCCCATGGTTTATGTCCTACAGTGTCAGAATATCTCATTCCAGCCCATCGCTCCAGTGAACCCGGACACGACGCAGTTTTAAAACATTTGGGCTTAATTCCTCTTTTAGATTTAAGAATGAGATTGGGAGAAGGAACAGGAGCAGCTTTAGGCATGTTTCTTGTTGAGGCTTCCTTAAAAATAATAAATGAAATGGCTACTTTTGAGCAGGCCCATGTCTCGGAAAAGGTTGAGATTTTAATAAAATAAAATGTGCTTGAGACTTTTTTTAATTGCCCTACAATTTTTAACGATTCTTCCTCTTAAAAAAAACTATCTGGAAGAGGAAAAAGATTTGGCAGGATCTATGATCTTTTATCCTTTGGTGGGGCTACTGATAGGACTTTTAACCTTATGGATCTATCGCTTTAGTGAAAGATTCTTTATTCCCTCAATCAGCCTTATCTTTGCTTTTATAGCCGGAATAATATTTACAGGCGCCTTGCATCTGGATGGTTTTGCGGATTGCTGCGATGGTTTTTACGCTGGAAAAAACAAAGAAGAAATTTTAAAGATTATGAAAGATTCCCGCATAGGAACCATGGCAGTGGTAGGACTTTTTTGTCTTTTGCTATTAAAATTTTCTCTTTATTTTTCTTTGCTTTTTAAAGATCAGCTTAAAGACGCTTTTCTAATTGTTCCAGTAATTAGCCGCTGGCTTATGACAGTAAGCGCCAGCCTTTATCCTTATGCTAGAGAAGAAGGAACTGCTGCTCTTTTTCTTAAATATATTGGAAAAAAAGAACTCTTTTTTTCTTCTCTCTTGTTAAGTGTCATAATCGCTCCAGTTTTAGGTTTTAATGGGATCACTGTTGCCGCGTTCAGTTTTAGTGCGGTATGGTTCTTCTTGCAATGGGTTAAAAGGAAAATTGGGGGACTTACTGGAGACATATTAGGAGCTGTGAATGAACTTGCTGAAATTACAGCGCTATTTGTTTTTCAATTCATCGCTTCAAATGGAATGAGTCAATCATTCACTTTAATTTAACCCAAATGAAAATAGAAATTCAATACAGCGATGATCAAAAGATAGCGCTATTTTCTGTGGAATTCATAAATTCAAATAAATGGTAGGACAATGAATTATACGCATGGAGGCAATGTGCAAGTTTTAGCGCCTGAGGTTGGCGTTTCCATAGATCAGCTGCTGGATTTTAGCGCTAATATCAATCCTTTTGGTCCTCCAGAAGATGTAAAAACTATTATAAAAGAATCACTCAATGAAATTGCGTTTTATCCAGATCCAAACTACTGGAAATTGCGCTCTGCGCTCGCAAATTTTCATAATCTAGAAAAAGAAAATATAGCGATTGCCAATGGAGCTAGCGAACTTATTTTTTGGGCTAGCCATTTTTTTTCTAAACCAAAAGCCTTAATTTTTTCTCCAAGTTTTACAGAATACTCAGCAGCTGTAAAATCCTGCTTTGGAGAAGTTCAATATGAGCGCTCTAGAGAAGAATCAGATTTTAAACATTCATTTGAGAATGAATTGCCTGATCTTAAAACAAACCTTATTTTTCTGGGAAATCCCAACAATCCAACTGGCCAGCTCTATTCAGCTAAAACATTGATGAATTGGATTGAGCGCCATGTTCCAAATAATGGAAAACATCTGGTGGTTTGTGATGAATCTTTTATGCCATTCATTCAAAATGATTTAGAACATTCTCTACTTCCTTATGCTTTAAAAGATTCAAGGATCTTAATCTTACGCTCTTTAACTAAAATTCTTTCCATACCGGGATTAAGGTTAGGCTATTGCGTTGGTTCAAAAGAAATAATTGAGAAATTTAATTCTCTTATGCCAACATGGAGGGTCAATATTTTTGCTCAAAAAATAGGGGAAGAAATTAAAAATTTTAAACAATTTATGATTGATTCCTCTAGGATGTTAACTGTATTAAAAGACAATCTAACTGCTCGCTTGCAAGCAATCCCTTTCCTTAAAACATTTAAAAGTTCTTCAAACTTTCTTTTACTTAAAATTTTAAACCCTAAATTTAGATCTTCTGGATTAACTAAAACTCTATTAAAAAAAGGAATCCTGATCCGATCCTGCAATGATTTCTTTGGATTGGAACAGGATCAGTACCTGCGTATTGCGGTTAGAAAAGAAAATGAAAATAGTTATCTTCTAGATAGTTTAAAGGAAATTTTTTATGGCAGCTAAAGTCTTAATGGTGCAGGGCACAGCCTCCAATGTTGGTAAAAGCGTTTTGGTGGCAGGGCTATGCCGTTTATTCAAAAACCATGGAATTAAAGTCGCGCCTTTTAAATCTCAAAACATGGCGAATAATTCTTATGTGACAGAAAAGGGTGAAGAAATCGGCAGGGCACAAGCAACCCAGGCTTTTGCTTCAGGAATCCAACCAACAGTAGAAATGAACCCAATTCTGCTTAAACCAACAACAGATAAAAAATGTCAGCTTGTGGTGATGGGCAAGGTGATAGAATCCTTAACAGCTCTTGAATATCACTCCTATAAAAAGAAACTAAGTCCCCAAATTTTTAATGCCTTAGAACATTTAAGGGATTGTTACGATCTGATTGTGATTGAAGGAGCTGGCAGCCCTGCAGAAATCAATCTTAAAAAAAATGAGATCGTAAACATGTTCGTTGCTAAAAAAATCTCTGCTCCTGTGATTTTAGCGGGAGATATTGATAAAGGGGGAGTTTTTGCCCAGCTCATTGGCACCTGCCAACTGCTGGATTCTGATGAAAAAAAGTGTATCCGCGCTTTTTTAATTAATAAATTTAGGGGGGATAAAAAACTTCTGCTCCCGGGTCTTAAATGGATTGAAAAAAGAACAAAAAAGAAAATTTTAGGAGTGATTCCTTACATCCATAATCTTTCTATTGATGAGGAGGATTCTGTTGTTTTAGAGGATGGATTTGGAACTTTTTCAAAGAATGGAAAATCCACTAAAAATAAACTCCTAGTTCATGTAATTAAACTTCCCAGGATTTCTAATTTTACAGACTTTGACCCTTTAAAAAAAGAAAAAAGCGTTTCTTTAAATTACATTGAACATCCTCCCAGAAATATTTTGCCAGACCTCTTAATTATCCCGGGAACAAAAAGCACAATCTCTGATCTAAAATTTTTAAAATCTCAAGGGTTTATGGATTATATTCTCCGCTGTCAAAAATCTAAAGTGCCAATCTTAGGAATATGCGGCGGGTATCAAATGTTAGGGGAAAAGATATTCGACCCTTATAGCGTAGAATCTAAACAAAAAGAATCAGATGGTTTAAAAATAATCCCTTCCATCACGGTTTTTGAAAGAAAAAAAACAACAGCTCAAGTGAAAGCGGTGCACCTAGAAAGTAACTTAAAAGTTGAAGGATACGAAATTCATATGGGTTGTACTCAAGGTAGAAATGGCCAAAAACCTTTTTTCAAGATCACTGAGCGATATGGCATGCCCATAGAAGATTATGATGGAACTATTTTATGTTCAAATGAAAAGGAAAATAACTCTTTAATCATGGGCACCTATATCCATGGCTTATTTGATGCTCCAGAATTCCGTTCTTATTTTTTAAACCAAATAAGAAAAGAGGTTGGATTAAAAAGCATCAAAGATGAAAATAGTGAGGGAGAGGAGACAACAGGTTTTGATCAGCTTGCAAAAATAATTGAAGAAAACATTGATAAAAAATTACTTATGAGTTTAATTGAAAAACAAAAATAGAATTTAAAGATGAAAAATCTAGCCATCTTCTTTATCTTGGTTCTCATTTTCTAATACATTATTTGGGTAAAAAGCAACTTTAAAATTATACAGATGAATTTTATAGGAATATTAATCATTGCTTATCTCTTAGATTTGCTGCTTGGGGATCCGGATTGGATGCCGCATCCAATCCGCTTTATTGGATTTTTAATTGAGAAAGGGGAAAACGCCATTAGAAAAGGCATCTCATCTGAAAAATTAGAATTGCTGGGGGGAACCTTCTTAACCATTGGCATGATCTCTTTAAGTTTTTTGGTTCCGTGGATGGTTCTAAAAATTTTATTCCAACATTCTCCCGCATGTGCTGTGCCAGTTGAAATTTTTTTACTTTACGCTTGTTTCTCGACTAAAGAATTGGCGATTGAAAGTTTTTGGGTAAGAGATGCGTTAAAATCAAATGACATTCCCTTGGCAAGAAAAAAACTCTCATGGATTGTGGGCAGAGATACAAAAAACCTAGATGAAAAAGAGATTATCCGTGGAACTGTGGAAACAGTTGCAGAGAGTACAGTGGATGGAATTATAGCTCCGGTTTTTTATGCGTGTTTGGGAGGAGCTCCTTTAGCTCTAACTTATAAGACAATTAATACTTTAGATTCCATGATTGGACATAAAAATAAAAAATATTTTTATTTTGGAAAAACTGCCGCTAAAATTGATACTTTAGCCAACTGGCTTCCAGCCAGGATCAGCGGGTTTCTCTTTCCAATCGCTGCTGGAATTCTGGGATACTCATCAAAAAGCTCATATCAGATCGCTTGGGGTCAAGGTCTAAATACGCCAGTACCCAATGCTGCTATTCCAGAAGCTGCCATGGCTGGAGCGCTTCAAATTCAATTAGGGGGTCTAAATACCTATGAGAATGTCCCATTACAAACACCCTATTTAGGTTCCGCAGAAAAAGAGCTTTCTGTTGAACATATTGATAAATCCATTAAGTTGATGTTTGTGGGTTCGCTCCTATTCTTTTTGATTTGCTTAACTATTCGAACTCTTTGGGGAATAACATTTATAAGAGGATGATTTTAAAAAATAAATTTTTCCATTTTCGTTTTTTTACACTATGAACATCCCTAGAATTATTGTTTCTGGAACACAAAGCGGTGTTGGAAAAACTTCTGTAACATTGGCTTTAATGGCTGCCTTTAAAAAAGTTGGGATTAAAGTGCAGCCTTTTAAAGTTGGTCCTGACTATATTGATCCTAGTTATCACCAGCTTGTTACAGAAAAACCATCTCATAATCTAGATACATGGCTGCTTACAAAAGAAAAAGTCCAGTGGTTATTTCAGAAGGAATCTCATAATTGTGAACTAGCCATTATTGAAGGGGTCATGGGACTCTATGATGGTTTTGGCAGTTGTGAAGAAACCGCAAGCACTCAGGAAATTGCAAAACTTTTAAACTGTCCTATTGTTTTGGTCATTGATGCAAAAAAAATGGCTCGTTCGGCTGCGGCTTTAATCTTAGGTTTTAAATCTTTTGATCCTGCTCTAAAAATTGGCGGAGTGATTCTTAACAAAGTGGGAAGTTTAAGGCATTACCAAATATTAAAAGAAGCTGTAGAGACCTATACTCAAATTCCTGTTTTAGGCGGGATCCCTTCCAATTTAAAAATTCATGTGCCTGAAAGACATCTTGGTCTTTTAACTGCTTCTGAAAATAAAGAGTTTAAAGAACTTCTAAATGCTCTAACTGATTTGATTCGTCCGGATCCTGAAAAAAATAACCCTGGAATTAATTTAGATGCAATTCTAAAAATCGCTAAAGAAACAGAACCTCTACCTAAAGTAAAATCTCCATCTATAGAATTTAATAACAATAATTTAAAGTCTGTAAAAATTGGAATTGCTAAGGACAAAGCATTTAGTTTTTACTATCAGGCAAATTTAGATCTTTTAGAGCGCTGTGGAGCGAAATTAATTACTTTCAGTCCTTTAGAAACAAAGGAACTTCCAGAGGGTTTAAGCGCTCTATATTTTGGAGGAGGATTCCCAGAAATCTATGCGCAAGAGCTCCAAAATAATCTTTATTTAAAGAAACAAATTAAAAATTTAATTGCAGATGGTTTACCTGTATATGCAGAATGCGGAGGGTATATGTATCTTACAGAAGCGATTCAAGATTTAGAGGGTAAAACTTATGAGATGGTGGGCGCAATCCCAGGGAAAATAACAATGACCAAAAAACTCCAAAACTTTGGTTACAAACAAGGGAAAAGTATCCATCCTAACATACTCCATGACAAAGAAACCATGGTTCGCGGTCATGAATTTCACTATTCTAAAATGGAGGTTTTGGACTCACATTTTTCTTATGAGCTCACAGATAGAAAAACAGGAAAAAAACAGTTTGAAGGGATTCAAAAAAATAATTTACTTGCATCCTATCTCCATCTTCATTTTTTAACAAACCCTGAATGGGCGCAAAATTTCGTTAAAGCAGCAAAAAAATACAGTGAAAACTTAAGTTTGAAAAAGGAGACGGCAAAAGTTTAAAAGCCACAATTACATCAAAAAATTAAACATGGGATAGATGTCAGGGAAGTCTCGTGAAAATCGAGCTCTGCCCCGCAACTGTAAACCGCGACGAAAGCTTAAAATAAGTCACTGGTCTAGTCACAAATTAGACTGGGAAGACCTTTAGCAAGTAGGAAGACCGGTAAAGACAGGAAACCTGGCTATCCAATAAAGTTGCGTACGAAAATAAATCGGAACGCATTCTTCGAGAGGGAGAACAATGATGAAAAAAATTAAAGTTGTTGCAGCTGTATGTCTAGTAGTTTCTAGTTTCTTTTATGGAATTCAGAATCTTGGCGCTGTTTCAGAAGAGGAATTCCAATCCTTAAAAAACAAAGTGCAGGAATTGGAAAAATATACTTTCCCGCCTGAAAAAGCAGAGGAAATAAAAAAGGTAACTGAATATGTTTGTCCTCAAGGACATACCTATGCCTTCCCGCCAGAACATTTTATCTGTCCAGAAGATCGCCTAATTGTAAAAAAAAGGTTCGCTTTAATAAAAATGAAACTAGACAGAAGAGAGGCAGTTGGAGATAAAATTAGCAGCATGTTAGATGAAGAGTTTCAAAAAAGGGTGAATGTGGCGATCTCTGGAACTGGAATAGTCCAACACATTGCTGAGAGTCTTGAAAGCGCCACTAAAAAACAAACTTTTGCTCAAGGTTCAATAGATGTTTATCTGCTCAGCAGGCCATTCATTAACACCTTGTTTTTTATTGACATAGAATCTCAAGGCGGACAGGGACCAGATTCTTCTATCCCAAACCAATCTGTGCTTAACAATGATACAACCTCTTTACCTGGAGTAGTCCAGACAGATCAAGTGCGTTTAAGGGAGGCATGGTTACAAAAAACAGCCATGAGTCAAAAAATCCAGTTTATAATTGGTAAAATAGACCTGACTAATTATTTTGATCGTAACAGAGTTGCCAATGATGAGACCAGCCAATTTATAACTGGCGGATTGGTCAATAATTTGGTTATAGGCAATGCTCCAAACGGACCAGGAATGGCTCTTCTTTATGATTCTCACAAAGGGTTTGCTCTAGGTATAGGCGCGCAGAGCGCTGACGGGAATGGAGTGAATGTAACAGAAGAACCTTTTTCTATTTCTGAAATTGCTCTAAGATTTAGACTTTTGCATGGGGCTTTAGGAAATATTCGGTTTTGGGCTGCAAGAAATGGTAGAACTGTGGGAGAACATAGGGACGATTACTCCCTGGGAACTAGCCTGGATCAAGAGATCGGATCAAAAATGATTCTTTTTGGAAGAGTGGGTAGAGCTATAAAAAAGGAGCCGGTGCGAGATCCTCACTTCTGGAGCGCGGGGTTGATGTTACAGAATTTTATTCCTGCAAGAAGGCGAGATAAATTTGGGATTGGCTACAGTCACTTCTTAACTCCCATTGAAACTGGTCTTACAGCAGAAACTGAAAATATTGGAGAGTGTTATTACTCAATTTTTTTAAGTGACCATCTTAATCTTTCTCCCAACATTCAAACTATTTTTCATTCTGCGGGATCGTCCCAAGGAGCAGCGCAAAGCAATGTTTTAATATTAGGATTAAGAACACAGATCACATTTTAAAAATGGTGTAAATTTTTAAAGTACTTAAAATAAAAAATAAAAGGAGGAGTCAATGAACAAAATAAAACTAATCATGAGCGGGCTGATTCTTTGTTTAGCCGTTAGCTCCAATGCGCAGATGGAATCTCTATCAGAGGAGAATAATCGTTTGTTTGTGGCAAACCAAGATTCAGATTATGTGTCAGTTATTGATTTAAAAACCTTGCAGCTCTCCAAAAAAATTAATTTGGATATTTTAAGCGCTTCACACATGACCATGGCATGGACTGGAAAAACTGGCCAAAAACTTCTTGTAACCATGACAGGCAGGAATGAGGTGGCGATTGTGGATGTAGAAAAAGGGATTGTAGAAGCGAAGCTTCCAGTTGGAAGGTCCCCTGAACATTTTGCCATTGAAAAAAATAAAGATTATCCTGAATATTTTGCCTATGTCGCTAACTTTGACGATGGCTCAATCTCAGTGATTGACCTTGCGCTCAATAAAGAGATAAAAAGAATTAATGGTTTTTATGAACCGCATGGGGTTACATTTAATGCAGACGCTTCCAAAGCCTATATTGCAAACTTTGGAGCCCATCGCATAGATGTCATTGATACCGCAAAACATGAAATTGCCAAACAATTGAGCATAGGAGATGTTTATCAAGTCGCTTTAAAAAACCCTTCGCGCTACTTATCGGAAATTAAAGGAATTGCCAATGTGACTTTAACTTCAAATGGCCGGTATGGTTATGCCGCGGATGGAGATTCAAATCTCGTGGCAGTGATAGATACTGAAAAAGATAGCATTGTAAAAACCATTCCAGTAGGAGAAGATCCGTGGAGAACTTATCACTCCCCAGATGGAAAATGGATGCTTGTGCCAAACAATGGGGATGAAACTGTATCTGTGATTGACGCTGAAAAACATAAACTAAGATCTACATTCCCAGCAGGCGGAACTATTACTGGAATTAATTTTGTATTGGGTGGGAAAAAAGCCTATGCCTTAGCTACCACTGAAAGCGAAGCGCTTCTCCATGTATATGATCTTCAAAAAATGAAAGAGAAAGGAACAATCTTAATTGGTAAAGGTCTCCGTTTAGAAACTGCTTCCACATCTGTGGATGGTAAGACAATCTATGTAGCATCGTCAGTAGATAATTCCATCTATTCCATAGATGCTGAGACTGATAAAGTAACAAAAATTGCAAACGTAGGGATTACTCCTTGGGGAACAACCATTCAAGGAGACATGGCTTCTTATTGCCACTAAATAAAAATCCAAAGCCAACATTGGATTGTGAAATTTTTCTAGATTCTCACAAACAACGCTGGTCTTGGGATAGAAGATTAAAGCTTTTTGTTACAATTCTTCTAGTTTGTACTCTATTTGTTAGTCGAAACTATCTGCTAGGGGACGAAAGATCAAAGATCAATGAAATCCCTGGTTTAAAAAAAGCAATAGTTCAAGCTATTCAAAAGTATTATTTTAAACCGGTTAACATAAATGAATTTGAGAAGAGTTCTTTGTCTGAAATATTACAAGTTTTGGACAAAGACTCTTCTTTAATTCAAAGCGAACCAAAAAAGTCAGATTTTGTCAGGGGTTTTAAGAATAAAAAAAGTATTAAAAATTATAAAATTATTGCTGAAAAAATTGGGGTTTTCCATATCTCTTATTTCTCTAAATCCACTGCTAAAGAATTTGAAAAGATCCATAAAAAATTGACTAAGGATGGAGCTTCTAAACTGATCTTAGATTTAAGAGGAAATGAGGGTGGGGATTTTGATTCTTGCTTAAAAATAACAGAACGTTTTGTGTCGTATGGGGAAACATTAGCAATCATTCAGGAAAAAGAGAAAAAAATTATAAAAAAATCAGAAAATAAGGTCCCCATAAAAATTCCCATGGTCATTCTTGTGGACAGCAATACCGCATCTTCTGCTGAATTTCTTGCTTCATCGCTAAGAAAACACAATCAGGCAACAATTATTGGACTTCCCACACAAGGAAAAAGAACAGTTCAAAAAATGATTCCTGTAGAAACACTGTGGTTATCATTGACAGTTGGGACTTGGGAAATAACTGGAAATAGCGATGAGTCAGAAAAGATTGAGCCAGATTTTTTTATCGCTAATAAGGATCAGCAACTAGAAAAAGCTATCTCACTATGCAAACATTAAAAAAAGCGATCCTTTTGATTGGACATGGCTCTAGAGATCCTATTGCGGTAAAAGAATTTCTAGATTTTGCCAATGAGTTTCAAAGCAAAAATATCAAAACTTTTGGGAATGAAATGATAGTTACCAGCGCATTTTTAGAACTGAGCTCACCTACCATTCCTCAAGCGCTGCACACGCTTGCAAATGATGGGATAAACCAGATTACGGTAATCCCCTATTTACTCTTTAGCGCTGGCCATGTAAAAACTGAAATCCCTGAGATTTTAGAGGAATTTAAAAACAGGGTTCCTCAAATTAATATTCTTTATGGAAACTCTCTTTGGCCGCATAAAAATATAATCCAATGCGCTAAAGAAAAAATTATGCAAAGTTTAAATAAATTCCCGCAAAACCATTCTAGGGATGTGGATATTTTAGTTGTGGGAAGAGGAGCCAGTGACAGCCAAGCGATTGAACAATTTACAGAAGCGGTCAATCATCTCCGTGTTGAAATACCTTGCCATACCTTAAACCATTGTTTTATAGCCCTTGCGGAACCAAAATATACAGAGACCTTGCCTGAAATATTGAACAATTCATGCAAAAAGTTACTTATCTTTCCTTTTTATCTATTCACTGGAATTTTGGTTAATAGAATTCAACACCAGGCAGAAGAGGCTAAAAAAATATATAAAGAGGCTAGAATAGAAATTGCGCCTTACTTTGGTTCAGATCCCCTCATGTTTCAAATGTTAAAAGAAAAAGTGGTCGAAACTTCTAATAACTTAAATAATTTATTAGGCGCTCTTAAGAATTATTAAAGATCTCTTGGTAAACTAAATTGGCCCAACAAAAAAAAGCAATAATTCTTGAATCTAAACCTTTAAATGAGGAAACCAAACTACTTCACTTAAAACTGGAGGAGGGGCAAACATTAAATTTTACAGGAGGCCAATATGTTATTGTCAATACGAATATTTCTCTGCCTCAAGGCAAGCTCGCCAAACGGGCTTATTCCATACTTTCCAGAGATAATGATCAAGACAAATTTCAGATAGCGGTTAAAAAAATATTGGACGGACCAGCCTCAAATTATTTTCATGACTCTGCTCCCGGAACAACCATTCCTTTTAGCGGCCCTTGGGGGCAATTTTTCTGTGATCCATCCACTAAAATTCAAAAAGCAATGGTCATTGCCACAGATACTGGCATTACAGCTGCTTTAGGGCTTATCCAAAGTCAAAACTTTAAAAACTGCGTGAAAAAATTTTATTTGCTCTGGCTGGTTGAATCTTTAAACTATTTTTTACCTCCATCCTTTTTAGAAGAAAAACTGGGCGCGGATTGCGCAGGCTTTTTTATTAGAATCATCCCGGGAGTTTGGAATCCAGAAAGAGGCGCCAGATCCTTAGAACTATTTAAACTTTTTCTTGAGGATCGTATGGGTGAGCTCAGTTTTCTTTCCGGAGATGGGAATCTGCTTTACCCATTTAAAGACGAACTTTTAGCCCAGGGGTTTAATGACTCACAAATTAAAATTGAATGTTTCTTTAATAACCCATTTAAAAAAATTACAACCCAAAGGTTGGTTTAGCATTCAAACAAACCAAAGTTTTAGTTCAACATAAAAGGTGGTAAAACATGAATGACATGAGACAAATGACTGGTTTAGGCAGAAACATTGAAGAAAACAGTTTTGCCATTATTGATCAAGAGGCTGGGCAACACCCATTTTCTCCTGAGGAGTGGCAAGTTGTACGCAGGGTCATACACTCTACCGCTGATTTTGAATATAAATCTTTAGTTGAGTTTCACCCTCATGCTATTCAATCTGGAATTGCCGCATTAAAGAATGGCTGTTCTATCATTGTGGATGTTAAAATGATTCAAGCAGGCTTAAATGAAGATCGCCTAGGCGCTTATGGATGCAAAATAAGCTCTTTTATTTCTGATGAAGATGTAATTAAAAAAGCAAAAGAAAAAAATTCTACTAGAGCGATTGAGGCAATGAAAAAGGCTCATGAGTTAAAAATACTAGATGGTTCAATTGTGGCTATAGGCAATGCGCCCACAGCTCTGCTTGAAATAGCAAGACTTATTAAGGAAGAAAACGCAAAACCAGGGTTAATCATTGGTGTGCCTGTTGGCTTTGTATCTGCCAAAGAGTCTAAGGAAGCGATCCTTAACTTAGATTCTCCCTATATTGTATCTAAAGGAAGAAAAGGGGGAAGCGCCATCGCAGTAGCTGTTATTCACGCGCTCCTATTTCTTTCAGCGCAGAATTAACGATTTTATTCTAATGGTTAGCTGATTTTTTAGGTATTATAAAAAAATTATGGAACTCTACGAAGCTATATTTAAACGCCGGGACATAAGACAATTTAAATCTGATCCTATTCCTCAGGATGTTATAAAAAGGATTCTAAATGCAGCTCACTTTGCAGGCTCTGTGGGTTTCATGCAACCATGGAATTTTATTTTAATTGAAGATTTAACCATGCGAAAAAAAGTAAAGGAGAACTTTGATCATCAAAATGATCTGGCTGCTCTCAACTATTCAGGAGATCGCAAAAATCTTTATAGTTCCCTTAAACTGGAGGGGATTTTAGATTCTGCCTTTAATATTTGTGTTACCTGTGATAGAACCCGCAAAGGGCCGCATGTTATTGGCAGGAATTCAATTCTGGATGTGGATATTTACAGCACTTGCTGCGCCATCCAAAACTTATGGCTTGCAGCTCGATCTGAAGGTGTGGGGGTAGGCTGGGTCAGTATTTTAGATAATAATAACCTAAAAACTTTACTTGAAATTCCAGAACATATTCTGCCAGTAGCTTATCTTTGTGTGGGTTATCCATTAGAGTTCAGGGACAAGCCTTTGCTGGAAGAAATTGGTTGGGAGAAAAGAGAAAATCTGGATAGCCTTATTTTTTCAAATCTGTGGGGAAAAAGCTGGAATGGAACCAAAGAGTGAAGAGAAAAAAAATTTAAGAACTGGCTGGACCACTGGCGCTTGTTCTGCTGCTGCGGCAAAAGCAGCTGCGTTTTGTTTAATTCATCAAAAAAATATAAAAGATATTGAAATTAGAATTCCAATGGGTAAGCAGGTAAAATTTAATCTTAAACGCTGTGAATTTAATAAAAATGAAGCGACCTGCTCTGTGATTAAAGATGCAGGAGATGACCCAGACTGCACCAATGGCGCTGAACTAACCGCAACTGTTCTTTGGATTAACCAAAAAGGAGCGATAGTTTTAGACCGGGGACAAGGAGTAGCAGTTATTACTAAAAAAGGTCTTGGCTTAGAAGTTGGGGGACCAGCCATTAACCCTGTTCCCAGAAAAAATATTACTGAGATGGTTCAAGAAACAGCTGGCCCATTTTTAAATGAACAGGGTTTAAAAGTTTTGATTTCTGTTCCACGTGGTGAAGAGATGGCAAAAGAAACTCAAAATGAACGTTTAGGAATTTTAGGAGGAATTTCAATTCTGGGAACCACTGGCACTGTAGTTCCTTTTTCCACAGCAGCTTATAAAGCATCTATTGCTCAAGGAATTGATATTGTTCTTGCCGCGGGACATGACACTGTAGTTTTAACTACAGGGGGAAGAAGCGAAACCTATGCCATGAAAATTTTAGGGTTTCCTAATGAATGTTATGTTCAGATGGGAGACTTTGTAGGATTTTCTACCAAACAGGCTGCTCTTAAAGGCATAAAAAAAGTAATTCTTTGCGGCATGCCGGGGAAAATGTCTAAAATTGCTACTGGTAAGATGCAAACACATGTTGCTGGCAGCCAAGTTGACATGACATTTCTTGCTGAAATGGCAAAAGAAGTTGGAGCCTCACAATCTGTAATTGAAGAAATCATAAAAGCCAATACAGCTCGCCATGTTCATGAAATTCTAACTCAACATGGCATTACAGAATTGTGGAATGAGGTGGCGCGTAAGGTGTGTGAGGTTTGCCATAAAAATTCTGAAGGCAAAATCATCATAGAATGTATCTTAACTGATTTCGATGGTCAAATTTTGGGGCGCTATGAAAAAAGAACAAACTGATAAGATTTATATTGTTGGCATTGGAGACAATGGCGCAGATAATCTTGGGAAAGAAACTCTTTCAATTATTCAAGATGCTGAAATACTATTTGGTGGGGAGAGGCATTTAGAATTTTTTCAATCTCACACAGCGGAAAAAGTGATTGTAAAATCGAATTTAAAAGAAGTTGCAGCCCAAATAAACCTTGAGCTTGGTAAAAAAAGAATGGTGGTATTAGCTTCTGGAGACCCTCTTTTTTACGGCATTGGCAAATATATCCTTTCAAAAGTAGAACATGACAAGGTAGAGATTTTACCCTTTACCAGCTCCATGCAATTAGCTTTTGCTAAAATAAAAGAGAGCTGGGAAGATGCGCATTTAGTTAGCCTGCATGCAAAACCCTTGGAGAACCTGCTCAATCTTATTAAAGCAAGTGAGCCTAAAAAAATTGGCATTTTCACTGATGATAAGAATAGTCCAGACCATATTGCTAGAACTCTGATTGAAAAAGAGCTAAATGGTTATCAATCTTATGTCTGTGAAAATTTAGGGTCAGGGGATGAAAAAATAATTTCTGGAAATTTAGAAGATATTGCACAGGGAAAATTTTCTAGTTTAAATGTCATGATTCTTATAAAACGAGAAAAGCAATATGCGCCTAAAGATGAAAAATCTGAAAATAACAGAAAATGGAGTTTTGGAATTCCTGATGATGAGTTTTACCAAAGAACTCCGGAAAAAGGTTTAATTACAAAATCTGAAATTCGAGTTATCTCTTTGGCAAAAATGAAACTTCAGCCAGATTCTATTGTTTGGGATATTGGGGCTGGCTCTGGTTCTGTTTCCATTGAATCAGCGCTGCTTGCGCCTAGCGGTAAAGTCTATGCAGTTGAAAAAAATGAGGAAGACTATAAATTAATTCTTAAAAATATAGAAAAATTTAAAACATCGCATATTGAAGCCATTCATGGATTAGCGCCAAATGCTCTTGCTTCAATTCCTTTAGACCCGGATGCTGTTTTTATTGGCGGCTCCTCAGGCAATATGCATGAAATTTTAAAAGTTTGTTCCGAACGGCTTAAACCAAATGGCAGAATTATCGTAAATGTAATAACATTAGAAAATTTATCTGAAGCCTGGGAATCATTAAAAAAAATAGGGTTAAATTCAGAAGTGACATTGCTCCAAATCTCGCGAAGTCAACCTATTTTAGAGATCACTCGCTTTGCAGCTTTAAACCCAATTTTTATTATCACAGCTAAAAAATAAGAGGGGATTACTTAGATTGATTAAAAATTGTTTGTCTTAGAAGAGTTCTCACCCAACCAAATAATTTGTAAACCAATTTAATAATATAAATTTATATGATTGAAAAAGAAAAAATTGCGGTAATAGCGATTACAAAACATGGAGCCCTGCTTGCGGAAAAACTTCATCTAAAATTAGAAAAAAGTGAACTGTTTATCTCTGCAAAGTTCAAAAAAGAAAATATTCCGGGAAAAGTTCAATTTTTTGAAACCCCTATCAAAGAGCTTACAGGAAAAATATTCAATAGTTTTGATGCATTGATTTACATTGTCTCTTTAGGCGCAGTAGTTAGAACCATAGCAACTTATCTTAAAGATAAACATACAGATCCAGCAATCATTGTAATAGATGACAAAGCTAACTTTGCCATTAGCGTACTTTCTGGGCACGTTGGCGGAGCTAACGAACTCACAGAGGAACTTAGCATAATCTTAGGAGCTACACCTGTTATTACCACAGCCTCAGATGTGGGAAAAACTATCCCAGTGGATATTTTAGGCAGAGAATTTGGCTGGACCACAGAATTGGATGAGAACATTACTAAGGTAAGCGCTTGTGTGGTGAATGAAGAAGCTGTGGGAATTTATCAAGATGCGGGTGAGAAAAACTGGTGGAAAAGGGAGAATCCCATCCCAAAAAATTTTAAATTTTATTCTTCCTTAGATGAATGCGCAGCCTCTGATTCTAAAGCTGCCTTGCTTATCACAGATAGAATCATCCCTGAAAAATATCAAGATTTACTTAAAAAATCTGTAATTTACAGACCTAAAAGCCTTGCGGTTGGGATGGGTTGCGATCGAGGAACTCTTCAGGAAGAGCTAGATGAGCTCCTGAACAAAACCTTTGAATTTCATGGTTTAAGCGTAAAATCAGTTAAGAATATTTCAACTGTGGATTTAAAAAATAGAGAGGCCGGGCTTCTTGCCTTCTGTGAAAGACATAACTGGGAATTGCTCTGTTACACAAGAGAAGAACTCGCAGAGTTAAAAAACATTCTTCCAAACCCTTCAGAAATGGTTATGAAATATTTAAAAATCCCCGGGGTTTCTGAACCCGCTGCCATGCTTACAGCCAAAACAGACACCCTAGTTGTAGAAAAAACCAAAGGTAAGATGTCCACCCTCGCTGTTGCCCGCATTCATGCAGGTAACGGTAAAATCTAATAAAATCAATAAATTTTTATGACTATAGAAAAAATCTGGCAGGAACTTCAAAACTATGATGAGACAAAAAGCTCAAAAAGTTTTCAGCTAAAAGATTTAAGAATTCAATTTTATAAAGGGGCCATGGAAATCCCTTTAATTGCGTTTTTCCCAAGCCAGCACTTTGATTTGAATTCTTCAAAAATGAATGAATTTTCTAAACTTCTTGAAAAACAAGGATTGGTTTTAGATTGCGTAACAGAAACGGCTAACTATAAAATTAATACGAATGATGAGCAACAATATATTGGAAGAATCACAAAAGATGCCTTAAAATTACATGCCATTAGAATAAAAGAATTGGGCAAAGAGTGTTTTGAATCGCTTATCTCCTTTTTTATTAACCCTAATAATCTGTTTGTTTCAAGGAATTTGGAATAGCGCAAATATTGAAAAATGAACTGTTGCCGCAATAAAATCAGGCAACAAAATTTAATAATGATTTAAATAAGAGTAGAGAGAGGAATTTATGGAACAAAATGAGCAGATGAAACCTAAAGGAAAATTATTATTAGTTGGCTTTGGACCAGGGGATCATGACCACTTAACTTTTCGCGCTAAAGAAGCGATTGGGGAAGCAGAAATTATTATTGGATACAGAACCTATATTAACCTTGTTAAAGAACTCATTGTTGGAAAACAGGTGATTTATACTGGAATGACTGAAGAACTTGCCAGAGCCAGACGCTCCATAGAAATAGCTTATGAAGGAAAAAAAGTGGCTTTAATTTCTAGCGGAGATATTGGCATTTATGGGATGGCTGGCCCAGTTCTTGAGCTCTTAAAAGAAAGGGGTTGGAAGCCAGGAGAAGGGATAGAAGTAGAAATTATCCCAGGTGTGACTGCTCTTACCTCTTGCGCTTCTGTTTTAGGAGCGCCTCTCATGCATGATTTCTGTTCAATTTCATTATCTGATCTTCTCACCCCCTGGGATATCATAGAAGCGCGGATTGAAGCTGCGGCAAAAGCGGATTTTGTGGTTGCGCTTTACAACCCAAAAAGCGGCCGTAGAACTAGACAAATTCAAGAGACTCAAAAAATCTTACTTAAATATCGTTCCTCAGATACCCCTGTGGGTCTAGTTAAATCCTGTAAAAGAGATATGGAGCAGATTGTTATTACAGATCTAAAAAACATGTTAAATCACGAAATTGGCATGCTCACCACAGTGATTATTGGGAATACGAATAGCTTTCGTTATCTGGATTTTATTGTCACACCCAGAGGTTATAAAAATAAATATGATCTGGAATCCAGCAAAGTAAAAGAGGGACAAAGAGCTGGTATTTCTTTAAATACAGAACTTTTACAAAGCCCGTATAAAAAAGTTAATGTAATTTCTGATCCAGAATCTGATTCAACCTCTTTAACTTCTATTTCACAAACTCCATTATCTCCTTTCTTAAAAGATGAAGATAGAAAAGAGAATCAGGCTGGAAATAACAGAAACTGGGGAACTCTTTATGGCATAGGCGTTGGACCTGGGGACCCCGAGCTCTTAACAGTTAAAGCGACTAAAGCTTTAACTAAAGTCTCTCATATTTTTTACCCATCCTCCAACGGAACAGATGAAAGTATGGCTTTAAATATTATTGAACCTTACTTACAAGAAAACACTAAATTTCATACACTTTTTTTTCCAATGACCAAAGATAAACAAGAACTAGAAACTCATTGGGACTTAGCTGCTGATACTGTGGCAAAAATACTTTCACAAGGCGAGGATGCTGTTTTTGTAACTTTAGGAGATCCAATGATTTATAGCACTTACTTTTATCTTTTAAAAACTCTAAAAGCAAGATACCCTCAAATCACATGGGAAACCATTCCTGGAATTAGCTCCTATCAATCTGCGGCAAGTTTAATAGATTCTGCCATCAGTGAGGGAAAAGATCGCGTTGCTCTTATCCCTGTCAATAGAGACGCAAGTAACATTGAAGATGCCTTAGATCAATATGAAACCATTGTTCTTTTTAAAGTAGGATCTAAACTTCCTAAAGTTCTAGAAATTTTGGAGAATAAAAATCTTTTAGATCAAGGAACACTTTTTAGTTATCTTGGAACCCCAGAACAGTTTATTGAAAGTGATTTAAGAAAAGTTAAGAGAGAAAAAATAGGATACATGTCCCTTTTAATAGTTAAGAAAAAGAAAGAGATTGTTTCCAGTGAGGAACCAGATGAGGTTGAAGTCCCTGCTAAAGAATCAGCATTAGCTTAAACTCAAATATGGAAAGAGAAATTAAACCAGGTCCAAGAAAAGGGTTAGTGATTGTCCATACCGGCAATGGCAAAGGAAAAACTACAGCTGCCATAGGACTTATGTTCAGAGCTTTAGGCAGAGATTTTAAAACAATCATGCTTCAGTTCATTAAAAGCAAAAAACATATTTATGGGGAACATATACTGGCAGAGAAATTAGGGATTGAAATCCGGCCTTTAGGGGATGGGTTTAGCTGGGAATCTAAAAACATAGAACAGGATAAAAATTTGGCGAAACTCTGCTGGGATCAATGTAAAGAAGCGATTGAATCAAAAAAATACGATATGATAATTTTAGATGAGTTTACCTATCCTTTGAAATATGGCTGGCTGGATATTAATGAAGTCATTCCAGTTATAAAGAATAGGGATCCAAATCTGCATCTGGTTATCACTGGCAGGAACGCGCCTGAAGAAATTGTGGAGATTGCGGATCTGGTTTCTGACATTCAAGTTATTAAGCATCCTTTTAAAAACGGAGTGCGCGCTCAACTGGGAGTAGAAATGTAAGTGAGCCGCCGCATCCCTTACAAAGGAAACGGAGAATGAAATTTTGCGCTAGAAGGGATGGGGACTTAATGAGAAGAATCATTTAATGAAAGAAAATAAAAAAATATATTTTGTGGGAGCTGGACCCGGGGACCCAAAACTAATTACTCTTAAAGGAAAAGAGTTAATAGCAGCTGCGGATACAATTGTTTATGCTGGTTCCCTGATTAATCCTGAACTATTAACTTACGCCAAAAAAGAAGTTGATCTTTATGATAGCGCTAAAATGACTTTAGAGGAGATTACTCAGGTATTAATTTCATCCTATAAAGCTAAGAAATGCACAGTGCGTTTAGCCTCTGGGGACCCTACTATCTTTGGCGCTATTGACGAAATGGATGAGATTCTTCAAAATCATGAGATTGAAATTGAAGTGGTGCCTGGGGTTAGTTCATTTGTGGCAGCAGCCAGCTCTTTAAAACTTTCCCTTACAGTGCCGGACGTGGCTCAAACTGTGATCTTAACTAGGGGGGAAGGACGAACCAAAATGCCTTTAAAAGAAAAATTAAAGGATCTGGCCCAACACCAATCTACCCTGATTCTTTTTTTAAGCGCTGCTTTAGCCAAATCCGTGCAAGAAGATCTGCTTACAGCCTATCCTCCCCAAACCCCAATCGCTATTTGTTATAAAACCAGTTGGCCAGATCAAAAAATATTTAGAGGAACTTTAGAAGAACTAGAACAAATCATGCGCAGGGAAAAAATAACAATGACCGCCCTAATTTTAGTAGGTCAATTTTTAACAGCCGCTGGCCATAAATCCAAACTCTATGATAAAACATTTACTCATGCTTATAGAAAAGCCCTTAGCCCCTCATGAATTTTGAAGTCCATCTCCTACCCATTGAAATTTTTAAGCCTCATGAAGAGGTTCAATCTGAAAGAGTGCTTAAGATTAAAAAAGAAATTTTAGATAGTGAAAAAATTCTTCAGCCCCTATGGATAGAAAAAGGGAATTTTGTAGTGTTAAATGGACACCATCGCTTAAGCGCCTTAAAAGAACTAAACTGTTTTCAGGTCCCATGCTTTTTATTTAACTATTTTAGCGATGAGATTCAAGTTCAAGTTTGCTCAGGTTCTTCTCTAACAGAAATAGATAAACATTCTATTATTCAGGCTGCCCTCACCGGCAATCTTTACCCGCCGCGATCTTCTTTTCATATCCTAAACATTAAACTCCGCCCAAATCCCACTCCTCTAACTGATCTTCAACCCGAAGTTTCTATTTTTGACCCAAACCATTCACTTAGCCTTTAACCCAAATTTTGCATTAAAAATGAAATATTCAGCTTTAAAACATTTGACAAAAATCACATGTGTCCAATTTGGACAGCAATGGACAAAAATAATGATTCAAAAAAAATATGAAAGTTGCTCTTAAAGAGTGGGCTGTTATTGTTCAAGCCATTAAACTAGGCTGCCATCATCTTCTATTAAGAAAAGGTGGTTTAGCGGATAAAAAACAGGAATTTAATCTGGAGCAGGACAAATTCTTCCTTTTCCCAACTTATGAACACCAGGAAATCCAATTCATACAAAGTAAAGTTCATGCTCTTTATAACCAAGCGTTGAAAAATTATATTTCAGAAGATGAACTGCTTATCGAATGTTGGGCTGAGGTTAAGGGAGTGTTTAAAGTAAGTGACTTAAAAATTTTAAAACAACTTGAACCCTATCATATTTGGTCAGAAGAATATCTTAAAATGCGTCTAAATTATAAACCAGAAAAAAATCTATTTCTTCTCTTACTAAGAACTTACCAACTAAAAAATCCACAAAGAATAAAAAATTTAACGCGTTATAGTGGCTGCCGTTCTTGGATCCAACTTGAAGATGAAATATCTCTTGACCCCTCAACCCCAATATTATCAGAAAATGATTTTAAAATTTTAAACAAAAATATAACTTCCCATTTTCTATAGTCACTATTTTTTGATATTGCAGCATTAAATTTTCAATGATAGGATACAATCAATGTTTTTTGAAAAAATTTTTAGGCAGCTGGAAAAAAGAAAAATAGATATGTTTGACATCGAAACCTTGAACAAAATAAGGGAAATGGAAGATGCAAAAGAAAAATTGGTTTAAAGCTCTGGAAAAAGAGCGATTGAAGAGAAACCTCTCTCTTTCACTAAAAGAAAAATTGAAATTATTGGAAGAGATGAGAGAATTTACCAAAAAACTAATGCCTGAAAAAAATAAAAAAATTTGGCGTAAGCTTAAGGAAGAAGGCTGGTAAACAGACTTTAAAAATCCAATCTTAACCTTGCATCCCAAAACCGATATTATTGCTGCTGCGCGAAAACGCCTATTTCTTGAATATCTTCTTGCATATTAGTATCTAGGAGCGGTGTAGCATTCAATGAGTTTCCAATCAAGCTTAAGAAACTAATCACAGCATTCTTTAAATTCTCATACTGTTCAATATTGTCCAATAACTCTTTTAGATTGCCAACCAAATTTCGTGGGATAAAAAGCCTTAGGGGAACTGAACTTTTCTGCCTCACTGTTCCCACTATTTCATCCAAAACAGCTGGATCTAAAGAATAATTCCCTTCTCTAAACCTGATTAGTCCTGGATCAGCTTTAACTTCAAGGCTAATCCCTCTCTTAACAGAAAGACGATTGATGGCCCAAATCTCTGCCTCAGATAAATTGCCGCTTAATATGGTAAGTCTGGAATTAGAAACCCCTTTCGCGCTCAGATGATAAGCGGAAATAATTTGCTCTGCATATCTGACTTTATTTTTAACTAAAGGATCCAAGAGAGCCACAGTGCTGGAATAATCTTCCATCTTGGACTTTACAAGAACATTCTGGAACTTGTCATTCTTAAATCCAGCCAAAACAACTTGGCTTAAAGAACGGTTTATTTCTTTAGAAGACATTGTGCTGCCAGTCTCCTCCTGCAATTTTTGTCCAAGATATTCATAGAACTCTTGCGGATCATCTACGGCGCGAAGAAGATCTAAAGCAGGATTAGATATCCCTTTATCCCCAAGAACAGTTTGAACGTCTAAAGATTGAGCAGTGTTTTGTAAAATCATAGGGACTATTTTTTGCATGTTTGAAAAACTATACAGTCGCTCCTCTTTTTCAAGTTTAGATATTGCGCGCGCAAAACCATCTGAAATTGAATAGGTTCGGCTATTTTTAGAACTTGAACTTTTTTTAACTTGGATTCCTTTAGCCTCTTTAAAAGTTTTTCCAATTTTAGCAGAGCCTAAATAGTTGGCGAACTGATGCGTTGGAAATGAAAGGAGTAGGACAGTTAAATTCTCCAGCCACGGAATATTCACTCCAAGCGCATGGAAAAAAGTTGTGGCAAGAATAGGCAAAACAAAGATGTTCACTGCGCTCACCAAACCTGCAACCACCACATTTCCAAAAGGAGCTTTTTCCGGCTGACCTTTAATTCTAAAATAAATAAATTCCGCCAAATGAGCAAGCCAGAAGGATCCCCAAACTAAACCATTGAATGTCTCAAATGAAGGAAGAGAAACATTCCCTGTGAAAAGCAAGTGCAGCAGATTTTCAATGGCAAGCGCAAACGCAACTGTACCTATAAAAAGAAGATTCTCTCTTAAAGAAGCTTTTCTCACATATTCTTCTGCTGTATATTGAATACTAAACCAGCGGGGGAGCAGCCCATCTCTTACAAAATTAAGCGTGGCAGTAGCAGTTGTTTTTCCTTCGAAACTTCTGATGATGGTAAGAATTTTTGCAAGTCCAATCATACGGCTGGAAAAACCGCGTTCATTATCGTACCACGCGTCAAAGGATAGAAATTCTCCCTCAACTCGAACGCTGTTTAAATCTAAAACACTTGAATGAAGATATCCTTTAACTTCATCAGAATCAATAGGATAAGGTTTGTCATGCAGATGAAAAATTCCGCTCATTTCCGGTCTTTCATAAGCCTGACGAAATATCTCTTTAACATCTTCGGTTGGAATCCCAACATACTCAGGCTTTAATTTTATTCTTACATTTACAACTGAAGCTCCGCCATACCCTTCTCTTAAAGCCACAGCTGTGGTTCTTCCGATGAGTTCAGGCATTGCTTTGCCAATAGTCTGTCCAGCTCCAGAGCTGCTTAAGAGCATGGTTCTGGCTGCGGCAAACATTCTTTCCATTACATCATGCAAAGGTCCATGATTTAATCTTTGATCATTAGTAAGTTCATGCAAAGTAATAGCGCTTACAAAATCAGCCATGTGCTTAACAAAGTAAAGAGCAACAGCCAAAGCGCCAGTTGTACAACTTCCAAGGGTGAATATCTCTTCTGCCCGGATCAGCTCTTGCAAAGCCTTATCTTGTAAATTCATGGCCCCTGGAATCACAAGCAGGGATTCTCCCTTTCCCGGATTGCCATAAATCATAATGTCACCTTGAATTTCAAACCAATCTTTTTCTTTAAAACGATGGTACCCGCTTCCTGCTGCATGCAGATAGATTGGATGAAACCCCTTTGCCCTTAATTCAGCAATTTGTCTTTCCAAACCGCTAAGACTTGAGCCGTCAAAAACATCAATCCTAAGCCATCCTTTTTCATTGTTTCCGGCCAAAATCACAAAAGTGTTTGTTTTATCATCCCAGCCAGCATACTCAAATTTTATTCCGGGTCTTCCATAAACAGTATCGTTATTCAAAGCTTTCGCAGTAGCAATGACTTTTTCTTCTGTTGGTTTATAAAGAGTAACTCCCAAAATATTCACATTAGGATCCCCAATCGCTGCCAGAAGCATATTTTTGCCAGTGCGTCCTCCAACAGCGCTAATGATTAGATCAGCTTTTCCGCCATTCATCTCTTTAATTCTGGGTTTGGGTTCCAAGGGAACTACAGAAGGCAGGATAGAATAGGTTGCAGTTTGTCTCTTATTTTTGCTATTTCCTGGATTATCTTCCGCATCTTGCGCTAAATTCTCAATCATCGCTTGAGCAAGTCCTGATTCTCCCATCCAAATAGGAAGCGCCCAAAGCCGTCCTTTCCCTGTAATTTGAGGTTTACTAATCATGGCTAAAACTGGATTGTCAACCATATCTAAAGATGCTAAAGCTTCTTCTGTAACTTCAATTCTTCCGCCAGAAGCCCTAACCATTTCTCCAACCAAAGCAATGACCGCATCTCTTTCCAACTCTTCATCAAATTCAATTACAAAATTATGCAGATCACCTTCCAGACGAGTGGGGGTCTCAACTCTATAACCATCTGTTCTATAACTTACAGCAAATTCTGAATTGCGCAAAGGCACTGTGCTAAATATCCGAATGCTGGTATCATCTAAACCGCGCAACGCTAAAGATTCTTTTAAATAATTTTTAAGAATTAATAAACCATCCATAGATGGCCGCACATGCCGTACCCCATTGAGATGATATGGCTCTCTTAAAGCCTCATAAGCGCTCATATCCTCTAAATCGTCGCTAACGACCAATATAGAATCAATATTATCTTCATTTAATATCTTGGAATCTTTAAGAATGGATTCACTGGAAATTTTAATTTTAGCTCCTTGAATATAGAGGTAGGTAAACCCCTGTTTTTCAAAATCGTTCTTATATTTTTCAAATTTTTTTACGTCAAAACCATCCAGATAGATGCGAATATGTTTAGGCAAACGTTTTTTAATCGCATGATAGAGAAATAAGACATCGCTCACATTCTTAACTCCATAAAAATTAAGAGAGAGTCTCTCATCTCCCATGAGATCAATGACTAGACTGGATGCAAAATGATCCAAAGGATTTCGCTGATTTGAATCAAATGGAATGTCGGATATTTCAACAGCTACCCTATTATAAACTCCCTTGGATTCTCTTTTTAATTTGGCTACTGGCGCTGGGATATATCTTTGACCTTCCGGCACCATTTTTCTATCGCTTTTAAATGGTTTCTTATCACTATCAGAAGAAGAAACAGATTTTTCTTTATCCCTTTCTAAAGACTCCTCTCTTTTATACTTATCCGGATCTTGAACCGCATCTAAAACAGCAGCTGCCCAAACATTTGCAAAGTCATAACCAAATAGGACTGTTACGGTTCTATGATCCACTATCACACTCCTAGGATCAAAATAGATAGAGCTCTCCCCTTGCACAAGACTAGGTCTTAAAGAATCGTATGGCTCTAAAACTTTAAGCCGCGAACCAGAAGCCTCTGCCACTTTTTTTAACCTTGAAACAACCTCCTCTTTAGTTAACTTTCGATCTAAAGTAAATGTGACTGCGGTTAAATGCGCATCGTACTGGCTGGATTGTACCTGAAGATAGCCTTTCCTCATTACTTTGGGCAAAAGATTTGCCATAGGAGCTGGAAGAATTTTACTGCCAACCACAATATCATGGCTCCTGTCGCGAGTAGGGTCAATAGCAGAATTGGTATGGACCACATGACCTAACATATCCAAATCAGCAAATGCTGTTCGAGTTAAATTTACAGCCATCTCTACTGGAGTCATTTCATCAGTTGCCATGACAATATTTTTTGCTCCCATTTGCCGATGGTGTTCAGGATCAATTTGACCGCCTGCTGCTTTATGAGCATAAATTACTGTATCTATTCCAAGTTTTTGCCAATTAGGAAGGACTTTGTTTGGATCTATTTTTTCTCCCTTCTTTATAGTTCCAAGAGCTTTGCTAAAAATGACTTTAATTGGAGAGGAGTGATTGATAATGATTGAATCTCCATCAGGAGCGATTTCAATATCGCTTTGCGGCATGATTTGGCGCAAATAGGCTACAAAGACATTTGTATCTAAAGGATTTTCCGTTGTTTCTTCCACATAGATATATTTAAGTATAACATCCTCTTTGCCGCGAAGCTGTTTGATTAATTGTCCTGAAACAACTTCATCTCCTCCATAAATCCCAATAATTTTTGGTTCGCTCTTTTTCCCTGTTTTTTCAGGATGCTGCGGAATTGATTGCGCGCTAAGGTTAACTTGATCTTGTCTTTGTTGAAGGGTTTTCAAATAAAAGTCATTTTCAAATTCATCTTTTTCCCGTCTTTCAGCAGAACTCTGAATCTCTTTCAAAATATTGTCTGCTGCTACCCAGTCTGGAATCCATGCGCGAAGTGTCACTAAACGGCCATTCCCCTGCACAGAAATGCTTTTATCTAAAATAAGAGGCTTATCATGTTCTTGCACGCTGATAGAATTAGGGATCCAGCCTCCTTCAGCAAAATAGATGGGCCAGCCTTGCAAATTAGCAGACCGTAAAATTTCCATCATTCCTTCAACATCCATTTTAATTCCTTCATCTAATATTAGATTTAACTGCGCATATCCTGCGCCTTCATGCGTATGAGACTCCCATTTTTCACCAAGACCTTTTTTAACTCCATGGAGCCGAAGATTTCTTGCGGCCTGATCTGATTTTTTCTGCAAGATATGGCTTTCACCTGGAACCACTGAGATCAGTTCCCATTGTTTTAATTTATGGTTAAGAGCTCCATCTAAATACTCAATAAGGGGGGAAAGAGCAGTTGTGAGTCCTGTATTGTGATAGCGAACACGAGGTTTTGGGTTTGTATCTACAGGAGGATCCAATTCAGGATTTAGAACATGCGCCATTCTTCCTTCGTGCCAAGGTCGTTGACGTGGATCATCATCAAAATCATCTGGATCCTGGTCTGTTAAAAAAATAACATCTTTTGGTGATTCGCTTGAATATGAAACATATTTACCAGGTTTAATTACAATGGTTTTAGTCTGGCCTTGAGAATAGATGGAGATGCTCCATTCACTATTGCTCTGGAATTTGTCAACCTTTAGATCAAACTGAAACCTGCCTTGATAGGGGTTAGCTTTTAAATGGTCATAAAAGGCCTGGAACTCATTATCATTGTTAATTCCATAAATAGTTGAAATTTCAAAATTAGGATTAAACCCCTGTCCTCTTTTATCTCCCAATGCTCTGCGTACAATTTGTACAGCTGTATTTTTTATTGACAAGTTATCTCTCTTGCCAAATGCTCCATCCACATCTAACACGATCTCTACTGGGACCATGAGAGTAACTTCGGTTGGTTCATCTTTTTCATCTTCTAAGATCGGAGCAAGATGATGCAGCGCTAATTCTTTAGCGTTGGATTGCGTAGGCTGCGCCTCAGGAGCATTTTTCTCATCCCGGGCTAGTTTTAGTTTCCGAATCAGGTAAGGCCTAATCCCACCCCAAATAAGAGTAAAATAAATCTCTTCCAAAAGAATTTCTCTGATCGCTCGTTTATCTCTTACTGAACTGGATGGTTCATTCTCAACATGGAGAATATCAGTTAATTCCATTAAAATTTTTTCCATTTGTCTTTCCCATGGATATGACGATTCTATTAATCCCTGTTTAAAAGAGAATGCTGAATTAATCTCATCATCTGAAGTGTCTGAACTCAAATCCCTCTTAATGTCCTGATATAGATCTTTTAAACGCCTAATCTCTTCAACTAAGGATGGGTTATCATAGGCCAAATCCTCCATCATGCTTAAGATCATGTTTTCAGAGGAGTCAGTTTTTATTTTTTCCTGAATTCCAGCCATCTCCTGCAAAACATCATTTCTATTTTTTCCAAGAATTCCTGGTTGTGAAGGAGCGGACTCTAAGGCAAGGATCGCTTTTGAGTAAATTTCTGGATCTATTGAGTCTAAATTTCTATTGAGCGCAATATCCCTTAATGTCCATATTGCTCTTATTTTTCCAGATAAAAAAACATTCTCATCCTTAATTGCCCGAGCTGCATCCTCTAAGAGTCTCTTCCAATAGCGCTGAACTTCTTCAAGTTCTTGAGGACTATATTGAGCACGCGCTGTTTCTGTTGGCCAAATAACATGGCGCAATAGGACAGATTCATATTCAGTTAATTTGAAATGTCTGGTAAGTTTTGAATAAAGAGAGCTCAATTGATTTTTGTCAAGATCATGAAAAGTTCCTTTATCACCCACCACACCCTGTATCAGCCCTTTAACCTTTTCATCTTTGATTTGATCCATTGCAACTCTTAAAGGAGCATAGCGCAAACCAATTAGAATTTGAGAGGCTGGAATGAGACGCTTACTGTTTGCAAAAAGGTTGGAAAGAAGAGACTGGCTAAAAATTTTATACCAGGAAACTCCATGACGTTTAAGTTGCTCATCTGCAGAATAGAGTTCATGCAATTTATTCAGAGCTTGCGTTAAAGATTCAATAGAAGAAGATTGATTCTCATCTTCCCATGAGTTCCAAAATTCATTGATTGCGCGATTGATCGCTTTTTGTCTGCCAGTCCATTCCAAAGGTTTTATTGAGGTTGGAGCATATTTCCCACGAAATCTCCATGCCAATTCTCCTCCCATGGAAGCTGGCACAGCAAAGAAAAATTCCCCTTTCCATTGATTTTTCTTAATATTTTTGGAAAATGCTTCTGCCCGGCGCACAGCATCCTCTAAAGTATGAATATTCATTTTCCAGTTGCCTCCGGAAACTCCTCGAACCGCTTTTCCTTTGGCTAATGCATTTTCAGCAAAACGATCTGAAATTCGATCCGGATCTCCTGGTATAATGCTTCTGGTTCCAATTAAGCCTCCAATTACTTCCGGCAGTCTTCTTAATAAAGAAAGCCATGTGCGTCTTTCCCATCCACCGCTTTGACCATAAACTGAAGAGGGTTTTACACTTCCTCCATAGAGTATCCCAACAGGGATTGGATCAGATTCAGAAAGAGAAGCTCCTCCTTGTTCCTTAATATGTTCTCTAATCGCTCCAGCAATAATTTGATTCGCCTCATGCATCTGATCTGCGGACATGCTAGTTCCAGAACCAATAAAATCAATTGGCTCATAAGCAATTTTAATTTTTGGCAGATCCCTTAAACTGATCCCGTTCAATACCGCTTTGGTTTGCTTATGTAAACCCTGTTTCCAATCTCCTTCTGCGCGATTTCTCTCTCCTATAGCAATCACAGGAATTAAACCATTGCGTATCACAGCCAAAGCTTGTTCATTGACTATAGGATCTCCTACTCCAAAAAATCGTCGGACCTCTGAGTGACCAATCAGAACATAGGTATATCCATCCCTTTTTACTTGTGTTAGATATGGATCAGAAAAATCCTCCAGATCCTGAAGAGCAAAATGGAGATTTGTGGGTTCAGCCTGCTGTCCGGGATTAAATAGTCTATTTTCCGATATGACATTTCCAACTCTGGTTAAATCCAGGTTTGCAGGAATTAAAACAGTTGTCATTTCTCTTAAATTTGAATTTTCTGCTAGGGCGGATTGAATAATTGCAGCGGTTTGTATGGAACTATTGCCATGAATTTTTGTGAAGTCAACTACTGCCATGGGCGGCCCGCGGAGAGCTCCCACAGGAGTTGGGGCACGCGCATGGTAAAATTTAGAAATTATCTCTAACATTTTTTGGATTCCGTTCGGATCTTTAGCTACTGTTTCTGAGCCGATGAATATTCCATCTACCTCATGCGCTAATTTTTTAAGATAATCCGAAAGTTGAGAGCGTTCTGGAGTTTTCCCTCCTAAAAGAATCTTAACCCGATCAGCTTCCTCTTGAAAAAGTTGGCGCAAGTGTGGTTTTGAAGCCTGAGCAATCTCTCCTTTACTTCTTAACATAGGATATAGCGCATTACCTGCAGCTCTATAGAACCCATGCGCATCCTCTTTAGAAAGAAGAATTGGATTCCCTTCCTTATCAATTACTTGTGGAACAACTACTGCGCTCCTTAGAGCCTTAGGCTGATTGACAAAACCCATGAGCTTTTCCCGAAACTCTCTTTTAAAACGATTTTCCAGACTATCTCTTTTCAAATTTCCGGTATCATCTCTCTTCAAATCTTCTTCAGATAGGTTCACCACAATGATTGCAGCTAAAGTTTCTCCTTTGCCTTTAACTGCTCTTTGGATTTTTCTAGCAACTGTGACATTTGATTCGCCTGAAAGGCTAGCTGTTCCTTTTCTAGGATCAGGTATCAAAGCATAAGAAGCTCCTACATTCAAAGCTAAAGCTTTTGAAGTCTGACCAGTGAAAGCGCCGGAAGATTCAGGAGAAATATCCCGAACTCCCATGAAAAGTCCTGTTTCAGAAAAACGATCCCTAAAAATGGGCTGAACTTCTTTAGTTGGTTTTCTTTTGGAAAGCTCTTTATTCCAGAGACCCTGAAACTCATCATCTCTTACCTGTCTAAAATCATAGTGATCACTTAATTCTGAAGAAATCGCGCTAAAAAAATTCCTGTTATACTTAAGCATATCCATGCTGTCATCATGAATCTTTAGATAAAATTCATGCATAAGAGTAGAAAGATGGCTAAAATCAGTTAGCGTCACATTGCCATTACTATCCAATCCGTAAGATTGGTCTATCTTATGATCTGGATTGTGGATGCCTCTTGAATACATCTCTTTTTCCAATTGATAGACAGAATCAATTAGAGCTCTTTTGGCTTTTAAAGAAACTCTTTTACTTTTAAAAGGCCTATTTAAAAGAGTCACTTTTTCCTGTATGATGACGAACTCATAAAACACGCTTCTACCATCAATGACCAAATGCACGTTGCGCAGTAAGCTCATTGGGGCAGAAATTCCTCCCAAATATTTTTTTGCTAATGCAAACCCATGCAGCACTTTATTCAAATCTTTTTTTGGAACTTTAATGACATAGGGAATTTTTGGATCAGAAGGTATAAAAACATCCATAAATTCACCTGAACGATCTATGCTAAGAGGGCCTAAATCCATTTCTCGTGCATTAGCATCTGTTATCATGCCCTCAACAATCTTGGTAACTTCATCGCCTGATGATTCATCTGAAACAAGCGCAAAGTGAAAAGCAAATAGATGAAACGGCAAGAAAACAAGATTTACAAACAAGTGAGAGATAAAATGAGCATCTCTTCTAGCAGCGTTCTGGTCATATTGCTTTCTTAGTAATAAGGAAATTCCTTGAGCCATGAAACCAAATAGCGCCATGTTCATTCGTATGAACCCTAGTCCCATCCAACGAACCGTAAACTCTAAAGCGCCTCTCCAACCCTGACTATAGGTATGTTGGTTAAAAAGAAAAGTTCTGTAATCCTGCTCAATTGATTCAAATTCCTGAACAGGGGCAACTAAAAGAGCTGCATAGGAGAGAACTATTGTTTTGGATAGGATTATAGAGAAACTATTTTTAGATGAGGACAATCGTTGAAACCATTCATAAGCAATTAAATCTTTAGAAGCTAATCCCAAACTACTTGCTGTTGTAAGAGCTATTCCACCTCTTTTTACAAAGCTAGAAGCGCTCTTTGTTGTAGAGATGAGCGCGCTATCTCCTTGAGGGTCAATGCTCTTTCTTGCTGATCTACTTGTTTGTTCTACTCCTCGGAAAATACCTTTTCTTGCAGAAGTAGTCACTTTCTCAACTGTGTGACTAATATTTCTAGCAGAGACCTTTACTTTATCCATTGAGTGAATAAACCTCTTTGCATTGGATCGCAAATGAGGCACAAATCCAACAGGAGAAGAATCCAGTCGTGCTACAGTGAGGATTTTTTTCCTATCTTTAGATAAATTAAGATCATAAGCAACTTTTGCTTCCTCTTTTTTTAAAATAACGCGCCTTAAATAATCGCTTAATAACTGAACTTCTATTTTAAATTTGATGCCCAGTGATCCAGTTAAAGAATAAAAAACAGTTTGCGCATTGACTGGGTCAAATGCAGCAATGAGACTTGCCGCAAATAGCCGAACTCGATCTGGCCACATTAATTGAGAAACAAAAAGTTTTTCTCCATCAAAAAGTTTTTCTAAAGGCGTTTTTTCTTGGGTAAAAACAGATAAATATTCTGTGCCCTTTTCAGATTCAATTCTAGTTATCTTTGGAGCAAGGGTGATAACTGCTGCATTTGATTTTTTAAGAAGCTCTTCCATCCCTTGGGAATGGAATCCGCCGGTAATGAAAACCGACACTTTCGCATTTTCTTTGGAAATGGCTTGAAGTAAGTTTCTAGACATCGCTTCATCTCTAAGATGAGCGTATTCATAAAAGGAGGCGATCTTCTCAAGTTGCGGGAAAAATCGAGTTGACTCTTGAGGATCAAATTCTAAATGGCTATTTGATAATTCCTGAATCTTTTCCTTTGTTGGATATCTCAGACCCTGGGAAGGAGCATGATTTTGAAGGGAAAAATTTTTGTATTCTTTCCATTCTTCAGGCCCCAACTCGTAATCAAGTAATTTTTTCGTAAGATAGAGCTGATAAGATTGAGCAACTAAATTTTTTTCTTGCTCACTCTGGCAAAGGGATTCATAAGCTAATCTTTCCATTTTCTTTAATTCAGCAATTAACTTATCAGCGGAAATAGTCTCTGCTGCCAGAATATAACGGATATAAGACTCCATTGCAGGATATGCCTTGCAATCAAGTCCTGAATTCTTACAGAGCTGGATGAGATAATTGTAAAAAGCAGCATGCTGTATATGACCTAAGCGATAAGCCACGCTGCTTTTAAGGAGACGATTCATTTGGGGAGATGTGAGTTTCTGAACTAAAATCTGAATCATGGCTTTGCGCTCTTTTTCTACTTGAGCAAAATCCAGTTTTTCTTCCATCATAAGAGCTTTTCTAAATGCGCTGATTTCTTGAGAAACTTTCTCTTGCTCTTCTGTAAGCGCTTTCAGATATTCTCCAAGCCGAATCTCATGCTTGCGGTAAGATTCAACCTTTTGATCTAAGGCTAAAAGTTTTGCGTTATAAATCTTTTCTTTTATTTGAGAAATTTGTGATATTTGTTGTTCAATATCCCTCTTCAAATTTTCAGCTTGTGAAACAGATTCTTTATAAGCCTGAACGTGGCTATGGTAAAGTTTTGAATCATCAATTCCAATAAATTTTGGGATAGCGGTTGAACTTGTGAGCGCGGCGTGAATAGCTCCGGAAATTTTATTTTCTTTAAGCAAATAATCAGCAACTTTGCGCACTGATTCTTGATTTTTATAATTACGGAAATTGGAAAGCTGAATGGGTTCAAAAGCGCCTTCTAAACCTACAAAACTAATTTTTTCTTGGATGATCAGAGCTTGCAGAGAATTGGCTATATTTTTTTGAGCTTCCTCATTCTGATGCGCATCCTGAATATGTAATATAAGCGGGTCGCTCGCTTTCCATTTAGGCGGGAAATAGGCGCGCTTAAAATTAGAGAATTGAAGGGGCAGAACCACTGGCAATTCCGGCAGTTTTAGAGAAGAAAGCGGTTGAGATTTCAAACTGTTAAAGGTTTCACTATTGAATGAACCTTTTTCAAATGGCAGGGATAAAGAAGGAGCATGCGGCAGTTTGGCTAATTGCAGGGGAAGAGACCCACGCTCTTGATCTCTATCCTGATCCTCCTCAACTAATTTTTGCTCTTGGCTCTTTTCTTTAAGTTGAAGAGCCGCTTCTCTTCTTTCTTGCCAAATCATTGCCTCTGCAAACGGGGGAACAATACTTGAATAAATAAAAGATAACGAAAATAAAGAAGCAAATATCTTTTTGACGCAACTAAATCTTTTTTTCTTTAACTGGAATTCCATAAAATTTCTCCTCTTTTTATCCTTTAAGTTTCAAATGCTAATATGAATTGAATAATAAGTATAAACTTGACCCATTTCATTTAAACTCGTTTTACTTAAACCTTAAGAAAAATTTTATTAAAAACAGCCATAACTTTTCTTAAACTTTTTGTAAATTTTTTGTGACAAAAATGAAACGTTTCATGAGAAAAAAAGATATTTTCAGACTAAAAAGTCTAAATATATCACATGAAAGTCAGGGAGGGGCGATCTAAAGAATAAATTCTTGCAATATGATTTCTAGGTAGTTAAAGAAATAGAGGATATTGTGTTATCTAGCTATTTTTTTATTTCAAACAGCATGGTGTCGGATATCTTTTCCCAACACCATGTAGATGACATCCTCGGCAATATTCGTAGCGTGATCCCCAATCTTTTCTAAATTCCTGGAAATTAAAATAAGATCAATAAATTGTTTTGCCTTTAAGGGGGAATTCTTAACCAAATCCAAAACATCCTCAAAAACTTTAGATTTTAAAGTATCCAGCTCCTCATCCTTTTCTAATACGCTCTTGGCAAGTTCCACATCCCTTTTAGCAAAAGCATCTAAACTTTGCTTAACCATTTCCTGCGCAATGGAGGACATCTTTGGAATCTCATAAATAGGCGCGATGGGTATCTCTTTTAAAAAATGGAACGAGGAGGTCTGGGCAATATTAACCGCTTGATCTGCAACCCGTTCTAGCTCTGAATTGATTTTAGTGGCTGCCATAATGGTTCTTAAGTCAGTTGCTTCTGGCTGATAGAGAGCTAATATCTTCACTCCCGTCTCATCAATCTCCATTTGCAGCTTGTTAATTTTTTCTTCCCTTTCCAGCACTTGGCTACAGAGTTCCTGATTTCTTTCATTTAATATCTTTGCGGATAAAGAAATCATCTCTTCAGCTAAACTTCCCATATAAAGAACTTTTTCTTTAATGCTGTTTATTTCCTCTTCAATATGACTTTTCATTAATCACACCTCTCATATAACCTATTTAATCCTAAAATAATATCTCTTTAGCGATTTAAAAATGATCCTTAAAACAAATTTATCCATACCTGCCGGAAATATAATCTTCCGTATCCTTTTTTGTCGGATTAGTAAATATTTTACTTGTCGGCCCATCTTCAATTAATTCGCCTAAAAGAAGAAAAGCGGTCTGATCAGAAATTCTTGCTGCTTGCTGCATATTATGGGTAACTATAATGATAGTGTAATGATCTTTAAGTTCACGCATCAGTTCTTCAATTCTAGCTGTGGACTGGGGATCTAATGCAGAACAAGGCTCATCCATAAGCAATAGATCAGGTTTTACAGCCAAAAGCCTGGCGATACAAAGCCTTTGTTTTTGTTCCAATGACAGATGAAGCGCTGACGTATGTAGCTTGTCTTTTAAATCATCCCAAAGGAGCACTAATTTTAAACACCTTTCCACAATCTCATCTAAAGAATTTTTACTAATATGGTTATGTATTCTCTGGCCAAAAGCAACATTTTCATAAATAGAAAGAGGAAAAGGATTTGGGCGCTGAAACACCATTCCCACTCTTTTTCGCAAAGTCACCAAATCGGTCTTTGAATCTAAGATATTCATCCCGTCAATAAAAACCTCTCCTTGCATCTTCACCCCTTCTACTAAATCATTCATTCTATTAAAGACGCGAAGCAAGGTGGATTTGCCGCAACCAGAAGGACCAATAATTGCAGTGATCTGTTTTTCTTCAATGGCAATTTGAATATTTTTAAGAGCATGAAAATCGCTGTACCAAAGATTCAATTGATTTACATTTACTTTAAAGCTCATCCGAATTTACCTCTAATATAGTCATCTGTGCGCTTATCTAAAGGAGCAGTAAACATCTTAGCTGTTTTGTCAATTTCAATCAGTTCTCCATTTAAAAAAAATGCGGTTCTATCTCCTACCCTTGCAGCCTGTTTAACGTTATTGGTTACTAATACGATTGTATAACTCTCTTTTAATTCCAACATCGCCTGTTCAACTTTTGCTGTAGAGATAGGATCCAACCCGGAACAAGGCTCATCAAATAAAATCAGTTCAGGTTCAACAGCCAGTGTTCTTGCTATACAAAGCCGCTGTTGTTGTCCACCTGACAATTTAAACGCAGATGTGTTTAAACGATCTTTAACCTCTTCCCAAAGATAAGCTTTTTTTAAAGCCTGCTCTACGATCTTTTCTAAATTTTTTTTCTTTTTTTCACCATGAATTCTGGCACCATAAGCAACATTTTCAAAAATCGTCAATGGTAGAGGAAGAGGCAGGGCAAAGACCATCCCAACTTTTTTTCGCAAAAATTGGGCATCCAACATTTTAATATTTTTTTGATCTAGCTCTACTCTTCCATTCACTTTAAAGCCATTCTCCAACTCATTCATACGATTCAACATTCTTAAAAAAGTGGTTTTGCCGCTATTAGATGGCCCAATAATGCTTAATATCTCATTTTCATAAATTTCTAAATTTATATCCTTTAAAACCTGAAAAGAGTCAAACCAAATATTAAGATGCTCTATCTTAATCTTTACCATTTCTTTTTTTTCCTAAACTGGTAACGGATAACAATAGCGACCAAGTTCATAAAAAAAACCAAAATCAATAAAACCAAAGCTGTCCCATACCTAATTTTTTCATCTACATTTGGAACTTGAGTGGAAATAACATAAAGATGATAGGGTAAAGCCATTGCCTGATCAAAGATACTCTTAGGAAATTGCGGCAAATAGAACGCAGCAACTGTAAAAAGAATAGGAGCAGTTTCACCCGCAGCGCGTCCTACCCCTAAAATAGTGCCTGTGAGAATTCCGGGAATTGCGTTGCCAAGAACAATATGCCTGATCGTTTGCCATTTGCTAGCCCCTAAAGAATAACTGACTTCGCGGAAAGAGGTGGGTACGCTCTCTAAAGCTTCGCGCGAGGCAGTAATAATGATTGGCAAGATCATGATCCCCAAGGTAAGCGATCCTGACAAAATGGAAGCTCCAAATTTAAAAAAAATCACAAAAAATGCAAGACCAAAAAGACCGTAAACCACAGAAGGCACGCCTGCTAAATTAACAATAGATAATTTAATCAAACGGTTTAAAAAATGTTCTTTAGTATATTCGCTTAAATAAATCGCAGCGCCCAGTCCAATAGGCAAAGCAAAAAGAATCGCTCCGAAAACAATATAGATGGTTCCAATAATAGCTGGGAAGATGCCGCCAGCCCGCATTCCCTGACGAGGAATATCAGTTAAAAACTGCCAGGTCATTGCAGGAAAACCCTTTTGGATGATAATGCAAACAATCAGACCCACAGGCAAAATAATAAGCAGTGTTGCCAAAAATAAAATAAAAAAAGCGATTTTTTCTGTTTTTTTCGAATCCATTATATTTTTTTTCTATGTAAAAATAGATCTGCAGTCACATTGATCATAAAACTTACAACAAAAAGCACAATTCCAATAGCGAATAAAGCAAAGTAATGTTCACTGCCAACAACAGCTTCACCCATCTCAGCGGCAATGGTTGCTGTCAGTGTCCTAACAGGTTGTAAAATGCTCGTAGGAATGACTGCAGCATTACCAGTAATCATCATTACTGCCATGGTTTCACCAATCACTCTGCCTAAGCCTAACATGACAGCTGCAAAAATTCCAGAAGAAGCTGCGGGCAGGAGAACACGATAAATAGCCTGCCACTTTGTAGCTCCTAAAGCTAAAGCTCCCTCTTTATAAGATTTAGGCACAGAATAGAGCGCATCTTCTGCAATAGAAACTATGGTGGGCATGGCCATAAAAGCCAACATGATAGAGCCTGAAAGCGCGGTTAAACCTGTTGGGATATGAAAAATATTTTTTACCCAAGGAACTAAAGTCACCATGCCAATAAATCCCAATACTACGCTAGGGATAGCTGCTAGGAGTTCTATTCCAGCTTTTAAAATCTCTTTTATGCTAGGGGGAGAAACTTCAGCAATAAAAATAGCGCAACCCACTCCAATAGGAATAGAGATAACCGCAGCGCCAAAGGTTACTAAAAGAGATCCTAAAATTAAGGGTAAAATCTCTAATTGAGCTGGCTCTGAAATCGGATACCAATTTTTTCCAAAAAGAAACTGGCCTGGAGTTATAAACTCAAGTAAGGCAAGCCCTTCTTTCAACAAAAATAAAAAGATAAGTATTACAAAAAAAATTGAAGCTAATCCTGAAATCAGGATAAGTTTTTCTATAATAAACTCTTTAAATTTTTGCACAACTATTTTTTGATAGGGACAAAATCAGTTTTTTGAACAATCTCCTGCCCCTCTTTAGAGAGCATGAAATCAACAAATTTTTTTACAAGAGCTTGAGGTTGGCCATTGGTATAGATAAGCAATGGTCTAGATATAGGATAAGCGCCAGTAATGACATTTTCTATGGTTGGCTCAATAGTTTTAGACTTTCCATCTTTGGCAACAAAAATGGTCTTTTGTTTTGGAGAAATATATCCCATCCCATAATAACCAATAGCTCCGGGATTAGTTGCAATTTCATCTGCAATCGCTTGAGACGAAGGCATCATTAAGGCGCTGGCAGCGAACTCTTCTTTACCAGAAAGATTTCCTTTTCTTAATACATGTTCCTTAAAATAAACATGCGTGCCAGAATTTACTTCTCTAGAAAGGATGACGATCTTTAAATCTTTTCCTCCCAACTCCTTCCAATTAGAAATCTTGCCTGTAAAAATATCAGCCAGTTGCCCTATTGTCAACTGTTTAATAGGATTTTGAGGATTTACCACAACAGCTAACCCATCCAGACCCACCTTAATTTCATAAGGCACGATCCCTTTTTTCTTTGCAATGGCGATCTCCTTTTCTTTAATGTTTCTGGAAGAATTGGCAATGTCGCAAGTACCGCTAATCAAACTAGAAATCCCGGTTCCTGATCCTCCGCCTGTCACAGCCACAAAATCACCTGGATTTTTTTCCATGTAATTTTCTGCCCAAGCTTGAGATAAATTAACCATGGTGTCCGATCCTTTGATTTGAATCGAATTTCTACTGCTTGCAGCATATAGAAAACCTGCTGTTAAAGATAAAATCAAACTCATGACTATTTTTTTAGTTGGTTTCATAAAATCACCTCTTTCTCACTCAAAATTTCGCTTCTGTATGAATAAAAAATATGCTTTCATCCTGCCGGGTTAGAGACCTTCTTTCTTGCTGAGTATAAAGATGATCCAAAGCAACTCTCACCCCTTTAGTTACTTGATATCCTAAACCTGAGAAAAAGCGCATCCTACTATCTCCACCAAAGTGAATGTCAGGATCATACTTGTCAAACCTGGCAAATAACCAAAACTTTTCTATTGGCGTGACAACAGTATAAAACGAAAAGCCTTCTCCCCTAGAGGGCGCAGCTTGCGCGCTATTGTCCGCATTAAAATAATTCCCTGCCAGATTCAGATATTTTGACTCGTATGAGAGTCCGCCATAGAGCCTGTCTCTCAAGGTTGTTTCGTTCTTTTCACCTTTATGGACCAACGCGTTTAGTTTCAATCCTTTGAATAGCTCATGCGTTCTTTCAAAAGGAATAATCGCAACTTTTCCTGTATAATCTTTAAACCTTCCACCTCCGCTATAGGATGTGGTTTCATTGCCTCCAGTTCCATCGCTGCCTGTGCCTTCTCCATTGCCAATCATGGCATCATAAGCAAAAAAAGGAATTTGCCCGCTTAGCCGAACCCCTCTGTCAGAGGCAGGAAGAAGTCCCTCTATATCTTCCAATATTTTACTCACAAAACGATGTTTCCAGATTCCCTCTTCAAATCCACGCCAAGGGTTTGCAACAAGTCCAAAGAATAGTTTTGCAGCCTTATGCAAGTTCAATCGAAGCTCTGCATTCTTTAAAAAGATTCGATTATTCTTATTGTCGCGTGAGGTAAGATTCGCTTCTAGGTTAATAAATGCGCTGACTTTATCATCAACCTTTGCATCCATATTAAGATAAATTCTTGAGACCTCAAAAGCGCTATAATTTTGGGCAGTGGTTCCATTCTGTAAATGTTGGGATGCGACAAATTCATAGTGCGCAAAAATAAGACCACCCGGTTTCACTTCTAAAGCGCTGGCAGCTTGCGAATAAATTATTCCTAAGGTAAGAACTGTCATGACCACAGATATTGATTTCATTGATTTTATCCATCTCCTTTGATCGCTTACCAAAATTTTACTGTACTTGTTTTCATCTTATTAAATGGATCAAAAAAGAGCGATTGCGGGCAGGTAAAATCTATGTAACAATTATATGACTAAAAAAATAGCTTAACTAAATGGCAAAATCACAGAAAAAGTGGATCCTTCATTTAATTTGCTTTCAACTTTAATTTCTCCATGATGAGCCTCCACAATATGTTTCACGATTGAAAGTCCAAGTCCTGTACCTCCAAATTCTCTAGATCTAGCCCTATCCACTCTATAAAATCTTTCAAATATTCTAGGTACTTCATTCTCTGGAATTCCTATGCCTGTATCTTTTATGGAAATAGTCAAATTTTTATCATCTAGCAGTTTGGTATCTACAATTACTCTGCCTCCTTCCTTATTAAATTTAATCGCATTCTCCAAGAGATTAAGGAAAAGCTGTTTCAGCTCTTCTCTTGAGCCTAGAATAGGTGGGAGGTTTGGATCGCAATGAAACTGAAATTCTATTCTATTCCCTTGAGTTAAAGGAATAAGTGTTGATTTAAGTTCCTCTAATAATTCATCCACTGAAACTGGATGTAACTGCATTTGTCTTTTTCCAGACTCAATAGAAGTTAAGTCAAGCAAATTGTTGACCAGATGGGTAAGACGTTTGACCTGAGAATGAATTATTTCTACAAATTCTTGGTTATGCTCCTTATCAAAAAGCGCTCCTTGCAGCAAGGTTTCAGCAAAACCTTGAATACTGGTAAGAGGGGTTCTAAGTTCATGAGAAACATTGGCTACAAAATCTCTTCTAACCTGCTCTAATTTATAAATTTTAGTTATATCATGCATGACCAGCAAAACACCCGTGCAAGCTCCATTAGTTTTTAGAGGTAAAGTGTGAACTTCAAAAATATTTTCATCAGGAAGAAAAAGGTGAATCGTCTCAAAATGAATTTGATTCGTAATGATCGCATTTTGGATAAGTTCTGTAAGCCTTGCATGCCGGATAATTTCTTGATAAGGTTTGTGAAGAACCTCCTCAATCTTTACAGAAAAAAGTTTGCAAGCAGCAGGATTGATTAAAAATAGTTTACCTTTTAAATCCACAGCAATAACCTGTTCTGCCATTGTGTTTAAAACAGAAAAAATTTCTTGTTTTTCAACTTTAATTTGATTGATACTGCTTTCTAATTGATCTACCATCAAATTAAAGGATCTGCCTAGGTCCGCGAGCTCATCTTCAGTTTGAAACCTCACTCTTTTTTTTAAAAAACCTTCTAAAATTAGATTAGCAACAGAGGTTATCTGCCTGACAGGCTGAATAAACCACTCGGATAAAAAATAAACTATTATGAATCCTAAAAAAATATTGGACGCGCTAAATAGGATAAGTAAATAACTTAAATCTTTAGCCTTATTCTGAGCTTGAATTGTGGAAATAAACTGATTAGGATGTTCTGTTGAGCGAAGAGATGAATTAGAATTGATATTAAAATCTTTGTTATAGTTTTTTATAACTAAAACATAAGTAAAAACTAGTGGGACAACAAAAAGTAAAGAAAAAGCAAAGGCTAATTTTCTTGAAAATTTCTTGGCTATCCATTTCATTGAGAAATTTTATACCCTACATTCTTTACAGTAACCAAATGATTGCTCTCAGACCCAAGTTTAGCTCTTAAACGAGCCACATGCTGATCCACGGTTCTAGTATCAATTTCTGGAGCCTGCTCAAAACCCCACACCTGTTCCAGTAACTGCTCCCGGGTTAAAACTCTTCCCTTTGCTCCCAGTAAAACCTTTAAAAGCGAAAATTCTTTTGAACTTAAATTAACTGGTTTATTTCTTAATGTAACCTCATAGCGCTCCAAATCTATCTCTAATTCACCCATCTGAAGCGATTCTATTTCTGATCCTTGGTCATGGGATCGTCTTAATACGGATTTAATTCTAGCAGCCAGCTCCTTCACGCTAAAGGGTTTGGTTAAATAATCATCAGCGCCTAGTTCAAGCCCTAAGACCCGATCTGTTTCATCCTTTTTAGCTGTAAGCATAATGATAGGAACCTTACTCTCTTTTCTTACCTGTTTGCACAGTTCAATCCCATTCATTTTAGGAAGCATTAAATCCAGGATAATCAGATTGGGTTTTATTTTTTTAAATAAAACATATCCCTCCTCACCATTATAAGCGGCAAAAAAAGCATAACCTTCCTTTTCTAGATTGTACTTAAGAAGCTTTACAATCTCCTTCTCATCTTCAATCACAAGAATTTTGGTCATGTTTACTATTCTATGTTCAAATTTTTACAATTTACGAAAGGTGGTTTTTAAGCGAATGAGTAAGAAGTGGAGCAAATTTGCGTTTGAAAATCATACTTTCAAAAAGTATATATTATTGAAAGTATAGATTGCAAACAGACGTCTTGCGCAATCAAGTATGGGTTGCGGGATTGTAATTCCTAAAATTTTACACCTTAAGGTTTTACGGTTGAAGTTCATCTGATTTTCTGTTATATTTTTATTTCATGAAGTTTCTTAAAAAGTTATTCCTAATTTTTATAATTGTTATTTCCTTGCTCTTAGGCGCTTCTGCCATTGCGCTTAAAATTAAATATCCACCTGAAAAAATTAAAAAAATCGCTCTGCAAGAACTTTCCAAAAAATTGGGAAGAGAGGTCTCTTTTGGAGAGGTCTCTATCAATCTTTTTACAGGCATTTCCATTTCAGAATTTAAATGCTCTGAAAAACCCAATTTTCAAAAAGGAAGTTTTGTGGAATGCGAAAAATTTTCCATGGGAGTAAATTTACTTTCTCTATTACAAAAAGAGATAATTATAACCTCCATTAAACTCACCCAGCCTAAAGTCAAAATAAGTAGAGAACTTGATGGAAAAACATACAATTTTTCAGATCTTTTGACTGCTGAAAAAGAAGAAGCGAAAGAAAAAATTGAGAAAGGGGAAAAAGGTCTTAAGATTTCTGTGACAAAAATAAAGATAATAAAAGGTCTTTTCCAATTTCTAGATCTATCCCCAGCAAAAATTGAAGCTACCTTATCTCCAATCAATTTAACAGTTCAGGGCACATCCTTTGCCCAACCATTAAAAATTAATTTAGACACTGAGATTTCAGGAAAAATACCGGGGAAATTTCCAAATCTCAATGGAAATATCGAATTTTCTGGAGTCATTCATGCTTTAAGCCAAAAAATAAAAGCAGATCGTTTTATAATCAAAATCCCAGGATTGTACGAATTAAACTTAACTGGTAATATTGAAAACTTTGCTCAGCCTAGCATGGATACAACCTTAAAAATTTCAAACCTTTCTTATGCTGAGCTTATAAGGATCATCCCTTTAGAAAAATTTCCAAAATTTCTGCAAGCTTTAGAAATTAAAGGGAATCCAAATATCAAACTGCAAACAAAAGGAACTTTTGATCTGGAACAATTTCAAAAAAATAATAAAAGACAAGGGAGCATCAATTTTTCAATCCTTGCAGATTTTAAAGAAACAGAAATTCAATTGCCTCCTTCAATTAGAAAAAATAAAGGGGTTCCTTTAGAATTGGATCTGGTTGGCCAATGGAATTCAAAAGAGATTGAGACCATTGAATATTCTAAGGCTAATCTAAAGTATAAGGAGTCCTCAATAGAAACTTCAGGAAAAATTGTAAATCCCACATCCAATGATCCATCCTTCTCTTTAAATTTGAAGGGATCCAATCTTTTGCTAGATGAGTTCACAAATGCTTTACAATATAAACTGCCAAAAGGATTGGAAATAAAAGACAGCCTAAATTTTGATGCCTCTATCAATGGCAATCCAAATCAGCTGGAGTTTACTTTTAAGGCGGACGCCACAAAAGCTAAAGTACTTTTACCCAACCTATTAAATAAGGAAAGCGGTACGGTTTTAGAACTCCATTTTAATGGTCAAATTAAAGATAAAGAAAATGTGGAATTTTCTAATCTTGAACTGCGTGCCTTTCAGTCAGAAGTTAAAGTAAAAGGAAAGATATTAAAATTTAATTCTGATGCGTCTTCTCTAGATTTAAACATTAAAACATCATTTGTCCAACTAGAAGAACTTCTAAAACAACTTGATTCTTCTAAAATTGGTTCATTTAAAGGAAATGCTTTTAGCAACTTTAGTTTAAAAGGCTCTAAATCAAAATTAGAAATTGATGGGGAACTAAATCTTAATGAAACCGCTATTCTTTTAGGAGCTGAACCAGCTAGAATTTTTACAAAAAATAAAGGCACGCCATTTAACTTAAAAATGAAATCATTCATTTCTTTTGCTTCTCCTCAAGTTTCTTTGGATTCTCAGTTTTTTGATATCCAAAGCCTACAAATTCAAATGGGAAAAAGCTCCATTTCTGCAAAAATAGCTTTAAAAGAATCTAATCGCAAAGAAAAAATCTTTAACGCCGAACTCCATTCACCTGACATTGCAATGCAGGAACTTTCTCTTTTTCTTCCCAGTTTAACTAATCTTAATTTAACTGGTAGAATTCAACCACATTTTTCAGTTTCCGGGGAACTGCCCCTTAAATCTTTTCCTAAAATCACTGGCAATATAAATCTGGATGAGCTGGGTGGAAATTTTAAAAACATTTCTTTTGAAAAAATAAATGGGAATTTAATTTTTTCTGGGAATAGCTATGACTTTCCCAATCTATCTGGCAGAATCGCCAATCACCCCTTTAAATTAAAAACAAGCTTGAAAAACATCGCCTCACCTGAAATAAATTTAGAAATGGAAATAGAAAAATTAGACCTTTCTAGCTTAATAACTAAAAGCAGCTCTCAAGGCGAAACTCAATCTACTCAAACCAATGAATTAAAGACTAGAGGTTCAGAAAAAACCTCTGTTTCAAATCAATTTCCGGAAAGCAAATTTAAGGGCAGAATTAAAATAAAAGAGGCGCTTCACAGAAATTTTGAATCTGGGAATATCTCTTTCGATTGGAACTTGTCAGGAATTACTCCTAACTTAAATAAAATTTCAGGTACTGCAAAACTAAGAACTTTTGGCGGTGAAGTTAAAAATATCGGCGCAGTGGAGAAAATTTTAAAAATTATTGACCCGAACTTAAATCTTCTTCAATTTAATGATATTGGAGGAGATTTTAATTTTAAGGATGGAGTAGTGCATATTCAAGACCTTTGGGTTGAATCTGATAAACTGAACATTGGAACTGAAGGGACTGTTTCATTGCCTGAAAAAAAATGCGACATACAGATACTGGCTCATTATTCAGGCGCAGCTCTCGCAGCCTCTATCCCTATTGCAATCACTGGATCACTCTCTAATCCAAAAGTGGAAAAAAAGAGTCTTTCCATCTTGAGCACAACCCTGCAAGAAAAAATTTTAAGAATTAGACCTAAAACTAAGGAAGAAATGCTTGAACTAAAAGAATTTAAAGAACAAAAAATGCTTGAAAAAATAGAGGAAAAAAAAGCAAAGGAGGAGGAAAAGAAAGAAAAAGGTGAAGAGAAAAAAATACAGAGCCAAGAACGTGTCACTGAAAAACAGGAGTTAAAAAAACAAAGAGAGCAGGAAGCTATAGAAAAAATTGAGCTAAAAAAGAGCGAACAACTGGAAAAAGCTCAAGAAAAGCAAGAATTACAAAAACAAAAAGAGTTGGATAGACAGGAAAAATTAGAAGAAAAAGAGGAATTAAAGAAGCAAAAAGAGGAGGAACGATTGGAACGTTTAAAAGAAAAAGAAGAAGAAAGACTAGAAAAACTTAAAGAAAAAGAAGAAAAGAAACAGGCTCAAGAAGATGAGGATTAGCAAATCTCAGGCATAGTTTTTAAAGTGACGCCGGACTCTTTCCATACCAAAACTGGTTCAGTGCTTAAAACAATTTTTTTCTCATCCCCAAAATATTCTTTTAATAGCTCCAATAAATTTTGATATAACTCGACTCGTATTCCTCTAAAATAGCGAACTTTTTGATCCTCAGCTAAAATCCATTCTTCAACCATCACGCTTGGATGAGAATCTCCTAAAATTTTTGCTAATCCCTTGGTTAACCTTAAGCAACCTAAAGAGATGGAATGAACTTGAGATGGGGAAATCTGGGAAAATAAATCAGCAAAGAGTTTTTTATACTTCTCCTTATAATTCTTTGTATAAAGAATAGGCTCAAACCTTAAGCCTAAGGCAAAACCATTCTCTGCAAGTTGTTTCATGGCTAAAATTCTTTCCAGTATTGTCGCAGTGTTTGATTCAAAAATAGCTCGATCTTCTTCTGGATTCAAACTAAATGCCATGATCATTCGTTTTTGATGATCCTTTATTTTAAACAAATTTTCAATTTTATTGGTTTTACTCCTAAACTCAACAAAAACATTAGGAAAATCCTGAATGGTATTCCACAACTTTTCTATCAATCCAAATTCAAGATCAAAAATAAGACTATCTGCATTCTCTCCCGCATTCAAATAAACAACCCCATTTTCTTGATCTCTAATTAATCTTAGCTCTGCTTTAATCTTTTCTATATCTGGCAATACCTTAAAGCGCGGATCATCATATACTTCCCTTAAAAAACAGTAAGCGCAATCTAAAGGACAAGAACGAATTAAAGAAATCACATATTCTTTTAAATCAAAAATCCCTTTGCCATAAAAATAACGATTAATTAATTTCTTTCTGGAATCAAGCTGAAGTACATTTTGAGAAGTTAAATGATCCTCTTTATTCTTAAGATCAAAAGGGGGGAAAGTCTCCATGGTTCCATTTGAAAGCGGGTACCTCATCTTTAAAACCCATTTAAATATCTTTTTCCCTTTTTGCACCGAATCAAGTTCAGATTCCAAAATTTGAGCCAAAGATAATTCTTTTAAAAATTCCTTTAAAGAAATAGAATTTTTAAGGCAGATTTGTGGAATTGTCTGAAGTAGGATATTTTTTTGCGAATAAGTAAAATGCGCTCTTTGATCTTCCAATAACTGAACTATTAACTCCTGTTCCATATTTTAATTATATCAGTTTCCTTCAATCCAACTGATTATTCGGGTCAATATTCCCAGCTTAAACCAAGATAATAATGTTGGGTATTGTAGGTGTATCGGTAGGTTTTTTCAAACTCCATGTTGGAAGTAGCTTTTCTATATACCCCTTGCGCATTTGCGCTTAAACCATATAGAAGAGGATATTTAAAAGAATAGTTGAAGGTATGGTAATTTGTGTATAAAAGATTTGTTTTATAAGTGCCGTCAGAAGACTGTATGACTCTGTTTACATAGCTTCTTCTAGTATATCCATAAGATAGAACCACATCTAATTTTTCAAAAAGCCTGCTCGCTATTTTTGGCGTAATCCCATATTCCCCATAGTCATAATAGTTTTCATTAAACTTAGTGCGGGCAGCATCATAATTGTGTTGGTCAGAATCTTGTAAAGTATAACTTAAATCAAGGCCAGCCACGGTTTGCAGTTCAAAATCATTATATTCAAAATTTGGCAACGAGTAAGAAGCTCCAACCGAACTTAAACTATAAATATCTTTTCTTAAACTATCTGTATAAAGCCCAGCAGAAGTGACTGTTTTTTGATCTGAATAAATTCTGTAAGAAAAAAGCGTAGAACCAGTAAGCGTAAGCTTAGCCATTATAGGCACCTCCGCAGCAAGGGTTGTATCATACGCGTTGAAGTCCAAGGTATTTTCCCCGCTTTTAATTTCACTGCCAAACTGACTGCCAGAGGATAAAGTCTTATACCTTATAAATTGAAGTTGATAGGGATCAAAACTTAGCCGAACTGATTTAAAAAGTGTTCCATTTCTTTCCAGTTCAAAGCCAAATCCTATTTTTTGATTGTCATATAGTCCTTTGCCTAATTCTTCATCAGCGCTTTCCACTAAAAATTGATTTTTAAAAGTGCCTTTAAGTTTTGATTTCCATTGGTCATTGAACTTGTATATGCCTTTTAAAGAGAGTGTATTTTCAAAAGTTTGCCGGGTAAGAAAACCTCCGCCAATTAGTTCTTGAACTTCCCGCATTCTTCTATATTTACCGCTTATAGTTGGAATCAAAGTTATTTTTTCTGAAAATTTCATTCCAGGAGCGAGCAGCCAGTCCCCATTTCCAGTAAAAGAGGTGTTTTGTCCTTCAAAAAAAATCTGACCTCCCAGCAAGCTAACTTTTGCCACTGGCGTCCATTTAAAATCCGCATAGGTAAAAGTTAAAAAAAGAAAATAAAAAAGAAAGAGCGCTCCATTTACTCTAAATAATTCAGTTTTAAAAAACGCTTTTCTAGTGCAGTAAAAATGATCTTCTAAGCAAGAACCAAATGCGTTTTTTAATCTTAAAGTTTGCTTATTCAATTGTAAAAAAAGTTTTTCTTTTAAACTATTCATGGAATATAAAGTTATCTGCGTTGATCAATGGGTTCATTCCCCTCTAACTTAAGTTCAACCATTTTAGCTTTAATGAATGTTCTGGGAGTCATAATCACATCTATGTCTCGTCCGCCAAATTCAGAACTGGTAAAGACTCGTTCCATGTTTAACTTTTCAAAAAGGTCAGCTATACTGCCTTGATCCCCTTTATTATCGCTTAAAGAACCAAATCCTATTTGCGTAAAATCAACGATTTTCCCTTGATCATCAATCATCAACATCTCTTCTTTTAAACTAGCCCATGGGGTTAAAGATACTCTAAAAGCGTCCGAACCTGAATTGCTATCATTATTGATGTTATCCCGATTCGTGTCAGAAAAGAATGTGCTGTCTCCTGTGCCGCTAAAAGTTCTGGAGGTATCTTTTGTGCCGCTAAAACCTAATTGCACAATATCTTCAAAAGGTTCATCTGAATCTCTCTGTCCATTCCTGTTAAAATCTTCATAACTTTCACCGGCATCCAGCCTTCCATTTCCATTCGTATCTACAAAGTTAATGTAAGAATCGGTTTGCACAAAATGCGCAAGATTTGAGCTTGAACCAGGTTTAAATTGTGTAACCACCATTTTACCAACAGCGCTATTCCCAGAACCATTAGTGGTCACAAAGGAGTATCTCCAATAGGAGCCTGTTACTTTTTGACTCAATGGCTCATATTTTTCAACTAAAACAGGCTGCATATGCCACATCATGCCAGTGACATCAAAACCACTAAGGGTTCCATTATTGCCTGGACGGAAAGAGCTGTCTGTCCAAATTTTATCTAAAGCTGTTCCATTGCCGTTGATGAATTCATAACGATGATTAAATATGGTCTGAAAACTTAGAGAAGTGTTAACAAATCCGCCACTATCATTAAATCCAAAATCTGAAAAAGCCATTTCTTTAGAATCGCCGTCTAAGAAAAGCTGTGTGATAGAATCTCTGCCATTGGTTATGATCAATCTCTGTTTAAGCGCGTACCATTCTGGTTTAGTTGTGCCAAAATGGAACCAAAGGTTTCCAGCATCTTCCAATCTAGTAGGCAATGCTTTATTTGCTACGACTTCAAAAACTACAGAATCATCTCGTCCTTCTCTCCGGCTTAAAGCAATAAATTTAAAAGAATCTGCAGTAGGACGAGTTACATTTTCTTCCAGTCTCACTCTTCTACCGCTTCGGTCTATTAGCTCTCTGGAAGTTTGCACCAATTCTATTCTCAACTCATCCTTTACTGTCTCTTGATAATATTCCTGTTGAAGATCATAATTCACCTCTGCTCTAATCTCTCTATGAAATTCATCCGATCCGCTTCTCCAAGTGTGATCAGAATGTCCCTGATAGGGATTAGGATCACCTTCGCGGTGACCCAACATCATTCCTTCTTTTTCAAATCGTTCCATATTTTCTTTAAACTCTTTTTCAATTCTGGCTTTTTCTTCCGATGTGCCTTCAAATTTACTCATGGCTTCTTGAAACTGTTTTTCCATTCTAGCCATTTCCTGTTCCTTACTATAAACTCCACTGCCACCAACATATTTTCCTTCGCCAGAACCAAATTGTTTTCCTTCCCTTTCTCTTCCCATTCCTAATCCCATCCCAGCTCTAGCCATGCCACTTCCGCCAGGATGCGCTTGCCCTTTTGGAGAACGATCAGAAATTTCTGAATCTTTAGTTCTTTCATTTTCTGGGATTATTTCAGGCATTCTTGGAGGAGTGCCCTGTTCTATCACGCTTCTCTGATTTTCTAAAATAGTCACTTCAGGTGAGGCTTGAAATGGATCTGTCAGCCCTACAGATCCATGATAAACATCACACATGGTTGCCTGATTTTCTAAAACAGTCACTTCAAATTCAGTTCCCCGGACAGAACAGATTGCGGTTGGGGTTTTTACTTTTAAAGATTGGCCTGAATTTAACTTCTCCACACTCAAACGCACTTTACCTTTTTCTTCATTAAACTCCCAATCCACAGGTCCTAACTGGCTAATGATAAAAACTGTTTTTTGTTTAATCAAAATTTTATGTCCTTCATTAGAAAGGGTCAAAGCCTTGCTTTTAGCCCCTGTGCGGAGCTTATCTCCAACATTTAATATCTGACCAATTTCTGCTTTTATCCATTGGGATTCGCCTTGCTTTTGGATTTCAACTGAACCTTCGCTTGAAGTAATAATCAATTCTTTAGCATGCGAACTAAAAGGGGATAGGAAAAAACTTAAGACTATTAAGGAAGGAAGGTTTTTAGAAAATCTTTTTAGTTTAAGGATTTTTATCATATTTTTTACCTTGAGGTAAGTATAACGGCAATTGGCAATTCTGTCAATTGTGCGTTTTATCACATATAAAGTCTATTTTTTAGTAAAAACTAAGCAAACTGTGGAGGGTAAAAATTGACAGGAAAGCTTTTTATTAGGTATAGTAAAAATAAATGAAAATCTTTAAAAATGTTATTTTTTCTTTTCTAGTTTCTGTTACTTGTTCCATTCATGCTTTAGCTGAAATAAAAGCAGTTGAACTTTCTACTCCTATTTTAAACCCTCAAATTCAATTTAAAGAAACTTTACATGATTTCAAAAGAATTAAAACAGGAGAAAAAGCTATTCATATCTTTGAATTTAAAAATATTGGCGGCTCTGATTTAATTATTTATAATATAAAACCTACCTGCGGCTGCACAGGAGCAATTGCCTCTACAGGCCCTTATCGTCCCGGAGAATCAGGCACGATTAAGGTAGAGTACGATTCAAGAGCAAAAACAGGCTTTGCCCAGAAAGATGTGACTGTGGAATCAAATGACCCTAAAAGTCCTCACTCCCTGCGCATAGAAGGCTTAGTATTAGGAGAACATCATCCTACAGTAAACTCAGCTGATGTTCTTTTTACAGGCTCTTGCGTGGAATGCCATTCCATGCCTGCCAAAGGAAAAAAGGGCAAGGAACTCTATGATGCTGTATGTTACCTATGCCATGATTTACCTCAAGCCTCAGGCAAAAAACCAATTGCGCCAGATCAGGAAACGCTGGCTCAACTTTCTAAAAGAGAATTAAAAAAAGTCACTTCCAAAGGCATGCCTAAAACCACCATGCCTGGGTTTAGCCACAAAGCTGGAGGGCCATTATCAGAGGAACAGATTGAGAGTCTTTTAGAATATTTAAAATCAATCAGAAAAAAATGAGACATGTTAAACTTTAAAAACAAATTCTGGGTGCATAGCTCAGCGGCAGAGCGTCCGCCTCACACGCGGAAGGTCAGAGGTTCAAACCCTCTTGCGCCCACCATTTTACGATTGCGCATGGGATGATAAAATAAATGAAAGAAGATATAAAAAAACTAATTGACCTGCAGGATTTGGATTCTAAGATAGACATGGTGCAGGATGAAATTAACAATATTCCTCTTGCCATAGAAAAAAAACGCCTTTTAATAGAGGAACTGAAACTAAATATAGAGGAAGAAAAAAAGAAACTTGTTTCCATTCAGCTTAAAAAAAAGGATAAAGAAATAGAGCTTGCTTCTCAGGAAGAAAAAATAAAAAAGAGCGAAAAAGAGCTAAATACGATTAAATCGAATGACACTTATCGCATCATGTTAAATGAAATTGAAAGCATAAAAAAATTGATGAGCCAAATTGAAGATGAAATTTTAAATCTCATGGAAGAAACAGATCTTTGTTCAAAAGAACTAAAAAATCAGGAAATAAAATCCAAAGAAAATACTCAAGAATTAGAACGGGAAATTTTAAAATTAGAAAATGATTGTCAAGAATTAAATAAAGAATTAAGCCTTGAAATAAATAAAAAGGAAGAATTTTCTAAACAACTTTCAGGAGAGCTTCTATCTCACTATAACTACATCAGGAATAAAAAAACCTCTAAGGTCCTTGCAGCTATACTAGGGGATGCCTGCGGGGGATGCAACACTCTCTTAACTCAAAGAACTATGAACGATGTTTTAAAAGGAAAAGATCTAATCTCATGCGACTCCTGCGCTAGAATCCTTTATTTCCCAGAAAAAGAGACAATCCTTCCAGTTGAAAGCAGCTCTCCAGACTAACCCTAAAACCAACTTGGATTATGGAAGACAATGAAAAAGTTAAGAATTCTCCTTTGTCAGTTCTAAGGAATAAAAAATTAAAAATTTACGCGGACGGAGCCTCTCGAGGCAACCCCGGTCCGGCAAGTTATGGAATATGCGTGCTTGATTCCAATGATAAAATTCTACTTGAGATTGGAGAAACCATAGGAAACAATACAAATTCTGTTGCTGAATACAGCGCTCTAATCCGCTCTTTAGAAGAAGCGGTTAAATTAGGAGCGGAAGAGCTTGAAATTTTTACAGATTCTCAATTAGTTGCCAGACAATTTGAAGGAGTTTATCGCGTAAAAGATGAAAATTTAAAAATTTTAATGCAAAAAGTTAGAGAGTTAGAAAAAAAATTTAAGTCTGTGAATGTCCAGCATATCTTACGATCTTCTCATCCGGGCAATGTACGAGCGGACCGTCTTGCCAATATTGCCCTAAATCGTTCTTTGAAATAAAAAAATTTTTAACCTAAATTTGGCTCTTGAATTTAAGTGAGCCAAACTTTGGGTTTAATCCTTTGGCGCCAGAGGATCGCTGGCCTTAAAAAAAGGCTTGGAGGAAAGTCCGAACTGCATAGAGCAGAGTGGGAAAGTGTCACAGAAACTATACCGTCCCGATTTATTTCGGGATAAGGGTGAAATTGTGAGGTAAGAGCTCACATTCATTGCTCTTTAAAAGCAATGAAGGATAAACCCCGCTTGCAGCAAGGTTAAGTAGAAAGAGGCCTGCTTTAAATTTAAGCAGATAGGCTTGCTCGGCCAAACCTCTAAAAGGGTGAACCGCGTAGATGAATGATCCTCCTTGACAGAATTCGGCTTACAGGCGCCAAAAGAATCCCGTTCCTTTAAAAAATCGAAAAAGGAGCGGGATTCTTTTTAAAAAAACAGGGTTCGTTGCGGCTGTGACTTGTCCTAAACTGGCTGTGAAATTACGGCGGGGGGGTTGGCGGATAAGAAAAAATTCATACCCCTCGGCTAAACGGTTACGCGGCAGAGCAAGGCTTTGACCTTGACAAGAAAAGTTTCTTCTGTTACACTTTTCGCATGGTGGGGAAAAGTGGGGAATTGTGAATAAAAATCCCAATTTTATTGGCTCTTACTTTTATTCGCTGGACACGAAAAATCGTCTTGCGATTCCAGCTAAATTCCGCCTTTTAATCCCAAATGGTCAAACTCTTATTTTATCTCAAGGGTTGGAAGGCTGCTTGGAACTCTATCCCTCAAACTCATGGAGGCTCTTAAGCGAAAAACTTGAAAACATCTCCATTAAAAACAAAAAAGATAAAAGAGCCTTTAAACGCATATTGTTTTCCAATGCCAGCGAGGTGCAATTTGATGAAGAAGGGCGTGTTCTCATTCCACAGCTATTAATAGACTACGCAGCTTTAAAAAAAGATGCGGCAGTCATTGGGTTGGGGGAGAAGATAGAAATCTGGGCTAAACATCTTTGGGTTCCCTATTACAAAAAACAGAAAAATTTATTTATTCAACAAGCGTCAAAAATTGAACTCTAAATTTTTAAAGTGTTGCATCATATCCCTGTACTTTTAACGGAAGTTTTAACAATTTGGCATACCAAAAAAGGAGGTTTTTATATTGATGGCACAGTTGGATTAGGAGGGCATTCAGAAGCTCTGCTTAAAAAAGATCCAGAAGCTCAAGTTCTTGGAATTGACAGGGACCCTCAATCATTAGAAATTGCCAAAGAAAGACTTAAAGAATTCGGTTCGCGCATTTTTTTTGTGCAGGATAATTTCAAAAATATTAAAAAAATAATGAAAGATTTAAAACTGCCAAAAGCAAATGGACTGCTATTTGACTTAGGGATTTCATCTTTTCAACTAGAAGATGGAGCTCGCGGTTTTTCTTTTCAAAGAGCAGGCCCCTTGGACATGCGCATGGATCCTGACATAAATCAAACTGCCGAGAATCTTATTAGAGATCTTTCAATTAAAGAACTGGCAGAAATCATTCAAAATTTTGGGGAAGAAAAAAGAGCTAAAAAAATTGCCTTTGAAATTAAGCGCCAATCTTTAAAAATGAAACTAAATACCCTAAAGCTCTCCCAAATCATTTCAAAAATTGTGCACCCCAATAAAAACCAAAACCTGTCCATTCATCCAGCTACCAGAACTTTCCAGGCTCTGCGCATCGCTACCAATAAAGAACTGGAAAATTTGAAATTAATTTTAAAGGAAACTCCAGATTTACTTCAGGCTGGGGCTCATTCAGTCTGGATATCTTTTCACTCTTTAGAAGATAGAATCATTAAAAACGCAATTAGAGATTGGACTCAAGGCTGCATTTGTCCAAAAGATTTTCCTCAATGCGTTTGCCAGAAACATAAGGAATTGTTCGATTTAACCCGGAAGGCGATTGTGGCTGGAGAAAAAGAGGCGCTTCAAAACCCAAGATCAAGGAGCGCAAAATTGCGCGCTGTTGAGAAAATATAAAATGAATCTCCGCAGCCAAAATGAGTGCGGTAAACAACAGGAAGGAAAATAGAACTGAAACGATTATGGTTGGGTTTTTTTATTGGAACATGTCTGCTCCTCATGTGGGTGGGATTCTCAATCCAATCCACCCAGCTTTCCTATTCAATAAATAAAATTGAAGATGAAATTAAAAAAGAGGAAAGACGCCTAGTTGAACTAGAGATGATAAAAAATAAACTTGTTTCTTTAGACAGCCTAGAAATGTTGGCAAAAGAAAAACTTGGATTTATTTTCACAAAAGAAGAAAATATTATTTATTTACCAGTCCAAAATAAAAAATGACTCAACGCATAAAAATTTGTTTCTATTTTGTTCTAGCTCTTATTCTACTTTTAAGCCTGCGCTTAATTTATGTGCAAATTTTACAAGGAGTCTATTATTCTGAAATCGCAGAAAAACAATATCGGCAAAAAGTAAAAACTGAAGGTTTGAGAGGGGAAATTTTAGATAGAAATGGCAAACTCCTAGCAAAAAGCGTTGAAAGTTTCTCTGTCTATTTTCGTCCGAAAGAATTTAAAAATTCTAAATCTTCCGTTCAAAAATTAGAAAATTTACTTAATTTTAAAGTTTCCCAAAACGCGCTAAAAAAAGATTTCTTATGGATAGAGAGAAAACTCTTGCCCCAAGAAGTAGAAGAATTGTCTCAAAGTAAAATCAAAGGGATCGGATTAGTTTCAGAACAAAAACGCTATTATCCAAATGGCGCTTTAGCGTGTTATTTGCTGGGTTCAGTGGGGATGGACCACCACGGCCTATCCGGCATTGAGCAGACTTTTGACACTTTTTTAAGCGGAAAATCCCAAACCTTGGATCAGTGGAAAGATGGAAAGGGAAGAAAATTTTTAGATTATACAACTGAGGACGCTGCCCAAATCTCACAGAAAAATTTATCAAACACGGTCATCTTAAGTGTGGACCGCGCTCTTCAATACATTGCTGAAAAAGAGATTGAAAAAGGAGTGGAAGAAAATGACGCGGTCTCTGGCATCATTTTAATACAAAATCCTCATACTGGAGAGCTCTTGGCCATGGCATCCCACCCCGGATTCGATCCTAATAACATGGAAAAAACTAAATATCTTGAGGAAGCCTACCTGCAAAATGGAATGGTAAATCATATCTATGAACCTGGCTCGACTTTTAAAGTCGTAGCTTTTGCCGCTGCATTGGAAGAAAAAAAATTTACTTTAGAAGAATTAATTAATTGTGAAAATGGGAATTGGAAAATAGGAAAACTTAACATCCACGATCACGAACCCAGCGGGGTCATCAGTTTTCAAGAAGTGCTAGAAAAATCATCCAATATTGGTTCAGCAAAAATTGGATTAAGACTTGGGAAAGATCTATTTTTTAAATATGCGCTGGCATTTGGTTTTGGCGCAAAAACAGGCATTCTATTGCCGGGAGAATCCCAAGGATTATTGCGTCATCCTCAAACATGGTCACAAAACTCCCTGCCCACTTTAGCTTTTGGCCAGGAAATAGGGGTTACTCCTTTACAACTGATCGGCGCATTTTCTTCCATTGCCAATGGAGGGTTCTTAATGGAACCCCATATAGTCAAAGAACTGCGTAGAACAGAACTTGGGAAAACCACTAAAACTTTATTTCCTCCACAAATCATTCGAAGAGTGGTCTCAGATAAAACTGCGCATCTCTTAAAAAACATGTTGGTTCAGGTCATTAAAAGCGGCACTGGTACGGAAGCCCAGATGGAACATTATTCAGCAGCCGGTAAAACTGGAACTGCTCAAAAAATAGACCCAACAACCAAACAATATTCTAAATCTAAATATATAGCCTCTTTTTGCGGATTCGCTCCTGCTCACAATCCAGAGCTAGTTTGTTTAGTGATCCTGGATGAACCCAAAAAAACCTACTGGGGAGGAACTACAGCTGCCCCTATTTTTTCTCGAGTCATGTCCAGGAGTTTAGCTCTTCTTGAAATCCCAAAAGAAAAGAAACAACCTCTCGCCCTTGCCTTAAAAAAATGAAAATTCAAGAGCTCTTCAAAAAATTAGTCCCTGATGCTTCCATTCCAAAAATTCCATTAGAAATTAAAGGTTTATCGGAAAATTCAAAAACAGTCAATAAAAATTTCCTCTTTTTTGCTAGAAAAGGAACAAAAAATAAAGGAACGGATTTTATTCAGGAAGCCTTAAAGAACGGCGCAATCGCGATCTGCGCTGAAGAAAAAATTTTAGAATCTTCAGTCCCAGTCATTTCTGTTCCCTCAGTCCAAGAAATAGAAGCTCCCGTAGCCAACCGTTTCTACGATAATCCATCCAAAAATTTGTGCATGGTTGGGGTAACAGGCACAAATGGGAAAACAACGTTTACTTACCTATTAGAAGCGATCGCTAATGAAATTGGATGGAAAACAGGTGTGATTGGCACCATCAATTATAGGCTGCCAAAGAGCGATTCAAATGAGATCGAAATTTTGCCTGCTCCCAACACAACCCCTAACGCTCTAGAATTACAATTTCTCCTGCACACTCTAAGAGAGCGTAAAGCGGATCTGGTGATCATGGAGGTCTCCTCCCATGCCTTATCTTTAAATAGAGTAGAAGGCATTGAATTTGACGGCGCTGTTTTCACCAATTTAACCCAAGACCACTTAGACTATCATGAAAATATGGAAAACTATTTTGAAGCAAAACTAAAATTATTTAAAAATTTAAACTCAAATAAAAAAGAGAGCCCACAAGCTCAAAATAAATTTAGCATCCTAAATATGGATGATCCTTATAGCCAAAGGATTCAACTCAACTCTTTCTTGCCAGTAACAGGCTATGGAATAAAAAATAAAACTGATTTTTCCATTGAGGAACTGCATCTTGACCCCCATGGCTCAAGCTTTATTTTAGTTGCCAAAGATAAAAAATTCCCTATTCACACGCAACTTCTTGGAGAACATAACGTCTATAATATTTTAGCTGCAATTGCCGCAAGTTCTCAACTTAAAATTCCTATCCTTAAGGCTATTAAAGGGATAGAAAAAATTAAAATGATTCCAGGCCGGCTAGAAAAATTAATCTGCGGCCAAAATTTTAACGTAGTCATAGATTATGCCCATACGGAAGACGCATTAAAAAATGTGCTTTTCTCTTTAAAACAATTTGCTCCTAAAAGGATTCTTACGGTTTTTGGCTGCGGGGGGGACAGGGACCGCTCCAAACGTCCTCTCATGGGAGCTGTCGCAGCTGCTTTTAGCGACTGGGTGATCCTTACCTCAGACAACCCCAGGTCAGAAGATCCAGAAAAAATTATTTTAGACATCGAAGTGGGTGTGCGAAGAGTTGGAAAAAATAATTATGAAATTATTTTAGATAGGGAGACTGCGATAGAAAAAATTTTGAAAAGCGCGAGAAAAGATGATTTAGTTCTTATTGCGGGCAAAGGCCATGAAACGGTTCAAATCTTTAAGAATCAAACCGTCCATTTTGATGACCGGGAAATAACAAGGAAATTTTTGTGCAAGCCTTAACTCTTTCTGAAATCGTAAAAGCAACTGAAGGGACTCTTATTCTGGGGGACCCGGAAATCAAGATTGGAGAATCAGAAATCCAGAATAAAATGAATGACTTAGGAAGTTCAGGAATATCCATTGATACTAGACGCTTAAAACCAGGGGACATTTTTTTTGCTTTAAAAGGAACTAGGAGTGATGGCCATGCCTTTATTAAAGATGCCGCAAAAAAAGGCGCAAAGCTCTGCATGATAGAAACCATCCCTCAAGATTTAAGTTTTTATCTCACAAATTTTCCAGCGATCATCCAAGTTCCTGACACTAAAAAATCCTTAGGCAAACTGGCTCAATATTACAGAAAAAAAGTTGGCGCTCAAACAAAAATCATCAGCATTAATGGTTCTTGCGGAAAGACCACGGTCAAAGAAATGACGGCGCAAATCCTGAAAAATGTTGCCCCCACAGTTTGGAGTCCCGGGAATTTCAATAATGAAATCGGTTGTCCATTATCCATTTTTTTATTAAACCAAAACCACTTGTTTGGGGTCTTTGAAATTGGGAGTTCTGCGGTTGGCGAGGTAGGGCATTTAAGCAAAATAGTTTGTCCTAATCTCTCCATTCTTACCCAAATCAGCTTGGAACATACCGCAACCTTTGGGAATTTGGAAAATATCGCTGAGGGAGAATCAGAAGTTTTTTCCTATTTAACTCCTTCAGGAATCGCAGTTTTGCCTAGAGACGACGCTTATTTTGAATTTTTAAAAACCAAGGTCCCAAAAGAATGCGAAATAAGAACTTTTGGATTCTCTAAAGATTCTTCTTGCTCTATTCAAAACTACACAACTTCTCAAGAAGGGGCTCAATTTAAGTTAAATTTTATGGAAGAAAAATTTAAAGATTTAAAAAACATGGTTTTTAAAATTCCTTCGATGGGAAAAATAAATGTACTGAATGCGTGCGCTAGTATTACGGCCTGTTTAAGCTTAAATGTGCCGCCAGACTCTATTCAAAAAAGTCTTCAAAACTTTATTCCGCCTGATATGAGATTTCAAAAAATCCAGCTTAAATGTGGAACCCTATTAGTTAATGACAGTTATAATTCCAATCCTAGTTCTTTAAAGTCAAGCCTGGAGTGTTTTATGGAATCTTTTGCAGACAAAAAAAAAATCGCTGTTTTGGGAGATATGCTAGAATTAGGTAAAATTTCTAAAGAAGAACATTTTAAAATTGGACAATTTTTAAAAAGTTGTGATTTTAAAAAAATTTTGCTTTATGGAAAAGAGTCTTATGAAATTATGAGAGGTTATAAAGAAAATAACCCAAACCAAGATAAAATGCTTCATTGTGAAAATAAAAATTCATTATTTTTAGAGACAAAAAAAACATTGGGTAAAAATCATGCGATTCTATTTAAGGCTTCTAGGTCACTTCATCTGGAAGAAGTGATAGAAGAGATTATTAAAACCTCATAAAAAAAGTTCATGCTTTATTTCTTAAGCTATTTTAAAGATACTTTCTCGCCCCTTAATCTTCTGACCTACATTACTTTTAGGGCAGGGGGGGCTATATTAACTTCTATGATATTTACTTGGTTCTTAGCTCCAAAATTTATTGCCTGCTTGCGCAAAGCAAAAATGTCCCAGCCTATTCGGAATGATGGCCCACCCACGCATCAAGTAAAATCAGGAACCCCAAGCATGGGGGGAATTCTTATACTTTCTGCAACCCTTGGTTCTACTCTCCTGTGGGCTAAGCTAGACAACCGTTTTATTATTTTAAGCTTGATGAGCGCATTATACTTAGGGTTGTTGGGGTTTTTGGATGATTTTCTAAAATGGAAAGATTCTCTTCATTATCCCAAAGGATTGAGCCCGCTCATAAAAATAAGCGCCCAGCTTTTTCTAGCCATCATCATTTCCGCTTATTTTTTTTACTTTCCTCCTAATCACGAGTATGCGACTAAAATTAACGTGCCTTATTTTAAAAGCTTATTTATTAATTTAGGAATCTGGACTATCTTTTTTTCAGTGATGATCATTGTTGGGTCCTCCAATGCAGTCAATCTCACAGATGGTTTAGACGGCCTTGCAATTGGATCTCTCATCATCTCTTCCTTAACCTATGCCCTATTTGCTTATCTAGCGGGACATGCGAAATTCTCTCAGTATCTAGGGATTATCCCGGTGCCAGGAGCTGGAGAACTGACAGTTTTTTTAGCCGCTAGTATTGGAGCAGGGCTTGGTTTCTTATGGTATAACTGTTATCCTGCAGAGATTTTTATGGGAGATACCGGTTCTCTTTTTTTAGGAGGGGTGCTGGGGATCACTGCTGTGTCCATAAAGCAAGAACTTATTTTAATAATTGTAGGCGGTCTTTTTGTAAGCGAAGCGCTTTCAGTCTTGCTACAGGTCTATTCTTTTAGAGCAAGAGGAAAAAGAATATTTAAAATGGCTCCTCTACACCATCATTTTGAATTGCTTGGTTGGCAAGAGCCAAAAGTGACAGCTAGATTTTTAATTGTTGCGATTGTTCTCTCATTGATCGCTCTTGCTTCTTTAAAGATTCGGTAAATTTTATCTCATGCAAAAAAAGCATGAATCATTCCAAAATTTAGAAGGAGAGAAACTAAAAACATCTCTAAGATTTAAAAACGTTGCTGTTTTAGGGTTAGGTAAATCCGGACTTGCAGTCAGTAACCTGCTAATAAAATGTAAAGCGAATGTTTTCCTAAGCGAATTAAAAGATGACCCTGCCTTAAAAAAAAGGTTTAAAAATAAAAAAATTAGTTGTGAATTTGGATCTCATTCAGATCAGATTCTTAAAAATGACCTGATACTTATTTCTCCCGGGGTCCCTCTGGAACTTCCGATCCTTCAAAAAGCAAGGAGGCGCGGCATTCCTGTTTGGAATGAACTGGAATTAGGACTGCGTCTCCTTAAAGCTAAAACAATCGCTAGTATCACAGGAACCAATGGAAAAACTACCACTGTTTCTTTATTGGCGGATATTTGTAAAAATGCGGGTAGAAAAGTTATCTTGGCTGGCAATGTAGGTCAACCTCTTACTCTGTTTGTAAAAAATCAGAAAAAAAACGATTGCGTGATTTTAGAGGTATCCTCCTATCAACTGGAAGCCCTAAACAAATTTCACTTTCAGGCAGCCTGCGTCTTAAATTTAACTAATGACCATCTCCATCGTCATAAAACCATGCAGCGTTACGCAAAAATTAAGCAGAAAATTTTTTTAAATCAAGACCCGTCAGATATTTCTGTTCTAAATTGGGATGATCCCTGGTGCATAAAAATGGCAAGAAAAGTAAAAGGGAAAAAAATTTGGTTTTCCACTAGAAAAGTTTTAAAACACGGAGTTTATTGGGACAAAGAGAAAAAAAAAATCATTGCTAAATTTAAGCAAAATAACCAGATTCTTTCATTTAATAACCCAAAATATTTACTTGGATTGCATAATAGTGCAAATGCCTGCGCTTCCATAGCCTTAAGCCTTGGCTTAAAAATTAAACCAAAAGCGATAAGACACTCTCTGGAACATTTTAAAGGCGTTGCCCATCGCCTTGAAAAAGTAAGGGTATTTAAAGGCATCTCTTTCCTAAATGATTCAAAAGCAACTAATGTGGATTCAACTCTCAAAGCATTGGAAGCTCTTGATTCCCCGCTCTGGCTTATTTTAGGAGGAGAAGATAAAGGCGGATCTTATTTGCCTTTAAAAAAAATAATTCAAGAAAAAAAGAATGTTAGAGGAATTTTATTGATTGGAGGAGCTTCCAAAAAAATATATTCAGAAGTTCAAGGCGCGTGTAAAATGTTCTTCTCTACAACATTGCAAAATGCAATAAAAAAAACAGTTAAGCTGGCTCAAAAAGGAGAAACAGTCTTACTCTCTCCAGCCTGCGCTTCCTTTGACCAATTTAAAAATTTTGAAGATAGAGGCGATCAATTTAAAACGATTGTTAAAAATTTAAAATGAAAACGCGTTATCCGCCGGATCCAATTCTCTTGAGCATTATTCTTGCCCTGCTTGGCTTAGGGTTAGTTGCGAACTATTCCTCCAGCGCTATTTTTGCTTTAGAGCGGTATGGCAGCTCAACCTATTTTCTTTGGAAACAGTTTCTCTGGATTGTGATTGGAATTGCCCTTGCTTTATTTTTTATAAATTACGATCATCGAAAATTAAAATCCATGGTTAGACCTTTATTAGTTCTAAATATCATTCTATTAATTCTAGTGCTTATTTTGGGGAGGGAAGTGGGCGGGGCTAAAAGATGGCTTAGGTTTCTTGGGCTTGGTTTTCAGCCTTCAGAAATTACTAAACTTTCACTCATTATTTTCGTCGCATATTATTGCGATAAGAAAAGAAGCAAAATTGAAAACTTTTCCAAAGGACTTCTGCCACTTTTGCTGGTCATTGGTTTTTTCTGCGGCATGATATTTTTGCAGCCAGATTTAGGCACACCTGTTTTAATTGGTTTTACCTGCATTGTGATCAGTTTTATTGGAGGCGCAAAATTAAAACAAATCCTCTCCTTAGGGATGCTTTTATTGCCGCTCATAAGCCTTGCAGCATGGGCAGAGCCTTATAGAAGAAAAAGGATCCTTTCTTTTTTACACCCTTGGGATGACCCTCAAGGAAGCGGATATCAATTAGTACAATCTCTTTTAGCTTTAGGCTCAGGCGGACTTAAAGGGGTGGGCTTAGGCCAATCCCATTCAAAATTACTCTATCTTCCAGAGCCCCACACGGATTTTATATTCCCTATCCTAGCTGAAGAATTAGGGCTGCTAGGATCATTGAGTCTCCTTTTACTCTATGGGCTGCTGGGTTGGATAGGCTTTCGCATAGCCACAAGAACAAAAAATATGTTTAGCTCTTTACTCGCCTCTGGGATTACATTAATTATTGTTTTACAAGCGCTCTTTAATATTGGAGCAGTTTCTGGCTGCATCCCTACCAAAGGACTGCCTCTGCCCCTTATTTCTTTTGGAGGTTCTTCCTTAGTGATCACTTTAATGAGTTTAGGAATCCTCTCAAATATCTCCCGCTATGCCAGAAAAGAATAAAATCATCATCGCTTCTGGAGGAACAGGAGGACATCTAATTCCTTCTATTGTTTTAGCTAAAGAACTTCAAAAAAGAGGCTATATAATCCTTTTTACGGTACGCAAGAATGATCCAAACCGCCAACTTCTTTTTAAAGAGGGATTTAATTTTTTAGAAACGCTTGCCTCCCCTTTTTTTGGTCAAAATCTTAACAATATTTTTAAAAATTTATTTTTAAATTTTACTGCTCTTTTTCAGGGATTAAAAATCTGTTTTCAATTTAAAGCCAATGGGGCGATTGGATTTGGAGCCTATACCAGCGTGCCTTTAGTCATTGCTGCCTTTATAAAAGGAATTCCCATACTCCTGCATGAACAGAACTTAATTCCTGGATTAGCTAACAGGTTTTGCGCTCCTTTTGCTAAAAAGATAGCGATTAGTTTTGTTGAAACAGAAAAATATTTTCCGGGAAAATCATTTTATACAGGGAACCTCATTCGTGAGGAATTTTTTGAAAAAATCACTGAATCCACTAAAAAGAATTTTTTAAAATCATTCCTCTTATCTTCTGAAAAAATCACCATTTTAATCTTTGGCGGTAGCCTTGGAGCAAAAGCAATTAATGCTTGCCTGATACAAATCCTGCCTCAACTTAAATCCCTAAAAGAAAAAATCCAGTTTATTCATCTATCTGGCAAGGATGATGAAACATTGGAACTAAAAGAACAATACAACCATTTTCAAATTCAAGCTCTGGTTCAAAGCTTTTCTACTGAAATAGCGCGACTTTATCAATGCTCAGATTTTTGTATTGCCCGAGCTGGAGCTACCACCATTGCTGAACTGATTCAAACCCAAACACCCGCGATTCTCATTCCATACCCATTTGCCGCAAAAAATCATCAGGCTAAAAATGGGGAAATCCTGCAAAATTTAGGCGCAGCCAAAGTTATCCTAGAAAGTCCATCTCTTTCTCATGAACTCTACACTGCAATCATTGAAATGGTAGAATCAAGGGAAAAAAGAATGCAAATGAAAGAAGCATACAAAAAAATTCCTATTCCTTTGCAAAATGCCGCGATTAGATTTGCTGATGCTATTGCAGATATAATAAATTCAATATGAAAATAGCGCTCTGCCAAATTAATTCAACCGTTGGGGATATTGAAAGCAACGCCAAAAAAATACTCGATTTTCACCATAGAGCTGTATCTCAATTTGGCGCTGATCTCACCATATTCCCTGAGTGCGCTCTTCCCGGATATCCTGCTGAAGATCTGCTTTTAAGAAAAAACTTTATTCAAAAGAACATGGATTGCCTTAAAGAACTTGCTTTCCAAATAAAAGATTCTTTTGCCATTGTAGGGTTTATAAATAAAGATAAAAATGGACTTTATAATTCTGCCGCGCTTCTAGGTTCATCAAAAATATTGGAGCTTTATTCTAAGCAGGCTCTTCCCAACTATGGGGTTTTTGATGAAAAAAGATATTTTGAGCCGGGTCAAAAAACAAAAATTTTTAAAATTTTAAACATCCCCATGGGAATTTCTATCTGTGAGGATATTTGGGTCAAGCATCAGCCTAATATCTGCGTAAAACAATCTAAACTTGGCGCAAAAATTTTAATTAACATATCTTCCTCTCCATTTTTTGCCGGAAAATTTAAACTTCGTTTGAACCTCTTAAAAAAGAGAGTGAAAGAAAGTAAATGCCCTTTGATTTATGTAAATTTAGTTGGCGGACAGGATGAACTTATTTTTGATGGAAGAAGCACGGCAATTGACCATAGAGGAAATCTTATTGCCCTAGCCAAGTCATTTGAGGAAGATATAAAAATTGTGCAAGTTGAATCCTCCAAAAAATCAAACCTATCCTTTATAAAAGTTGAAAAAAACAAGGAAGAATTGATTCTAGAGGTGGAAGAAATTTATAAAGCCCTGGTACTAGGAACAAAAGACTATGTTGAAAAAAATCATTTTAAATCAGTTTTGATCGGCCTTTCCGGAGGGATAGATTCCGCGCTAACAGCAGTGATTGCAAAAGAAGCTTTAGGCAAGGAGAAAGTGATTGGGGTCACCATGCCCAGCCGTTATTCCTCTAATGAAACTTTGGATGACGCTAAAAAAATAGCTGAAAATCTAAATATAAAATTCATGAGAATACCAATAGAAAATCTTTTTAAGACCTATTTAGAAACCTTAACTCCTCATTTTAAAGAGTTAAAACCTGACATCACTGAAGAAAATCTTCAGTCCAGGATTCGCGGCACAATCCTTATGGCTCTATCCAACAAATTTGGTTCTTTAGTGCTAACCACAGGGAATAAATCTGAAATTTCCGTAGGTTACTGCACACTTTATGGAGATACCGCAGGGGGATTTGCTGTTTTAAAAGATGTGCCTAAAACTTTAGTCTATAAGCTGGCTGAATTTATCAATAAAAAAGAAGGTAAAGAAATAATCCCTGCAACAACTATTAAACGAGCTCCAACCGCTGAACTAAAACCCAACCAAAAAGATCAGGATTCTCTTCCGCCTTATGACTTATTAGACCAGATGATCCAATATTATGTGGAAGAAGATCAGGGATATAAAGAACTTCTTAAAAAAGGATTTGAGAGTGGCATAGTCTCCAGAGTTATCAAGTTAATTGATTCAAATGAATATAAAAGAAGACAATCTCCTCCTGGCATTAAAATTACTCCAAAATCTTTTGGCAAGGACCGCAGAATGCCCATTACCAACGGCTTCTCTCAGTTTTAAAGGGGTGTGACTTTTGTCACACCCTGCCACACAGATTGCATCCAACCATTAGCTCAAAAATAAATGTATAGTATTCTCCACAAAAAAGCGTTATAATAGTTATTCTCAATGATAAAATCTCTCTCTGCCAAGAAAGAGTTAGACTTACTCCATAGAATAACCAACATCCTTTCTAGCACCATTGAACTGCCAGAGCTTCTGCATAAGATCTCAAAAATGATCGTAGATGTTCTGGGCAGCAATTCTTGCTTAATCTTCCTTTATGACGACCAAAAAGAATATCTTGTCCTTTCTGGCGCGCATAACCCTCATTCTGAAACACTTGGCAAGATAAAAATGAAAATGGGAGAAGGCATCACAGGCTGGGTAGCTGAACACAAAGAACCAGTCTCTATTAGTGAAAAAGCTTATGAAGATCCTAGATTCAAACATTTTCCTTCTTTAAGTGAAGATAAGTTTGAATCGCTTCTCTCACTTCCACTGTTGCTTAAATCCCAGCTGATTGGGGTTATTAATTTACAAAATAAAAAACCTCACCATTATAGAGACTCGGAAATTGAGTTGCTTTCCACTATCTCTAAACAGGTAGCTGGATCTATTGAAAATGCCCGGCTTTATACTCAAACCAAAGCCTGGGCAAAACAGATTGAGACCCTAGCTCAAGTTTCACGATTGGTTGCAGGAAAATCTTATTTAGAGGAGATACTGAGATTGATTGTCTCAATTACCGCGCAATCCTTAGGTTTTAAAATATGCTCTTTAATGCTAGTAGATCAAAAGAATGAAGAACTTGCGATCGTGGCTACTCAATCTCTCTCTGAAGACTATCGAACTAAACCAGCTTTAAAAATTAAAGAGAGCCTTTCTGGTAGGGCTGTGCTTGAAAGAAAGCCTATACTGATCCATGACATTCATAAAGAACCTGAGTACCAGTATCCGGAAATAGCTCGAGCTGAAGGTTTATGTTCTTTAGTTTCTGTGCCCATGATGGTTAAAGACAAATGTATTGGAGTTCTCAATTGTTATACGCCTAAACCTCATCACTTTACAGAAATGGAAACTAAAATGCTCACCTCTGTAGCCCAACAAGCCGCGATTGCCATTGAACACACCCGTCTAACACAAGAAGCCCTATCCACAAAAGAGGAGCTGGAAGCAAGGAAACTCATTGAAAAAGCTAAAGGGATTTTAATGAAAGAAAAAAAATTAACAGAAGAGGATGCTTTTCGGGAAATGAGAAAAACTTCCATGGACAAACGAAAGACTATGAAAGAAATTTCAGAAGCTATTATTCTTTCTTCTGAAATTAAAAATTAATTTTTTACTGTCTCTAAAATTCTAATCATGCGGCTAAAATTAATTTTTAACCTGAAAATAATCTTGTAAAGACTGGACTTCAGGACGATATTTCTGTCGGATGATCTCTAAGATGCTTTCATTTAAAGCTTTTAACGCGGAAAGGGTCGTAAATATCGGCACCTGAAACTGAATGGCTGCGCCCCTAATTTGAGAACCATCTGTTTGCGCTCTCTCACTTTGAGAAGGGGTGTTCACCACCATCTGTACCTGCCTATTTTTAATTAAATCCACAACATGGGGCCTTCCCTCTGAAATTTTCTTAACGCATTCCACAATCAGTCCAGAATCCTTAAAATAACGATAAGTTCCTTCTGTTGCAACCACCTTAAATCCAGCCTGAATGAACTCATTTATAATTGGCAGAGCTTGCCTTTTATCCTGATCTCGTAAAGAACAGAGAATAGTGCCCTGTAATGGAACTGGGGTTCCAGAGGCCACTTGGCTCTTTAAAAAAGCAGAGGCGAAATTAAAATCTAATCCCATCACCTCTCCTGTGGATTTCATTTCAGGAGATAGTAAGGCATCTGTGCCGGGAAATTTTACCCAAGGAAGCACTGCTTCCTTGACCGCAATATGTTTAAGAGTCAAAAAATCATAATTCAAAAGATCAAAATGATAAATTCCTTTTAACTCTTTTAAGGTCTGTCCAATCATTAACCTTGCCGCAATTTTAGCTATGGGAATGCCAGTGGCTTTACTAATAAAAGGAACTGTGCGGGAAGCTCTTGGATTCACCTCTAAAACATAAACTTTTTTATCCTGAATTGCGAATTGAATATTCAAAAGTCCGCGCACCTCAAGTTTTCTTGCCAATTTTTTTGTGATCTCAACAATCGCTTGGATTTCATTTTTAGAAAGATTTTTAGGAGGCAAAATACAAGCAGAATCTCCTGAATGAATTCCAGCCTCTTCAATGTGTTCCAAAATACCGCCGATATAGACATCTTCTCCATCAGATAAAGCATCCACGTCCACTTCTTTGGCAGAATTCAAAAAACGATCTATTAAAATAGGATGATCTCCTAACTGTTTTGTGTAATGATCCATTTGACTTAAAACATATTGATTGAGCATCTCCTCATCGTAAACCACTTTCATGCCTCTGCCTCCTAAAACATAGGAGGGTCTTACGATTACTGGATAGCCAATATTTTGAGCGACATTTTTTGCTTCTTGAATAGTCTTTGCAATTCCATAAGCAGGATGAAGAATCTCTAGCCCTTCTAATAGTTTTCCGAATCTCATCCTATCTTCAGAAATATCAATTGAATCTGGAGAGGTTCCTAAAATTTTTACTCCTGCTTTTTCCAAAGGAAGAGTAAGATTTAAGGGGGTTTGTCCCCCAAATTGAACAATTAACCCAAGAGGTTTTTCTTTTTCCACAATATGCATCACATCCTCAAAAGTTAAAGGCTCAAAATAAAGACGATCGGAAATATCATAATCCGTGGAAACAGTTTCAGGATTACAATTCACCATAATGGTTCTAAAACCCGCTTCATGCAAGGCCATCACAGCATGCACGCAGCAATAGTCAAATTCAATCCCTTGTCCAATTCTGTTAGGTCCGCCTCCAAGAATAATCACCTTTTGACCTTCTTCCACTTCACCTTCATCCTCTTCTTCATAGGTAGAATAAAAATAGGGGGTCATGGCTGGGAACTCGCCCGCGCAGGTGTCCACAACCTTATAAGTTGGAAGCACATTCAAACTCTTTCTTAATTTTCTAATTTCTAATTCCTTTTCATTCTTTAGATAAGCAATTTGCTTGTCTGAAAACCCATTTCTTTTTGCCTCCAATAAATTCTCTTTAGAAAGCGGAAAAGGAGCTTTTAGCAAAGTTTGCTCAAACCTAAAAATTTCCTCCAGTTGTTGAATAAACCAAGGATCTACAGACGATAATTCTGCAATTTCTGAAATGGATAAACCCTGTTGGAAAGCGTAACGAATATAAAAAACTCGATCGCAGTTAGGTATTCTTAATTTCTGTTTTATATCTTCTAAGGTTGGCTGGTTGTCTTTACCATCTGCTCCTAGCCCTGCTCTGCCAATTTCTAATCCACGCAGAGCTTTTTGTAAAGATTCTTTAAAAGTTCTGCCTATGGCCATAACTTCTCCTACAGACTTCATCTGGCTGTTTAAAGTTTGATTGGTCTTAGAGAATTTCTCAAAGGCAAAACGAGGGATTTTAACTACGCAATAATCAATAGTGGGTTCAAAAGAAGCTGGGGTCTTTTTAGTAATATCATTTGGAATTTCATCTAAGGTGTAACCTACTGCAAGCTTAGCCGCAATCTTAGCTATTGGAAAACCAGTGGCTTTAGAAGCTAAGGCGCTGGAACGGGATACCCGCGGATTCATCTCAATCACTACCATTCTACCGGTTTTTGGATGAACTGCAAATTGGATGTTTGATCCGCCTGTTTCTACCCCAATAGCTCTGATACATTTAAAAGCCATGTCTCTCATAAGTTGATATTCTTTGTCTGTCAATGTCTGGATAGGCGCCACAGTAATGGAATCTCCTGTATGCACTCCCATAGAATCAAAATTTTCTATGGAACAGATCACAACGCAATTATCGCGAACATCCCTCATCACTTCCAGTTCAAACTCTTTCCAGCCTAAAACAGACTCTTCGATTAAAATTTCGCTAATGGGACTAGAGTCTAAAGCATTGGTAGCTGCTTCAATGAATTCGTCCTGCGAATAAACAATGGAAGAACCGCTGCCAGCAAGGGTAAAAGAGGGTCTAATAATAAGTGGAAAACCAAGCATCTTAGCAATGTTTTGAGCTTCATCTAAATTATAAGCTATGCCGGATTTGGGCAGATCAAGTCCTGCTTTGATCATGGTTTCCTTAAATAGTTTGCGATCTTCAGCTTTATGAATTGACTCTAATTTTGCTCCAATCAGTTCTACGCCCCATTTTTTTAAAATCCCTTTTTCTGCTAGTGCCACTGCCAAATTTAAAGCGGTTTGACCTCCCAAAGTAGGTAAAAGAGCCTGAGGTCTCTCTTTTTCTATTACCATTTCCACATATTCCGGAGTTAAAGGCTCTATATAAGTGGCGTCTGCTATTTCTGGATCTGTCATGATGGTTGCAGGATTAGAATTAATTAAAACAACTTTATACCCCTCATTTTTTAATGCCCTGACCGCCTGTGTCCCAGAATAGTCAAACTCACAAGCTTGTCCTATAATAATAGGACCGCTGCCAATAATTAATATTTTCTCAATATCAGTTCTTTTAGCCATTAAATTTTATCCCAAATATTCCATTTTTATAGGTGCAAGATTCAGGTTCTATCTTTTTTAGATTGTTGGATAAGATGAATAAAACGGTCAAACAAATAACGAGAATCGTGCGGGCCAGCTGAGGATTCTGGGTGGTACTGAACAGAAAATATGGGTAAATGTTTATGTTTCATTCCTTCTAAAGTCTGGTCATTTAAATTAATATGGGTCAGTTCAACCTCTTTATTAGCTAAAGATTCAATATCCACACAAAATCCATGATTTTGTGTGGTAATTTCAATTTTTCCAGTTACTAAATCCTTCACAGGATGGTTAGCTCCCCTATGGCCAAACTTTAATTTAAAAGTCTTGCCTCCTAAGGCTAAGCCTAATAGTTGATGTCCCAAACAGATGCCAAAGATTGGAAACATGTTTTTTTTAGAACTTCCTATGGAGTTTATTAACTCACCTATGGTTTCAATAGCGTAAGTCACACTAGCTGGATCACCGGGTCCATTTGAAAGCATAACTCCATCTGGTCTTAAAGAAAGAATTTCATCCTTAGAGGTTTTAGCAGGAACTACAGTTACTTTACAGCCTCTTTCTCTTAAACAACGCAAAATATTTTGTTTAGCTCCGAAATCCATCACAATTACATGCGACTCTAGTTGAGGGAGCTCTTTTTGACCTTCCCATCGCCATTCAGACAAATCCCAATCATATTTTTCCTTTGAAGAAACTTCTCTAACAAGATCTTGACCAACCATTGCGCTAGATTTCTGCGCTTTATTCATTAAACTTTTAGGATCAAAATCCAAGGTAGAGATGATGCCTCTCATAACCCCTGCTTCCCTTAAATGCTTAGTTAAGGATCGAGTATCAATTCCAGAAATGGCAGGCAAGTCTCTTTTCTTTAAAAAATCAGGCAAACTAGATACTGCTCTCCAATTAGAAACCACAGGACTGATCTCTCTTACAATCAATCCTTCAGCAAAAATCTGGTCACACTCTATATCTTCCTTATTAACCCCAACATTGCCAATATGGGGTTCTGTCATCACAATGATCTGTCCTTTATAGGAAGGATCTGTCAATATCTCTTGATACCCTGTCATGGAAGTATTAAAAACAACCTCTCCACAACGCTCTACTTGCGCACCAAAGGATTCACCCAGATAAGATTTTCCTGATTCTAACAACAGAATTGCTTTTTTATTGGATTTCAAGGTAAGATTTTCCATATTTAGCGGGATATAATACAAAAGATTTAAGTTCTTGACAACTCTTCAATTTTGCAATATAATTCATCAAATATGACCCGTGAATTTAAACAGCGCCAGCCTTTATTCTAATCCAATAAAATCATAAATTATTAATATGGAACCAAAGCCATCTTTGGCTGAACGCATAAAAACTTTTCTTTTTGGCACAGCCCTTAACCCATTTGACCGAAATGTCTATCACAGGCTCTCCTTGGTTGCCTTCTTTGCCTGGGTAGGCTTAGGAGCAGACGGTCTTTCCTCCTCTTGCTATGGACCAGAAGAGGCATTCCTTGCTTTAAACGGTCATATCTACCTTTCTATCTTTGTTGGCCTATGCTCAGTCTTAACTATTTTTATGATCAGCGCCAGTTACTCCCAACTAATAGAACTTTTTCCTAGTGGCGGTGGGGGATATTTAGTTGCAAGTAAACTGCTAAACCCTACCTTAGGCATGATTTCAGGCTGCGCTTTGATTATTGACTACATCCTCACTATTACTATCTCCATAGCGAGCGGAGCAGACGCGCTTTTCAGCTTTTTACCAATGGAATGGTACCATTTAAAACTTGAATTCGCGTTTCTAGGGATTATTTTACTCATGATTTTAAATTCAAGAGGGGTAAAAGAGAGCGTTGTTCCCCTTGTTCCTATTTTTTTAATTTTTGTTATAACCCATGTTTTTTTCATTCTCTATGGAATATTTGCCCATATTAATAACTTGCCAGATATTGTTATTTCCACAGCAAATGATATACAAACCGCTCATTCAGAATTAGGAACATGGGGCATGATTTTCTTAATATTAAGAGCTTACAGCCTTGGAGCAGGTACTTTCACAGGGATAGAAGCTGTCTCTAATGGATTGCCTATTTTAAGAGAGCCTAGGGTAACTACAGGAAAAAGAACAATGACCTATATGGCAGTATCTCTTTCTTTTACAGTTATGGGCTTAATCATTGCTTATCTTCTTTATGGGGTCCAACCTGTTGCAGGAAAAACATTAAATGCTGTTCTTTTTGAAAAAATAGCGAATCAGTGGAGTGGGAATAGCGGCGCTATCCTTGTTTTAATTACCCTGGTTTCTGAAGCTGCAATTCTTTTTATAGCGGCTCAAGCTGGTTTTATTGATGGGCCTCGGGTTCTTGCAAACATGTCTTTAGACCGCTGGTTCCCTTCCAGATTTACCATGCTAAGCGACCGGTTTGTCAGCCAAAATGGTGTTCTAATCATGGGAATAGCAGGGTTAGTTCTCATGCTTTTTACTGGCGGCTCAGTTAAATATCTAGTGGTGCTTTACAGTATTAACGTGTTTATCACTTTTGTGCTCTCTCAATTAGGCATGGTCAAGTATTGGTGGAAATCACGCGCTAATGGAACGAGTTGGCGCAAAAAATTTTTTATCAATGGTTTGGGATTGGTTCTTTGTAGTTTTATTCTTGTTTCTGTAATTGTATTGAAATTTCATGAAGGAGCATGGCTAACACTGCTATTGACAGGCACATTAATTACAGCCTCCTTCCTTATTAAGAAGCATTACTATCATACGGTACAACTCTTAAGAAGATTAGAAACTTTGGTGCTCTCTACTTTTAGCGCTGATTTTGTTCCAAATGTAAAGCCAGGGGAAAATTCTAGTATTGACCTAAAAGCTAAAACCGCTGTAATCTTGGTGAATGGGTTCAATGGTTTAGGATTGCACACGCTTTTTAATGTGATCCGTTTGTTTGGAGGCATCTATAAAAATTTTGTATTTGTGCAAGTTGGAATCATTGATTCAGGAAATTTTAAAGGAGCTAAAGAGGTAGAGCGCTTACAAACAAAGGTAAAAGCAGACATTGATCAATATGTAAATTTTATGAAAAGAAATGGATTTTATGCTGAGGGTTATCATGTAGTAGGCAACGATGTGGTGGAAGAAGTCTCTGAACTTGCGCCTAAAATATTGCAGCGTTTTCCTCAGACAATATTTTTTGGAGGACAACTTGTTTTTCCGCATGACTCATTTTTTACCCGCCTCCTCCACAACTATACAGTTTTTGCAATGCAGCGAAAATTTTATCATCAGGGAATTACCATGGTTGTTTTGCCAATCCGAGTGTAATTTCCAAATTCGCAGTTGTAAAAAAAAATTAATAAAACACTTGACAACTATTTTTGATTTTATTAATATTAGCGCAAGTACAAAGTAGTATTGTTTCTTAAAGGACAACGCAGTCCTCAAGGTTCTCTGAATAGAACTAAGAGGTTTTTATGCGCAGTGGAAACATTATTCAATCCTGTTTTAACCTAAATCCACTAAAATAAAATTCTCAAAATAAAAAATTTGGACAAAGAGGTCCTAAATTTTAAGGTATGTTTACTTAAAAAATTTAGGACTTTTTATTTTATCTATTCACTAAATAAACAAGGAGGCAGCACAAATGAAAAGCATGTTAAAAAGATTCGGCAAGAAGCTTTTTATCGCTTTGGGAATTGTTGTGACTTTAATTCCTTTAGCTCTTGCAGAAGGAGAAGGGGTAGCTTTCACTCAGGAATTAGCAGATTCTATTTCTGGTGGAAAAGTAGCGGCAGATACAGTATGGACCTTAGTTACAGCGATGCTGGTATTTTGGATGAACGCGGGTTTCGGCATGTTGGAAGCTGGCTTACAACAAGCCAAAAACTGCGTTAATATTTGCTCTAAAAACTTTGTAGTATTTGCCATAGCTTCTTTAGCTTTTTGGGCACTGGGCTGGGGTTTAATGTTTGGCAATGGCAATGGTTTTATGGGAACTGAAGGTCTCTGGTTTGTAGGCGGAGTAGATAATAGTCCTTTAACAGGTGATGCTTATCAAGGAGCTTATTCTTCTATTGCTTGGACAGGAGTTCCACTCTGGGCTAAATTTTTCTTTCAATTAGTGTTTGCAGGAACAGCGGCAACCATTGTCTCTGGAGCAGTTGGCGGCAGAATTATTTTCAACTCCTTTGTGGTTTTCTCCTTTGTTCTAGTTGCGATCATGTACCCTCTTACAGGCCACTGGATTTGGGGCGGCGGATGGTTAGCAACCAGAGGATTCTGGGATTTTGCAGGCTCTACTGTTGTGCACTCTGTAGGCGGATGGGCTGCTTTAGCTGGCATCATAGCTCTCGGACCAAGAATTGGAAAATATCGCGCAGACGGAAGCGTAAATCCAATTTATGGTCACAACATGGCTCTTGCAACTTTAGGCTGTTTTATCCTTTGGTTAGGCTGGTTTGGTTTTAATCCAGGTTCAACCATGGCTGCAGTGCCTGCAGATATTGCTCGCATTTGCGTAACCACAAACTCAGCAGCTGCAGCAGGCACGGTTGCTGCTTATATCACTGCTTCCATACTTCTTGGCAAACCAGATCTTTCCATGATCTTAAATGGCTGCTTAGCTGGCCTGGTTGCAATCACAGCTCCTTGCGCATGGGTAAGTGTAGGTTCTTCAGTTGTCATTGGTTTGATTGCTGGAGTACTAGTAGTTTTTGCCGTGCTTTTCTTTGACAAAGTAAAACTAGATGATCCAGTAGGCGCTCTTTCCGTGCATTTAGTTAATGGAATTTGGGGAACCCTTGCAGTTGGACTTTTTGCATCCGCTCCTTATGCAGGTGGATCAGCGCAACCTCCTTTAGGACTCCTTTTTGGCGGCGGATTTAAATCCTTTACTGATCAACTTATAGGAGTTGTTGGGGTGGGAGCATTTACCTTTATTATCAGTTTAGTTGTTTGGTATGCAATTAAAGCAATAATGGGTATTAGAGTTAGCCGCGAAGAAGAAATTAGGGGCTTAGATATTGGCGAGCATGGAATGGAAGCTTATGCAGACTTCCAAATCTTTACAGCCAAATAAACTAATATTAAATTAAAAATTCCATTATTATTTAAGGAGGATTTATGAAACTTATAACTGCAATGATTCAACCGGAAAAACTACCGGATGTTAAAAAAGCATTGTTTGACGCTCAAGTGCACAAAATGACAGTTACCAATGTGGTTGGCGCAGGACAACAAAAAGGTTTTACTGAAAGCTACCGAGGAGCGATTGAAGAGATTAACCTTTTAAAAAAAGTTAGAGTTGAGATCGCGGTCAATGATAACTTTGTTCAACCCACGATTGACGCCATTATTAAAGGCGCAAGAACCGGAAATATTGGTGATGGAAAAATCATGGTAACAAATATGGAACAATGTATTCGCATTCGCACAGGTGAAACTGGCAGCGCGGCTATTGGTTAAATCTATAATCTATGAAAAGCGTGAACGCGAATTTTCTGAAATGAAAATGCGTCCGCATCCATGGAAATTCTATCTGCATCTTGATGCCTAGTAACTATTTAAGGAACTATCTTCATGGCCTTTTCAAAAGCCATGAAGATAGACAATCCTTATAGGAAACAAAAATGAAAAAAATCGAATGTATCTTACGCGAAGAAAAACTGAAAACCGCGATTGATTCATTGCTTTTAGCAGGTGTGCCGGGTGTGACTGTAACTAAAGTCCAAGGTTTTGGCAGGCAAAGAGTTACTCCAGAACCTATTTTAAAGCCAAAGGTAAAAATTGAAATCTACCTAGAAGATAACGAGGTGGACACGATTGCTAAAACACTCATTCTTGCAGGTAGAACTGGTAAAAATGGGGATGGAAAAATCGCAGTTGTAGAAGTAGATGATTTGGTTCGAATTCGAACTGAGGAAAGAGATAAAGAAGCGCTCTATTAATAAAATAAAGCAATAAAACTAAACAAGGAGGAAGGAAATGAAAAAGACAATTGTAAAAACTGCAAAGTTGTGGGCTTTCATCGCAGCCATGCTCAGCACAACCGCAATCTATGCAGAAATGCCTAAACCAACCATTAGTGGATTCATTGATACCACCTACAACTATGATTTTAACAAACCTGTAGGGCGTGTCACTACAAATCGCTCGTTTGATCGCAGGACCGATTCTTTTCTTTTAAACGCAATTCAGGTGAATATATCTGGAAATGGCGAAGAAGGAATTGGTTACTATGGAGAACTAGCTTTTGGAACTGATCCTTCCAATTATAAATCTGCTGGAACTAATAATCCTGCAGAAGCCGTAAACTCGAATGTTGCCTATAACTTTGATATTCAGGAAGCCTTCCTTACCTACAAATGTCCAAATACCGGTATTCAGTTAAAAGCTGGTAAATTTGTGACTCTTCAAGGGATCGAAGTCATTGAGTCAAAGGACAACTTTACAATTTCTAGAGGAATAGTTTTCGGACTATTAGAACCTTTTACTCATGTTGGTGGCTTAGTAGGCTATCAATTCCCTCAAATCATAGATCTCTGGGTGGGAGCAGTTAATGGATGGGACTTACATGTGGACAACAACACTGGGAAGACATTACTTGCTAAAATGGGAATTAATTTTGGCGAAAAAGCATTCGGCGCAGTATCATTATCATACGGATCTGAACAAGCCAATACCAATAACACAAGGACAAGTTTTGATACGACTTGGTTCCTAAAACCTATGGATAAAACCACAATTGGGTTACAGTTCAACGCGGGGCAAGAAAAAAATACCGCGGTCATTGATGCAAATTTGGATGGAGTGGAAGATAATCCAGTTACATCACGTCCCACCGCGCATTGGTATGGAGCAAGCATTCAACCCAAATATGATCTTACAGAAAAATTATCAATTGGCGCTCGCTATGAATGGTTGCAGGATTTAGGAAATGCAAGAGCAGGCACTGATACTGGTTTTAATGGACAAACCCTTCAAACCGCATCTGTTGCGCCAGCTTATAACTTAACAGAATCACTGATGTTTAGAACTGAATACCGTCATGATTGGGGTTCTAGACTTCAATTTATAGATGATGTTCTAGCAGTATCAAAATCAGCAGTTAGCACAGTTCACGCTGAATTCATCTACAAGTTCTAAACTTAAATATTGTCATTTAATTAAAGAGACGCCTCCTATACTGTTATATAGGGGGCGTTTCTTTTAAAACCCAACCTTCATACTCAATAATAATTTTTAGACGCCCTCTAAACTTCTAAAGCAATGTTTTTTAAAAAATAAATAGGTGCACTTGACTTATTATAATTAAGATATTATTATAATTAAGAATGTGGCAGATCAGGGAACATCGCAAGATTGCAAAAACCCTTCGCAAGGCGTCCCCATGGATCATCAAAGAATATGAGACTTGGAAGGATTTGGTTTACTGCCATGGTCCTGAAATTCTCAAACAGTTTTCAGGTTACCATGATGAAAAATTAAAAGGTAAGAGGGATTGGCAACGATCTTCACGGCTAAGTTTAAAATACCGCGTAATCTACTCTATAGATCGAGGCGCCATCACGGTCTATGTATTAGAAATTACGCCCCATGATTATTAAATAAGTTAAAGGAGGTTTATCAATGCGGATAGATCATAAAAATTTTGTATCTGCTAAAACACATATCTATAGAACTACGGGAGAAGTCATTAAGATTCTTAGACAAAAAAAAGGATGGACTCAAATCTATCTTGCAAAGCAGTCTCACATCTCTGCCACAAACTTAAGTATGTTAGAAAATGATCGTATTGATATTGGTAAAAAAAGAGCTGAACAATTAGCTAAGGCTTTTGGAGTACATCCAGCTATTATTATGTTTCCTGAATATGAGTTTCATGAAATTAGCCGAGCTGCATAAATAGTCCAACAACATTTTAAATCCATGAAGATAAAAATCCTTATGATTTCGTTTTTAACATTAGTGAGCTGCAGCTCAAAACCTTCGGAAGATATTGCTCCTCAAACCAAAGCTAAAGAAGCTAAAGAAAAAATAATTGCTTTAGCTGGAGCTAGGGTAGGATTTTCTGCTCCTAACTTTAGCTTAAAGAGCACAGAACAAAAAAAGTTTTCCCTTTCCAATTTTAAAGAAAAAGTGGTATTGCTCGATTTTTGGGCTACATGGTGTCCTCCCTGCAGATTTTCCACACCTGCCTTAGTGCGGATTAACAAAAAATTTAAAGATCAGGGATTAGCTGTTATTGGAATTAGTCTGGATGAAGAGCCGGAACCTGTTCCTCCATTCTTAAAAAAAGAAAAAGTGGAGCATCTTATTCTTTATGCTGAAGATAGTTCTGTGGCGCAAGATTATCAGGTAAGAGCTATCCCCTCTTTTTTTCTAATTGATAAAAATGGCATGATTAAAAAAAGATATGACGGCTTTTATCCTGATTTAGAAAAAGAGTGGGAAAAAGAAATTCCAAACCTTTTAAGTAAATAATCCATTTAGTTAATTGCGCAACTACAGCAGACTAAAATTTTAAATGGATAAACTCATCATAGTAGATGCTCACGGGTACCTGCATCGAGCTTACCATGCCCTGCCGCCTTTAACCACTTCCAAAGGAATGCCGGTCAATGCGATCTATGGCTTTGCAAGAATGTTATTTAAGCTTATTGAAGAATATAAACCAGAATACTTTGTTCTCTGTTTTGATTCTCCGGGGCCTACTTTCAGGGAAAAAATTTATCCTGAATACAAAGCTACCAGGAAAGAAACCGAGGAAAATCTAAAAACTCAATTTCCTTTGTCCAGAGAACTAGCTCAAAATCTAGAACTTAAGTCCTATGAAATGCAGGGTTTTGAAGCGGATGATTTAATCGCTACGATTGCGGAAAAAGCAAAAAAATCAAATATTGAGATCATAATTGTCAGCGGAGATAAAGATCTTCTTCAGATTGTAAATGGTCAAATAAAAGTTTTAAATGAGCCTAAACAGAGCCTTTTTGACGCAAATAAAGTCCTTGAAAAATGGGGGTTTGAACCAAATCGTCTAGTAGATTTTTTAAGTCTTGTAGGAGACGCTTCAGACAATGTGCCCGGGGTCCCAGGCATTGGAGAAAAAACCGCAATTAAATTAATTCAAGAATATGGATCAATTAAAAATCTATTGAGCCAAATTGAAACTGTCCCTCCAAAAATCAAAGAGAAAATTAAAGAAAACCAAACCAATCTCCTTAAAAGTCAATCTTTGATCACTTTAAATAAAGAAGCTCCTATAGAATTTAAATTGGAAGAATGTAAGTTAAAGCCATTTAAAAGTGATTTGCTCTATCCATTTTTTAAAAAACTGGAATTCCATAGTTTACTAAACGAACTAAATGTAAAAGGTCTGCTTCAACCTTCCCAACAATCTTCTAAACCAAATCAAAATTATCAAGTCATCTTTGAATGCCAAGCATTAGAAAAATTAATTAATAGTTTAAACTCTTCAAAAATTGCAATTTCTCTTGAAACTGAAAAGGAATCTTCAGGAGAGATTCATTGGGTTGGATTTGCCTTTTCTTGGGGAGTTGGTCATGCAGCTTATGTTCCTTTAAGTCACCTCTATTTAAATGCGCCAAAGCAGATCGAGCTAAAAAAAATGCTTGAAATATTTAAACCTATTTTAGAAAATGAAAAAGTTCAAATCATTGGGCACGACCTTAAATCCTCCTGTTCCCTTTTATATTCTCATGGCATTCAAATAAAAAATCTTTACTTTGACAGCATGATAGCCTCCTACTGTTTAGACCCTTCCAGAAAAAGTTTTAAATTAAATGATTTGGCCTCTGAATTCCTTAATCAAGAAATAAGTTCAATAGAAACATTTGAAAAAACGAGCTCGTTAGGGGAAATAGAAATTGAAAAGTTTAAAGATGGGGCTTGCCAAAAAGCGGATTTTGCGTTTCACCTCTCAAACGCGCTTGCCAGTGAGCTTAAAGAAAAAAAATGCGAGGAACTCTTTTATAAAATTGAAATGCCCTTGATTGATCTTCTTTCAAAAATGGAGTCAACCGGAATAAAAATTGATACGAATTATCTTCAGACATTAAATAAATCTTTTAGCGCTGAACTTCAAATTTTGGAACAAAAAGTTTATAAACTTGCGGAACAGGAGTTTAATTTAAATTCTAGCAAACAACTCTCGTTTATCCTTTTTGAGAAACTTAAACTCCCTCCTTTAAAAAGAAAAAAGACTCAAATTTCAACAGATGAGGAGACGCTCAACTTTTTAGCTGACTTGCATGAACTTCCCAAACATCTTTTGAAATTTAGAGAAATCTCTAAGCTAAAATCCACCTATGTTGAAGGTCTTTTATCAGCTGTGAATAAAAAAAATTCAACTATTCATACATCCTTTAACCAAAATGGGACAGCCACTGGCAGGCTTTCTTCCTCGAATCCCAACCTGCAAAATATCCCTATCCGCACTGAACTTGGGAAAAGCATTCGCAGAGCCTTTATCCCAGAAGATGGCAGCTTATTTTTATCCGCAGACTATTCTCAAATTGATCTTAGAGTCTTAGCTCATTTATCTCAAGACTCAAAACTAATAGAAGCCTTTAAAAATGGGGAGGATATTCATAGAGCCACTGCGGCCCAAGTAGCTCATATTTCTTTAGATGCTGTTACTGAGGAACAAAGAAAGAATGCAAAAGCCATTAATTTTGGCATTGTCTATGGCCAACAGGCTTATGGTCTTTCTCAAGGTCTAAAGATTTCTGTTAGTCAAGCTCAAGAAATGATTGATCTTTATTTTTTAAAATATTCAGGAGTCAAAGCTTGGATGGATAAAACCATTGAGGAGGCAAGGGAAAATGGTTGCGTAAGAACTCTTCTAGGAAGAATCCGCTCTATTCCAGAATTACATGCAAAAAACTCTTCAATTCGCTCATTTGCAGAACGCATTGCCATGAACACGCCTGTGCAAGGAACTTCTGCGGATATTATTAAAATAGCGATGATTAATATTGCTCAAAAGCTAAAAAATCAACTCTCAAAAAATATTGTTAAAATGCTTTTACAGGTGCATGATGACCTTCTCTTTGAGGTTTCAGAAAAAGCTCTTGACGAAATCTCTAAAATCATTAAAATTGAAATGGAGAGCGCTGTAGAACTTTCTGTGCCGCTCATAGCAGACCTAAAAATCGGAAAAAATTGGGCGGAGATGGAGCCTAAAAAATAATATGTTTCACCTTCCTTTTTCTTATCGGGCATTGCCTAAAGGAATCAAATGTTTGCTTTGGGCTAATCTCCTGACTTTCATCCTTCAATTTCTTTTTAAAGGTGTTCTGGAAAATAGTTTTGCTCTCATTCCCATTCAAACTACCAGACATCTTGAACTCTGGAGACTCTTCACCTATTTATTTTTGCATGGAAGTTTTTTTCACATATTTTTTAACCTTTTTACTCTCTGGGCCTTTGGCAAAGAATTGGAGCTCTCATGGGGTACAAAAGATTTTTTACGCTATTACTTTCTTTGCGGGATAGGAGCAGGACTATTTAACATCCTTTTTGAGCCTTTCTCCCCAATCCCAATCATAGGAGCAAGCGGAGCGTTGTATGGAATACTGCTTGCTTTTGGGCTAGCATTTCCTGATGCGCTTATTTATCTTTATGGCATATTCCCATTGCGCGCAAAACATTTTCTTCTTCTCATAGGCGCAATAGAATTTTTAACTAGTTTGGACAACTCAACACCTCGAGCAAGTTTTGCTCATCTAGGAGGCATGCTCGTTGGATTTCTTTATTTAAAACATTTCCATTTTAGAAATTTTATTAACAGTTTTTTTAAAAAAATCCTAAGTCTAATTATTTATAAAGAAAAAATTATTTCCAGAGCTGCGCCTTTTAAAAAAGAGGAGGATTTGAATCAGCAGGTGGATAAAATTCTAGATAAAGTGCTTCAGCATGGACCTGGCAGCTTGACGGAAAAAGAAAGAGAGATCATGCGCAACTATTCTTCCAAGAAAAAGTAAGTTGGGGGGAAAACCAACTTTTTATAGCTGTCTATGGAAAAGAAAATGAACCTTGGCTTAACCGGCGGAATAGCTTCTGGCAAAACAACAGTTCTTAAAATGTTTAAAGAGCTGGGTTGTAAGACATTGGATTGCGATAAAATCGCAAGGGAGGTGGTTCGACCCAAAACAACTGGACTAAAAGAAATTGTAAAAATCTTTGGAAAAAAGATCCTTAAAAAAAACGGATCGCTCAATCGTTCTAAACTTGGGCCCCTGGTTTTTAAAAACCAAAAAAAAAGAAAACTTCTTGAAAAGATCATTCATCCAAAAGTAATCCAAGTGTTACAAAAAAAAATTTCTGCGCACACCTCTGGACTTCTAGTTATTGACATTCCTCTCCTTTTTGAAGCGAATCTGAAAAACTTAACTGACAAAACCATCGTGGTCTGGGCGCCAAAAAAACTACAAATTCAGCGTCTTATTCAAAGATCTGGGATCAATCAAATGGAAGCCAATCTTCGCATCCTCTGCCAATGGCCTCTTTCTAAAAAGAAAGAGCTGTCTGACTTTTTGATTGATAATTCTGGGACGATCCTTAAAACAAAAAAACAGGTGAAAAAATGCTTGACAAAAATTTCTCAATTAGTAGAATAAGCTTTGTTAGGCGCCTCCATAAGACGATTCCAACCCATTGAACCAACTACAAAAAACCAGGTGCCCTTCACGTGAACGAATTCTCTTTATAATCACAAAATCAAATTAAAACCTGATATTGCATTAAAAAATATTAGGTTAAAAAAAGTAACTAACCTTAAAATATCTTTCTATTAAAGGTTAAAAAAAAGCAGGAGGATGGAAATCTCGATGAATCAAACTACGGATGTATCTGTACTCTCTAGAATGAAGTTGCCGGACCTTCTTAAAATGGCAACGGATCTTAAAATAGACACGATCTCTAATTTAAGGAAACAGGAATTGATCGCAAGTATATTAGAAGCTCAGGCCGCAAAATCTCAAGGAAATCTTTATGATGAAGGGGTATTAGAAATCCTGCCTGATGGTTTTGGTTTTTTGCGCTCCCCAAATTATAATTATCTGCCCGGACCAGATGACATTTATATTTCCCCTTCCCAAATTAAAAAATTCGCTTTGCGCAAAGGAGATACCGTAGCAGGAGATGTGCGTCCTCCTAAAGAAGGGGAGAGATTTTTCGCGCTTCTGCAAGTAAAAAACATCAATGGTGAATCTCCAGACAATATTCGTGAACGGCATCTCTTTGACAACTTAACCCCGCTTTATCCAAATAACAGGCTTACGCTTGAGACTATAAAATCAGAAATTAATATGAGAGTCTTGGATTTAGTTGCCCCTATTGGAAAAGGACAAAGAGGCCTAATTGTAGCAGCGCCTAGAACAGGTAAAACCATTATTTTGCAAAAAATCGCTAATGCAATTACCACCAACCATCCGGAAGTTACTTTAATGGTACTCTTGATTGATGAACGTCCGGAAGAGGTCACGGACATGCAAAGGTCTGTTAAAGGGGAAGTGATCTCCTCTACTTTTGATGAGCCTGCGGATCGTCATATACAAGTAGCTGAAATGGTGTTAGAAAAGGCTAAACGCTGTGTGGAACATGGCAAAGATGTGGTGATTTTATTGGATTCCATTACCCGTCTTGCGCGAGCTTATAATACAACCACCCCTTCCAGTGGAAGAGTCCTTTCTGGGGGACTCGATTCCAATGCTTTACAAAGGCCAAAAAGATTTTTTGGAGCGGCAAGAAATATTGAAGAGGGGGGAAGTTTAACCATTTTAGCAACAGCCTTGGTTGAAACAGGTTCAAGAATGGATGATGTTATTTTTGAAGAATTTAAAGGCACAGGCAACATGGAAGTATATCTCGATAGAAAACTTGCGGAAAGAAGAATTTTTCCAGCGATAGATATTAACCGTTCAGGCACCAGAAAAGAAGAACTCCTTTTAGGTGAAGATGAGCTGAACAAAATTTGGGTCTTAAGAAAAGTTCTTGCCTCTTTAAATCCAATAGAAGCGATGGAACTTTTAATTGAAAAATTATCAGCCACCAAATCCAATAAAGATTTTATACGCGCCATGGAAAACTCCAGCATGGAAAAAATGTAAAATTCCAGCCTGATTACACCGATTAGGAAGATACTTCTACTTTGGCAGAAAAATGACACTTCTACTTTGCCTTGACACTACTCTCCTAAAGGATTGACAGCAAAAGGTTCAAGGGTTATAATTAAACATCTTATGAAACTGCCTAGTAAAAAGCTTCTATTGTCGCTTTCTCTTTTATTTTTTCTGGGACTTGCCTTCACTAAAGTCTTCAGTTTAAATCTTTCTAAACAAACTCCTAAAGCGCTTGAGCAAGAGCTCCTGCTCACCTCCTCAAATGGGATTCTGCCTGAAAGGGAAGCAAATGCTATTTTAGGCCGTATTGAAAATCTGGAAGTGAAAACTCATGATGTTAAGCCTTATGAATGGTTAGAAAAAATTGCAAAAGATGTTGGAATTCCAGCCATTGCCATTAGAAGCACAAATAATTTAGAAGATCCTCACTTAAGACCCCATCAAAAAATTATGCTTCAAAATAAAAAAGGAATGGTGCATATCGCTAAAGAAGGCGAATCTTTAGAAAGCATTATAAAAGCCTATGAAAGGATGGGAGGAAAAAGAGAGACAATCCTAAGCCTGAATGACCTTTCTCTAATTACCTATTTAGAGGCTGGACAACTCCTGCTAAGAGAAGGAACAAAACTTTGGATTCCAACCGCTTATAGGAGTTATCCTTTTCTTGCGCGACCTGTCAATTGGTTAAGGATCTCTTCCCGTTTTGGAGTAAGACGACATCCAGTAACGCGGGTTAGAAGATTTCATGAGGGAACTGATCTAGTTGCAAAATACGGAGCTCCAGTCTATGCAGGCCAAAATGGGGAGATTACTTTTGCAGGCTGGCAGGGCGGCTACGGCTACATGATTGATGTAAGACACTCTAAAATAACTACCCGCTATGGACATTTATCTCAAATTTATGTTAAAGTAGGTGATCAGGTAAAAAAGAAACAATTGATTGGCAGGGTAGGTTCCACAGGGCTTTCTACAGGACCCCATCTGCATTTTGAAGTCCGCAGAAATTCTGATGGCCGCTCAGTTAAACCAAGTAAATATCTATATTAATTAAATCGTATGAGAACAGGAATTCATCCAAATTACGTTATTTCTACAGTTACTTGTGCTTGCGGGAACAGTTTCCAAACGCGCAGCGTAAAAGAAAAATATCACTTAGAAATTTGTTCAGAGTGCCATCCATTTTTTACTGGCAAACAAAAATTAGTGGATTCTGCCGGCAGGGTGGAGCGCTTTCAAAAACGTTTTCAAAAAACTCAAGGCCAAACCATTCGCACCAAAGCTAAAACAAAAGAAGCAAAACTAAAAGTCACACCGCCAAGAGGATTGACTACTACAGCAAGAAAAGTGGAAAAGAAAACAACTAAAACAAAGTAGTTTTCTTTAAATTTTATGAAACGACAGGGAAAAGGTTCTCTGTCGTTTTTATTTTGTAAAAAATGGAAAAAGAAAAAATTAAGAATCTTAATGATGTTTGGTTCAAGCGTTTTAAGGAGATTGAAACCTTAATGAGCCAACCTCTTTTTCACCAAAACCCCTCCTATGCTTCCTTGTCTAAAGAACATAGAAACCTTTCTCAAAATATTGAAAAAGCGACCCAATGGGAAAAAGGTTTGAATGAAATGTGCCATTTGGAGGAAATGATCCAATCCTCTGATAAAGAGCTTTCTGAACTTGCAAAAATTGAGAAAGAAAACCTTGAGAAAAAAATAAACCTGATTGAACAAGAATTGTTACAGTGCCTTATTCCTAAAGATCCTTTAGATGACAAAAATATTATCTTAGAAATAAGAGCAGGCACAGGTGGGGATGAATCTTCACTTTTTGCTCAGGAACTTGCGCGAATGTATGCTAGATTTGCGGAAATAAACGGATTTATCTGTGAAACAATCTCTCTTAGCCTTTCAGACAGAGGAGGCTTTAAAGAAGCTATTTTTTCCATAGAAGAAGGAGCAAACAAAAAAATAAATTGCGGAGCCTGGGGACTTTTGAAATATGAAAGAGGCGTTCATCGGGTTCAAAGAGTTCCAGTTACAGAATCAAGCGGCAGAATACATACCTCCACTGTTACAGTTGCTGTTTTGATTGAGGCAGAAGAGGTAGATGTTGCAATCTCACCTCAAGACCTAAGAATAGATACCTACCGCGCCTCTGGACATGGAGGTCAGCATTTACAAAAAACTGATTCTGCCGTGCGCATCACCCATTTGCCTACCTCCATTGTGGTTCAGTGTCAGGATGAAAGAAGCCAGCAAAGGAATAGAGAAAAAGCGATGAAATTTTTACGAGCTAAGCTCTATCAAGCGGCAAAAGAGGCTAAAGAAAAAGAACTTAGAGAAAATAGAAAAAAACAGGTGGGGACAGGAGAGCGTTCAGAAAAAATTAGAACCTACAATTTTCCTCAGGACAGGATTACAGACCACAGGATTGGAGAATCCATCCATCATATTCAAGAAGTTTTAGATGGGAACCTAGGTCCAATGGTAAAGTTACTTCAACTCGCTGAAAATGATAAACGTGAAAGAGAATCCTTGGACCATTCATAAAGCTCTTAACTGGGGAGAAGAAAAATGTTCCCCTCAGTCTAGCTTTAATTCAAAGCTTGAACCTCTCTGGTTATTATCAGAAGTGCTTTGCCAAAAACCTTCTAACCTTTATTTAAATAAAGAGGAAAATTTAGAATTACCACAACAAAAAGAATATAGAAAATTGATCCAAAAAAGATCCCTTGGTTTTCCATTGGCATATCTCCTAAAGCAAGAAGAGTTTATGGGACTTAAATTCAAGATTAATTCTTCTGTTCTTATTCCCAGACCAGAAACAGAACTTCTTGTTAAAGAAGCGATAAAATGGGGTGCGCAAAAAAAGAATTTAGGAATTCTTGAAATTGGCACGGGTTCTGGTATTATTGCAATATCTTTGGCTAAACATTTGCCTCAATCTAGGATTCTGGCAACAGACATATCAAAAAAAGCGCTTAAAGTCGCTAAAGAAAACTCTTGTTTCAATAAGGTAAAAAACCAAATCATTTTTATCTTAGGCGACCTCTTTTCAATACCTAATTTAAAAGCTTCAGAATTTGATCTTATTATTTCTAACCCTCCTTATATAAGATCAAAAGAGATACCCTTGCTTCAAAAAGAGATCCAATATGAACCAAAATGCGCCTTAAATGGAGGCGAGGATGGATTAAAGATCATCAAGCCATTAATCCAAAATTCAGGAAAATATTTAAAGAAAAATGGGCTTTTAATATTTGAAATTGGAACCCATCAGGCTAAAGAAATAAAAATTCTATTAAAGTCATTCGGATTTAAAAAAATTAAAATTCTTAAAGATGATTCTGATCATGATCGAATCGCAATGGGGGAGTGGAATGGATAAAATTATTATTGAGGGAGGAAGACGTCTTAAAGGGAGTGTGGAGATTTCAGGATCAAAAAATGCAAGCCTTCCTTGCCTCTTTGCCACGCTTTTAACAGATGAACCTTGCACCCTCAACAATGTTCCAGAACTGAACGACATTGATACCACTTGTAAGCTGTTAGAGCACTTAGGAAAAAAAGTTGAAAGAAAAGATCACTCCATTCAAGTGACATCTAGAAAACCTTTAAAAACTGAAGCTCCTTATGAACTTGTAAAAAGAATGAGGGCCTCTGTATTAGTTTTAGGACCCTTGTTAGCCCGGTTTGGCAAAGCCTCTTGCTCTATGCCTGGAGGATGCGCAATAGGAGTTAGGCCAATCAATATTCACTTAAGTTCCTTTCAAGCCCTTGGCGCAGAAACAGAATTTTCTCAAGGAATGGTGCGTTTAAAATCAAATGGTTTAAAAGGGAAAAAAATTGTGTTAGATTTCCCAAGCGTGGGGGCTACGGAAAATGCTTTAATGGCTTGCGTGCTTGCCAAAGGTCAAACCATCCTGGAAAACGTGGCTAAAGAGCCAGAAATTGAGGATTGCGCTAAATTTTTAAATGCAATGGGTGCTGAAATTAAAGGAGCTGGAACAAGTAAAATTGTTGTGCAAGGCAAAGATTTTCTTCATGGAGCAACCCACCAAGTAATTCCAGACAGAATAGAAACTGCCACTTACCTTATAGCTTCTGCTGCAACCAAAGGAGAAGTTGAGTTATCTCATACTTATCCCAAACACTTAAAAGTTATTATTAATCACCTGATTAAAGCTGGAATAAAAATTCAAATCAAAGAGGACAAACTAAATAGAGAGTATGCAACCATATTTTGCAAAGTTCAAAAAGCGATTAAACCAGTTTACATAAAAACCGGACCCTACCCTAAATTCCCAACAGATGTCCAAGCTCAATGGATGTCTCTCATGTCTTTAGCAGATGGAAATTCATTGATTCAAGAAACGATTTTTGAAAATCGTTTTGTGCATGCGGCTGAGCTTGGCAGAATGGGCGCAAAAATAAAAATTAAGGGGAATCAGGCAAAAGTCAGCGGCTCTGGAAGATTATCTGGAGCAGAGGTGATGGTTTCTGATTTAAGAGCAGGAGCAGCCTTAGTTATCGCAGCTTTGGCGGCAAAAGGAAAATCAGTAATTCAAAGAGTCTATCATCTAGACCGTGGTTATGAAAAATTAGAACAAAAATTAAGTCGTCTTGGAGCTAGAATCTATAGGGTTCATGGTTAAAACTATTAACAAAATCTTTATCTTGAGGACGCTCGTTAGAGCTCGCTCACAAAAAAATTTTCAACAAAAAGAAAGTAAAATTTTTTTTAAGCCTCAAGATAAAGATTTTGTTAATAGTTTTAACCATCATCTTTATATCTTTCTCTCCTTATTTATAATTTTATCATTCAAGATTACTCCAGCCTCTGATTTAAGGGCAGAAGAGGAATTTATTTCTAAAGTCCGCCAAGGAAAGGAAAAAATTGTTGAGAAATTGCCATCTCTTCGTTTAAAAGAAGAAGATTTTTACAGCCCTCCCAGATGGGTTTTACCTCATACTATTTCAAAAGTAGAAGAGCTATTGGCTTCCCCTTTGGAAGCGCCGATCCAAATTTCTCAGTGGAATATGTCTCTCTTAAACAATACATCTTTTGCTTCATTCATCCAATTTGCGCAAGATTCTCTTTCCCTTTCTTTAGATGAAGAACCATACTCAAATTTTTCAGCCGCAAAGTTTAAACTTCCAAAAAAATTAGATCCTCAAATTCAAAACTCAGTAAGTGAAATTTTTAGGTCAATAGAAAAAGCAATTCCCATATTAAAACAATCTTATGAGGAACTCTCAGAAGAAGAACAAAAAGAGATCCTTCGCTATTTTAATTTTCCTATTGAGTCCCTGAAGTTCTCCTCCAAAGAAGTTGACAACATTGGATTGTTGAATTCACCCCAACTCTCACAGCCAACCACGATTCTGGACCATGAAAACAAGTTTAAAACTGATGCATTGGCAAAAAGCAAGGATTCTAAAACTAGCAAAGGACTAAATGTTAGACTCCCAAAATCAAAAATAAAAATCTTTAAATCCTTAAGTAAATTCAAGCAAGACAAACTCTTTAAAGCAGGTGAGATTCTCTTAAAACAAATAGATCAAGAAATAAAGGGTCTTGAAAAATGGTCAAAAGAGTTAAATGATCCTAAAAGAACTCCTTTTAAAACTTTAGAATGGCAAAGCCCTATTGGAAAAGTTCTTATCTCAGGCAATGAAGACAATTCGTATGATCAAGAACAATTAAAAGATGTGGTATTGCTGATTGATGGCGGAGGAAAAAATAGTTATACCTCTAACCCCGGCGCAGCAGGCCCAGGAGAAATTAAAATCGTAATTGATTTTGGAGATGATGTCACCATTATTTCCAGCCAAACCGCCGCTTCTTCAGGAGCTGGAATTTTTGGGATTGGCTTTCTTTTTCTTCCTAACCCCTCTGGAATGAAGATCATCAGAACAAATTCATTTTCTCAAGGCTTAGGGCTTTGCGGAATAGGCGGGATCTTTGTCAATGGAAAAGGTTTCTTCAAAGGACAAAGATATGCGCAAGGAGTGGGATCCTTTGGACTAGGTGTTTTCCAGAATACGAGGGGTGAAGAGAGTTTCTATGAAGCAGAACTTTATGGACAAGGAGCCGGCCTTAGCAAAGGATTAGGGCTATTTATTCACCACGGTTCCAGTTCCACTTTTCACGCTGGATTAGTGGATCCGGATCCAAGGGAATCATTAGGCGCCACTAGCCTTTGCCAAGGAGTGGGATATGGCCCAAGAGGATACGCGGGAGGAGGCATTGGAATCTGCGCTTTAAAAGGAGATTCTTTGACACTTGAAAGCAGTTATTTTGCTCAAGGAGCAGGTTATTGGCATGGGCTTGGTTCTTTTTATTTAGAGGGGAATGCAAATATGATTCAATCTCGACGTTATGCTAAAGGTTCAGGAATTCATAGCGCGCTAGGCTCATTTTTTGTTAAGGGGGATGATAATGCGATAGTCAACTGGGGCGTTGGCCCTGCATATGGCTGGGATTCCGGCACTGGCTGGGCATTCTTATTTGGAGATAGAAATCGTCTGCAAACAGAATGGGGCGCAGGCACAGCAAATATAAATAGCTCTAAATCCTTTTCTTTTTTTTCAGGCAATCAAAATAAATTTGACCTGCCAGCTCTTGGCAGCGCTCAACTTTCCCATGATTTACCTGATTATGCTATCAGCATGATTGAAGGACAAGATAATTTTTTTAAACTAAATTCCATAAAAAAAGAAAAAAAAGTGTCAGAAACTATTTTTACCTCTCCTTGGGGAGAAATCTCTTTTAATGAAGTCCTATTTAAAAAAGAGTTAGCTTTTCCTAAACTGGAATGGAAAAAACTACCGCAACTACAACCTTCAGAAAACGCGCAAACTGATTTGGGCAAAGAGGTTGAAGAATCTCTTCTACTTCCTCCAGATCAAAAAATCGAGAACCTTCTTCAAATTGCAGCTAGTTTTAGTGTGGATCAAGTTAATCCGAAAAAAGCTTTTGAAGGGCTTTCTTACTTAAAAGAGGATGAATTGCCTACTATCCTGGATTCATTTGTTCCGGAAGATATGGATGGCTTCTTTCAGGTTCGAGCCTTAGTTGCTCTTTGGGGTAAAAATATTTCTAAATTTGTTATAGAAAATATTCAAAATGAAACAAACCCCCAAAGAAAAGCTTTTTTAATCACACTCTTAAGTCTCTCTAGTATGGAAGAATCATGGCCTACCCTAAAAAAAGCGTTAGATGATTCGGATTGGAGAATCCAACTTCAGGCTTTAAGGGTTTTGGGATCTCTATTAAATAAAGACAAAGCTCTTCCTGGAAGACTCTATTTGCTAGAGAAGCTTGAAAAATTTCTTTCTTATAAGACTCCGCCTAAAAAAATTTCTAAAACTTTTATAGATGAGCTTAATTCTTTACAACTGGTTGAATCCCTATCTCTTTTTTCTTTGATTAAAACCTGGTCTAACGACCAAAGGTTATTAATTGCTAAAGCTCTTCCCAATGATAAAACCTCTCCAATGGATGAAAAAACCTTAAAAAACATCTTAGAACAAATAAGAAAAACTAGGGAAGAATCCCTTGAAAAAGTTAAACGAGAAATAGAATTTTCTACTAGCCAAAGAGAAATTATTAGGGAAAAAATCAAAGAACTATTAAACCCCACAACCGAGATTGGATCGTGGAATTTGTCCCATCTGCCCCAAGCTGAGTTGAGGGGAGTCTCACAACCCATGACGACCCCGGGGTTAAAAAAGGATCAGGAGACTAGAAAAGAGATCATTCATTCTGCTTTAATCGCTCTGGGAAAAATTGGAGATAAAAAAGATTTAAAGACAATCCTCCCTTATTTAGAACATCCATCTGCCCTAGTTAAAGAAAGCGCTTTAATTTCTATAGGAAGGATTGGAAAAGATTCTTTAAAAACATTAGAAGAAATGAATCGTTCCTCTGATCCTCAAAAAAGAATTCAATCCATATTAGTCTTGCCTAAAACCACGGACAAATCTCTTTTAGCTATTCTAAAGCAAGGTCTTAAAGATAAGGATGAAAAAATCCTTCAACTTTCTTTAACGATAATAGAACAGCTGCCAGCAAGTTTAAGTAAAGATCGGAAAAAATTAAAAAAGATAGGAAAAAAATTAAAAACTAAAGAGGGCTCTTCTTCAGATGCTCAGAAATATTTTCTCTACGGGAATTAAACTAAATCATTTAACTTAGATTATGGAATTATTTGGGTTAAACGCGAATATTTTTTTAAATCCCTGTCTAAAGCCAGATTAGGATTATTCTTTAAGAACTAAAAGTTGTCCGCCAATATGAGCTGGGTGGAGCTGACAATAGATAGTAAATAAGCCTTCTTTATCCACAGTAAATTCAACTGTTGCAACCTCACCCCTGGCAACAACTTTTTTTACTCCAAACTCATCAATCGCAAAACCATGCGTGTTCGGATCAGAATTAATATTATTAATCGCCGTAATTTTTACCTTGTCCCCTTTTCTCACAATAAGTGTGCCTGGCACCCAGACTTTAGTCCCACGATATTCAATGGCAACAATACTAAATTCTCGAACTCTTCCCTGATGAGCCGCATGATCCTCTTCTGAATAAATTTTGGCGTTTAATCCACTCCCCAAAAAAGTCAAAATTAATAAAAGCAATATTTTATTCACTATTTTTACCCCCTTGCTAAAGTTTAACCCGAAACTTTCATTGGAAAATAGCTTTCATCTCGATGCTCATCTCCTAAAAAAAGTATTGGTGTTCAATATTTAGTTTAATTTTATTGATTAAGTAACTTAAAATCAAGTAAGATGCATCTCTTCAAAACCACTGATCTAGCTTCGCTTTCCAAAACGTCTTATTTTAAGTTTACAGCTTTCTATTTCTGTCCTATTTCTTATATATAGTTTGGTATAATGAGCAAATTAATCATTATTGATTCAAAACTATAAGGTATGAAAATTAAAAATTCATCAAAACTAATTGGAAGATCAGAATCAACAACTGTTGAATGGAAGCAATCATTATCCGAAATCAATGAAATTATAGAAACAACCGCGGCTTTTGCTAATACTGAAGGTGGATCCATCTTTGTTGGAATATCTTCAGAAGGGAATGTTTTAGGGCTTCAGATTGGTAAAGGCACTGTAGAAAAAATGGTCAACCAAATTGCCCAAAGTACTGACCCTAAAATTCATCCTAAAGTTACAATAAAAAGAATTGGGAACAAAGATATAATCCTGATCGAAATTAAGGAATCTTGCGATCATTTACTTCTAGCATTTGGACGACCTTATAAACGTGTAGGGCGATCAACAGTTCGTATGAGTAAGGATGAATATGAAAGACTTATTCTCAATAAGTATAAAGAACGAATTCGCTTTGATGACCAAATTTGTAAAGGCGCAACATTTAAAGACATAAATCGCGATTTACTTAAAGAATTTATTTTAAAAGGACGATTTGAACGGGGTTTGGATTTAAGTGAAAAGATGTCCGTTCAAGAGATATTAATGAGACTTAATCTGTTAAAAGATCATAAGCCAACAAATGCGTCAATTCTTTTATTTAGCTCTCCGCAGAGATTTTACCCTCAATGCGAAATAAAATGTGTAAGATTTAAGGGATTGAATGTGACTGAAGATATGATAGATTTAAAATCAATTACTGGAAGCGTTATTCATCAACTGCAGGATGTAGAGAAATTTATCTTTAATCATATTGCCTTATCAGCATGGATTGAGCCAGGGAAGTTGGAAAGGCAAGAAAAGTGGGAGTATCCTTCTAAAGCTATTCGCGAAGCTCTGGCTAATGCGCTTGCGCACCGCGATTATTGGTCAACAGCTAAGATTCAAGTAAGGATATTTAATGATCGTATCGAATTTTGGAATCCTGGAAAGTTGCCAAAAGGATGGACCACAGAGACGTTGCTAAAAAAACATGAGTCCCAGCCACCAAATCCTTTAATTGCTAAACAGTTCTTTTGGATTAAATATGTTGAAGAAGTTGGATCTGGGACGAATAAGATTGTTCAATGGTGTCGTGATTGGGGTTTGCCAGATCCAATTTTTGAATATACAGGAACCAGTGTTGTTGTGACAATTAAAAAGGCACAAGCAAACGCGAAAAAAAATGAGCTGCCTAGAATAGAGACTACCCAGAAAACTACCCAGAAAACTACCCAGAAAATAATAGAAGAAATTAAAAGGAATCCACAAATTACAAGAAAAGAACTTGCCGTAATTATTGGTTTAACAGAAGATGGCGTTAAATATCATTTAAATATTCTTCAAAAAAAAGGACTTCTCCATCGCATTGGTCCAGATAAAGGTGGACATTGGGGGCTAAAATCCTCTTTAGGAACTTCTTTAAAAGTTTGATATAATTTTTTCTTATGGAATTTTCAGCAGAGATATCACAGATCCTTAAAAGAGTAGAAAAAGAGGGGGATCGGGCAGTAGAATTCTATACTAAAAAATACGATAAAATTGAACTTCCTGCTAAGAAATTTTTAGTTCAGAAAAATGAATGGTCAAAAGCTTTAAAGCGCCTCTCCCCTCAATTCTTGTCTGCTTTAAAAATCGCTAAAAATAGGATAGAACAGTTTCACAAGCAAGAATTAAAAAGAATTAATAAAGATTGGAGAATCACGCTAGATTCAATTACTCTTGGACAAATTTCTAATCCAATTGAAAAAGTTGGCTGTTATGTTCCAGGGGGAAGAAGCTGTTACCCTTCCACAGTATTAATGACTGCGATCCCAGCTAAAGTCGCGGGGGTTAAAAAAGTGGTCATGGTCACTCCCTATAAAAATCTCAAAGATGAAATTTTAGCTGCCGCTCTTTATTCTGGAGTGGATCAAATTTTTAGCATTGGCGGACCCCAAGCGATTGCAGCTCTTGCGTTTGGCACAAAAACAATACCAAAAGTGGACAAAATCATTGGGCCAGGCAACCGCTATGTTACAGAAGCTAAAAGACAGGTTTTTGGAGTTGTAGGTATTGAAGGGCTCGCTGGCCCTAGTGAAATTGCAATCTGGGCAGACTCTAGCTCTAATCTTTTTAAGATCAGTCTAAATCTCTTAGCCCAAGCTGAACATGATCCTGATGCGCGCAGTTTCTTATTTACTAAAGATAAAAACTTGATAAAAAAAATTTTAAATGAGATTCCAAAAAAATTTAAAAATCAAATTCACCTTGAATGTTTACAGTCAGATCAGGCGATCATAAAAAAAATTAATGAAATTGCGCCAGAACATCTTTATCTTGCGATTCATGGTCCAAAACTTGTGCTTCCTTTTATAAAAAACGCAGGCGCTATTTTTTTAGGAGAAAATAGTCCTGTGGCATTGGGGGATTATGTTGCAGGTCCAAGCCATGTGCTTCCTACAGGCAGGACCGCTCGCTTTAATTCAGCTCTTTCAGTTAAAGATTTTTTAAAATGGAGTTCAGTGATTGAAAATCGCTCTTCGAATAATAAAAAACTTTTTCAGGCGGCAAAGAGTTTAGCGGATGCTGAAGGGTTGAACTATCATTCACTTTCCTTATCTATATTAAACTATAAAAGGAACATATGAAATCAAATAAACGCAGTTGCTCTGTTCAGAGAAACACTAAAGAGACACAAATAAAACTTTCTTTGACTCTGGATGGGAAAGGAAAGTCTAAAATAAAAACTACTCTTCCTTTTTTGGATCACATGCTAGAGCTTTTTTCTAAACATTCTGGAATTGATCTACTCCTTGAGGCTAAAGGGGATACCCATATTGATGATCATCACCTGGTAGAGGATATAGGAATTGTTTTGGGAGAGGGTTTAGAAAAAGCGCTAGGGAATAAAAAAGGAATTTATCGTTATGGAAATTTTCTTTTGCCCATGGATGAAGCGCTCTCTTATATTGTGATTGATTGTGGAGGAAGGCCCTATTTTGAATATTCAGTGCCTTTTAAAGCTCAATCTAAATCTCCTTTTGGTTTTGAGCTGTTTGAGGATTTTTTTCAGGCATTAGCCATGAATGCAAAAATGAATTTACACATTCATCTTCTAAAAGGCAGGAACAATCACCATATTGCTGAATCCCTGTTTAAAGGTTTTGCAAAAGCTCTGGCTCAAGCGATTTCTTATAGCAAAAGAGGAGCGGGAATCCCATCCACCAAAGGAGTCTTATAGATGTTAAATGTCGCTCTGTTAGATTATGGGATGGGTAATTTAAGAAGCGTTTCCAAGGCGATTGAAACTTTCAAATGCAAGGTGAGATGGGTCAATGATCCTAGCAAACTTAAAATTGCGGATGTCTTAGTCCTGCCTGGTGTTGGAGCCTTTTCCTTAGCGGTCAAAAATCTAAAAAAACTAAAACTTTTTGATCCTATTCAAAATTGGATAGCTCAAAAAAAACCTTTTTTAGGTATCTGTTTAGGCTATCAGCTCTTGTTTGAAAAAAGCCAAGAAAGTGAGGAAAAAAATTTAAGAGGATTGGAAATTTTTAAAGGGGAGGTGGTCAAATTTAAAAATAAGAATCTTAAAATTCCGCATATGGGATGGAATCAAATTCAGATGAATAAAAATAAAAAATTAAACGATTCTATTTTTTCCGGAATAAAAGACCGCTCTTATTTTTATTTTGTGCACTCATACTATCCAGATCCTAAAGATCCTACTCTTAGCGCCAGTAAAACAGACTATTGTGTTCAATTTTCCTCAAGTATCTCTACAGATTATCTTTTTGCTTCTCAGTTCCATCCAGAAAAAAGCGGAAAGAATGGTTTAAAATTAATTCAAAATTTTTTGAATTTTGTTAAAGGAGACGATCTATGTTAATTATTCCGGCAGTGGATATTAGAGCAGGCTCTTGCGTGCGCTTAGTTCGCGGGGATCCGAACCAAAGCACAATCTATTCTTCAGATCCAATTCAGATGGCCCGTCGCTGGGTAGAAGAAGGAGCCAAAAGATTACATATTATTGATTTGGACGGCGCCTGGAGCGGGCAGCCGCACCATTTGGAAATCGCGGGAAAAATTAAAAAAGAGGTAGGTTGCGAGATTCAGTTTGGGGGCGGTTTAAGAGAAAAAGAGATGGTGAAGAGAGCTATTGATTTAGGACTTGATAAACTCATCTTAGGCACTGCTGCTTTAGATAATTTAACCTGGGTAAAAAGCGCTCTGGATTGGCATGCAGACCGCCTGATCGTGGCTTTAGATGCACTTAACAACCATGTGACCAAGGAAGGGTGGCAGGAAGACATTGCTTTTACTGTTGAAGAGGCTCTGGCAAAAATGGAAGCCATGGGTTTTCAAGAAACCATTTTTACAGACATTAACAAAGATGGCACTTTAGAAGGTCCGAATCTGGAAGCGATCAAAAAGGTGGTTTCAAAAACTCGTATGAATGTCTATGCCTCTGGAGGGGTCTCCTGTTTAAAAGATGTTCAGGCTTTAAAACAGATTCCAGGACTTAAAGGTGTAGTAATAGGCAAGGCGCTCTATACTGGAAATGTTGTTCTAAAAGAATGCTTTCAATAGATTTCAATTTCCAAGCCAATAGTTAAAAATTTAGAAAAAATGTTCTGGAACTTTAAAAAATGGGTTTAGCGCTGCGAATTATTCCTTGCTTAGATGTGGACAAAGCACGGGTTGTAAAAGGGACAAAATTTCTTGAACTTAAAGATGCTGGAGATCCAGTGGCAGTTGCCAAAAGATATAATGAAGAGGGAGCAGATGAACTTGTCTTCCTAGATATCACAGCCAGCGCGGAAGATAGAGCAATTACTCTAAAAGTAGTTCAAAAAACAGCGGAGCAGGTTTTTATTCCCCTAACCGTTGGCGGAGGCATTAGGACGATTCAGGATATTAAGCTCTTGCTGCGTTCAGGAGCAGATAAAGTTTCCATCAATACAGCTGCGGCGCTAAACCCAAAACTAATTAAAGAAGCATCTTCTAAATTTGGCTCGCAATGTATTGTAGTAGCTATTGACGCAAAAAAAGAGGATGGGAAATGGAGAGTTTATATTCATGGTGGAAGAACCCCTACAAAACTGGATGCTGTGCTCTGGGCTGAGAAAGCTGAAAAATATGGCGCGGGAGAAATTCTTCTTACCAGCATGGATAGAGATGGCACTCAAATGGGGTATGATTTAGATTTGCTCAAAATTTTATCAAAAAAACTTGTCATTCCTCTTATCGCCTCCGGGGGAGCTGGGGAAAAAAAGGATTTCTATACCGCATGGAAAAGTGGCGCAAGCGCTTGTTTAGCCGCGTCCCTTTTTCATTACCAGAAATGTTCCATCAGAGCTGTTAAAAATTTTTTAAATAATAAAAAGGTTCCGGTGCGCTTATGAAAAAAATAAAATTTCTTAAAAATTTAAAATTTGACTCTTCTGGGCTTATTCCGTGCGTTGTGCAGGATGCAAAAGACCGCACAGTCTTAATGGTAGCCTATATGAACCAAGATTCCCTGCAAAGGACTCTGCAAGAAAAAAAAGCCTGTTATTGGAGCCGTTCCCGTCAAAAATTTTGGCTTAAAGGAGAAGAATCTGGAAATTTTCAAATAGTTAAAGAGCTGGCGATTGATTGCGACGGAGATTGCATTCTAATTTTTGTGGAGCAAATTGGAGGAGCAGCCTGCCACACAGGCATGAGAAGCTGTTTCTACAGAAAAGTCTCTGCAAAGGGAAATTTAACTATTCATGGAAAAAAAATCTTTGATCCAAAAAAAGTTTATAAAAAATGAAACGTTTTTTATATCTGATCCTCTTGGGAGTTGGGGGAGCCTTGCTTTTAAGGAGCTATGGAATAGAAGGCATTTATGTGGCAACGCCCTCCATGGAACCCACCCTGCCTGTAGGCACCCATTACTTTGTGGATAAACTAAGTTTTTTCTTTCGCTCTCCCAAACATGGGGAAATTATTGTTTTTGTTTCTCCAGTCAATCCAGATAAGGATTTAATAAAACGTGTGATTGGCTGCCCTAAAGAAACCATTGCCATAGAGAAAAAAAAAGTGTTTCTAAACCACGAACCCTTAAATGAACCTTATGCGCGTTATACAAGAAAGGATGAGATTTTGGTTGGTGATAATATCCCAGACATAGAGATCCCTGAGGATTCTTATTTTGTGATGGGAGACAATCGAGATGAATCCGGAGACAGCCGAGATTGGAAAGATCCGGAAAGTGGAGAACAGCTCTATTTTGTTCATAAAAAATTAATTAAAGGGCGTATTTTAAACGTGCTGGAATGACTCCAGAACTAAAAATTTTTAAAAGCTTAAGCAAAAAATATTCTCTGGTGCCTGTTTGCTTAGAGTGCTCAGCTGATTGTGACACCCCTGTCACGGTTTTTCTAAAGGTTGCGGCTCAAAAAAAATATAGCGCTCTTTTAGAAAGCGTGGAGGGAGGGGAAAAATTCGGACGATATTCCTTTATTGCGCTCAGCGATCACTTTAGATTTGAATCTTATGGAAATAAAATTATCCTAACCCATTCCGCCAGTGAAAAAAAAGAAATTAGAAAGGCTCAAGCCTTGGCAGAGTTAAAAAAAATATTTAAAGTTTTAAAAGCAGCTCCTCTGCCAGAACTGCCCCAGTTTTCCGGAGGCGCTGTGGGAATGATCAGCTATGATATGGTTAGGAATTTTGAAAAACTTCCAAATCTTTTACCTAACGACCTCCATCTTCCAGATGCTTTGCTTTTATTTACGGATGAGGGGATTGTTTTTGACCATTGGAAACATAAAATGTTTTTAGTTAAATGGAATCTGATTCAAAATCGTTCTGAATTTCATTTGGAGCAACTTTATAAAAAAGCCCAAGTTTCTTTAAAAAAAATAGAATCTAAAATCCGCGCTGGAAAAACAGTAAGTCCTCTTAAAACTACACAAAATAAAAAATTAGAAGATATGCTAAAATCTAATTTTTCTAAAAAAGAATATTGCAAAGCGGTTTTAAAAACAAAAAAATATATTGAAGCAGGGGATGTGATCCAAACAGTTCTTTCTCAACGTTTTATGTTGGAGTCTAATGTGGATCCATTCCATGTCTATAGAGCTTTAAGGGTGATCAATCCCTCCCCATATCTATATTTCTTTAAATTTAATGATTTTGCTTTAGCTGGCTCAAGTCCGGAGATATTAGTGAGAAAAGAGGGACATACTGCAATAACCCGTCCAATTGCCGGCACCAGAAAAAGAGGAAAAAATTTGAATCAGGACTTAGCTTTAGAAAAAGAACTTATTTCTGATCCAAAGGAAAGGGCTGAACATTTAATGTTAGTGGATTTGGGCAGAAATGATTTAGGAAGATGCTGTGAAGCAGGCACTGTAAAAGTAAAAGATTTTATGAGTGTGGAACGCTATTCCCATGTGATGCACCTTGTTTCCACAGTGGAAGGTTCTTTAAAACCTAAGGAAGATGCTTTTTCTCTTTTTAAAGCCTGTTTTCCAGCAGGCACAGTGACTGGCGCGCCAAAAATTAGAGCCATGGAGATCATAGAGGAGCTAGAAAAAAAGAAGCGCGCTAGTTATGCTGGTTCTGTGGGTTATTTTTCATATGCAGGAAATATGGACATGGCTATTACCATTAGAACCATTCTTTTTAAAAAAAATAAAATTTATATACAGGCAGGAGCAGGCATTGTAGCAGATTCAGTTCCTGAGTATGAAGAAAAAGAAACTCGTTCTAAAGCTAAAGCTATGATTAAGGCATTAGAATGCGCGCTTTAAACAAAATGATTCTGGTCATAGATAATTTTGACTCTTTTACTTATAATCTTGTGCAAATTTTAGGTGAAATTGTAAAAAAAGAGAAAAAAATCCTGATTTTTAGAAATAACCAGCTTACTTTGCAACAAATTGAAAAAATGAATCCAAATTCTATTGTTATTTCCCCGGGACCATGCACTCCCAATGAAGCCGGAATTTCTACTTCAATTTTTCAACATTTCCATAAAAAAAAGCCTATTCTTGGGGTTTGCTTAGGACACCAATGTTTGGGAGCCGCATTTGGCGGAAAAATCGTTCGGGCAGAGAAGTTAATGCATGGAAAAACATCAGAAATTTATCATCAGGGCATTTCTATTTTTAAAGGCATAAAAAATCCATTTACCGCAACACGCTACCACTCTCTTTTAGTGGAAAAGAAAAGTTGCCCGAAATCTTTAAAAGTGACTGCCTGGACCAAAGAAGGAGAAATCATGGGACTCATGCATCGAGATTTCCCTTGGATCGTTGGAGTTCAGTTTCATCCGGAATCTATTTTAACTTTGGAAGGAAAAAAAATAATATCGAACTTTCTTAAAATATTGCCTCACAAATGAATCATTTTTCTTCACTCATAGAACAGTTACTTTCTGGATCCCATTTAACAGAGGGCAATGCTTTTTCTGCCATGCAAAGTATCCTTCAAGGCCAAGTTACACAAGTACAAATGGCGGGGTTTCTCACTGCCTTAAGATCTAAAAAAGAGAACCCCTATGAAATTATAGGTTTTGTAAAAGCCATGCGAGAATCCATGGTTAAGATTACGCCAAGAGTTCCTCTGGTACTAGATACCTGCGGCACTGGCGGAGATGGAAAAGGGACTTTTAATATCTCTACCGCAGCTGCTTTTGTAGTTGCAGGAGCAGGAGTTCCAGTGGCAAAACATGGGAATCGTTCTGTCTCTAGCTCTTGCGGCAGCGCAGATGTTTTAGAAGCATTGGGAATTAAAATTGACTGCTCCAAAGAACAGGCTGAAAAATGTTTAAATGAAATTGGGATCAGCTTTCTTTTTGCGCCTCTTTATCACCCTGCCATGAAAAATGTTGCGCCTGTTCGCAAAGAATTAGGTATTCGAACTATTTTTAATATTTTAGGCCCATTGGTCAATCCAGCTTCTCCCAATGCTCAAATTATAGGAGTTGCAAATAAAAACATTCAAACCACTCTGGGAATTGCTCTAAGGAAATCAAATCTAGTAGAAAATAAAATCATCTGGATTATTCATGATTCAGGTTACGATGAGATCATACTTTCTGAAAAAGGGTTTGGATTAGAAATTAGGGGAAAAAAATTAACAGGCAAAACCTTAACCGCAAGTGAATTTGGACTTCAAATGATAGACCCAAAAGATTTAGGAGGAGGGGATGCTAAAAAAAATGCGGAACTTCTTAAAAACATTCTTTCAGGTCTAAAACATCCTTTAAAAAATGTTATTCTTGCAAATGCTGCTTGCGCTCTATTTTGCGCAGACCAAATCTCCATAAACCAATATAAAACTTTAAAGGATGCTGTATCCCATGCAAAAGAGTCTCTTGAAAAAGGAGCGGCTCTTAAGAAATTAGAAAATTTAATTGAATGGAGTAATCGCTGATCAAGATGATAAATTCTTCTTCTTGGAGACGTTCGCCAGAGCTCACTCTACCAAAAATTTTTAACAGAAAGAGAGTAAAAATTTTTTCAGGCTCCAAGAAGAAGAATTTATCATCTTGATCAGCGGCCATCCATATCAATTCTCATAATGAACATATTAGAAAAAATTGTTGCTCTTAAAAAAAAGAGCTTAAAGGTATCAAAGGAAAAAATTCCTTTGAAAAAATTAATTGTTGAATGTGAAAAAAGAAAAAAACCATCTTCTTTTAGAAACGCAATCTCTCTGCCTAATGAGCTTTCTATTATTGCGGAAATGAAAAAACAGAGTCCCTCAGCAGGATTGTTGGTCAAAGACTATTCTCCGGTTCAAATAGGAAAGCGTTATGAGGCTTGCGGCGCTAGAGCTCTCTCTATTCTCACAGAAGAAAATTTTTTCTTAGGAAGCCCAGATCACCTTAAAAAAGTGGCGGAATCTGTAAACCTGCCAATTTTGCGCAAAGATTTTATTATTGATCCTTATCAAATTTACGAATCTTTAGTCTTAGGAGCAGATGCGATATTGCTCATTATCTCAATCCTTACAACATCCAACTATTTAAAATTAATACAATTAAGCAAAGAACTTCAATTAGATGCTTTGGTTGAAGTCCACACAGAAGAGGAACTAAAAATAGCGCTTAAAGGGGATCCTAATTTGATTGGCATCAATAATAGGGATCTTAAAAATTTATCTTGCGATCTTAAGACAACTTTCAAACTTAAAAAAAAGATTCCAAAAGGGATTACGACCGTATCAGAAAGCGGGATTAAAAGCGTGGAGGATATAAATAAGCTAAAATCAGCGGGAATTCAGGCAGCGCTCATTGGAGAGACTTTATTGAAAAAAGAAAAAAAAGAACAAATTCTATCTTCTTTAGTAAAAGCAGGCTTATGAAAAATAAAAATGTATTAGTAAAAATATGTGGGATTACCAATACAGAAGATGCTGTCTGGGCTGCAAATTTAGGAGCGGATTTTATTGGATTAAACTTTAGCGCATTAAGTAAACGCAAAATCAGCTTGGAAAAAGCTAAAGAAATTACTGAACAGCTGCCAAATTTTGTAAAAGTGGTGGGTGTATTTCTAGATCCCTTGCTCCCTGAACTGGAAAAAATTATAAAAACTGTAAAAATTTCTGTGATTCAACTGCATGGAAATGAATCTCCAGAAACTACAAAAGAAATTAAAGAAAAGTTTGGGCTGGAACTCTGGAAAGCGATTCGCTTAAGCAATGAGAATTCTTTAAACTCAATCCAAAGCTTCTGCGGAATTATAGATTCTTTAATGCTAGATACTTTTAAAGAAGAAGAGCCCGGTGGAACTGGCCAAACTTTTGACTGGGACTTAAGTCTTAAGGCTAAAAATTATAATGTGCCGCTTATTTTAGCAGGGGGGTTAAATCCAGATAATGTTCAGGCTGCAATTAAGAAAGTAGATCCAAAAGGGGTAGATGTTGCCAGCGGTGTGGAAAAAGAAAATCATCCAAGAAAAAAAGATATTGAAAAATTAAGACTCTTTATTCAAAAAGCAAAGGGGCTTCTATAATGCATTTACCGGATCATCAGGGTCATTTTGGAATTTTTGGAGGACGCTATGTTCCTGAAACCCTGGTAAGCGCTTTAGAAGAACTTACCCTTGCCTATAAGACAATCTCTTTTTCTTTAGAATTTCAAAAAGAACTGCAAAACCTTCTTTCTCACTATGCAGGAAGACCAACCCCTTTATTTTTTGCTAAAAATCTCACTTCTTATTTTAAAGGAGCAAAAATCTATCTTAAGAGAGAAGATCTTACCCATACCGGCTCTCACAAAATTAATAATACTTTAGGTCAATGTCTCTTAGCAAAAAAAATGGGGAAAAAAAGAGTGATTGCTGAAACTGGCGCGGGACAACATGGAGTAGCCACAGCCACAGCTTGCAGTCTTCTAGGGTTAGAGTGTGTAGTCTATATGGGAGAGGAAGATACTCGGCGCCAAAGTTTAAATCTTTTCCGCATGAGACTCTTGGGAGCAAAAGTAGTGCCAGTATCCTCAGGCAGCAAAACTCTTAAAGATGCGATTAACCAAGCGATGCGAGACTGGGTCACGAATGTGCGCAATACTTTTTATTGCTTAGGATCAGTGGTAGGCCCTCATCCTTACCCCTGGATGGTGCGAAATTTTCAATCTATTATTGGAAAAGAAACCTATTCCCAAATCTTAAAATTAGAAGGTAAACTGCCCAGTCTTCTTTTAGCCTGTGTGGGAGGCGGATCAAATTCAATAGGTTTATTTCATCCCTTTTATCGTCATAAAAAAGTAAAATTTATTGGAGTTGAAGCTGCGGGTAAAGGGATCCATACATCTTTCCACGCAGCAACCCTATCCAAAGGTCATCCCGGTATTTTGCATGGAGCCTTATCCTATGTGCTTCAGGATAAAGAGGGACAGATCCAACCAACCCACTCTATTTCTGCAGGATTAGATTATCCCGGTGTGGGTCCGGAACATTCCTTTTACAAAAATTCAGGACGAGCAAAATATGTTTCAATTAAAGATGAAGAGGCTTTAAATGGACTTTTGTTGCTCTCTAAAATGGAAGGGATCATCCCTGCGCTTGAATCAGCCCATGCCATTGGTTATTTAAAAAAGGTGGCGCCCCAACTTTCTAAAAATGAGATTGTGATCGTATGTCTCTCTGGACGGGGAGACAAGGATGTGGCAGAAGTTCAAAAATGGATTTCAAATGGATCGGATCAGTAAAAAATTTAAGCAGCTAAAAGACAAAAAAAAGGCATTGTCAATTTTTCTTACTCTTGGATTTCCCAATCTTAAGATGACAGAAAAATTAGTTCTTGCCTTAGAGGAAAGCGGAGCTGACCTTTTTGAAATTGGCATGCCTTTTTCTGACCCAATTGCTGATGGTCCAGCCATTCAGCAATCTTCAGAAATAGCTTTAAAAAATGGAGTGGAATGGAAACATTTGATCCAGCTGGGAAAGAATTTGCGCAAAAAAACAGACGTGCCTCTTATTCTCATGAGTTATTCTAACCCGCTTTATCACAAAGGATGGAACAAAAGCGCCAAAGATTTAAAAACAGCTGGTTTTGATGGAGTGATTCTTCCTGATCTTATTCCAGAAGAAAATGAGGAAGCTAAAAATGCGTTTACAAAGTATGATCTTTCTTTAGTTCATCTAGTAGCGCCTACCTCCGGAGAAGCTAGAGTTAAAAGGATTACAAAAGAATGTTCTGGCTTTGTCTATACAGTTTCAGTCACAGGAGTGACTGGCGCGAGAAAAGAGTTGCCTGTAAAAGAAGTTTCTAATTTCTTAAAAATAGTTAAAAAAAATTCTTCTTTACCGGTACTCCTTGGGTTTGGGATTTCAAAACCAGAACAACTTTCAAATTTTCAGGAAGCGGATGGTTTTATTATTGGTTCAGCGCTTGTAGAAATCCTTTTGCAGAAAAAAGAAGATGCCCTGCTTATTGAGGAAGCTAAAAAATTTATCAATTCCTTTGCAAAAAGTAGATTCATTGTTTAACCGAAATGATGCATTAGGGACGGAGAACCAAGACGAAAAATATGGGTCATCTCGGTTTAAGATCAAGGAGCAAACCTATGGCTGAAAACACTAAAAATGAAGGTCTCTGGATTGAATGTCCTCGCTGCGCGCAAATTATCTATAAAAAAGAGCTGAATGAAAATTTTAAAATCTGCCCTAAATGTAATTCCTACCTGCGCATGAACGCAAAAGAAAGGCTCTGCCTTCTTTTAGACAAAAAAGAAGATGGGACCCCTATTTTTGAAGAATTCGCGGCGAATCTTGCATCTCAAGATCCTTTAGATTTTGGAGAGCTAAATAAAGCTAAACATCCTGCTAAAGAAAGTCCTAAATTTAAGTCATCTTATCTTCTAAAGCTAGCTGCTGAACAAAAAAAAACCAGCAGCCTAGAGGCGGTCATTTGCGGAGAAGGAAAAATAGGAAACCATAACATAAGCATTGCGCTTCTTAACTTTGAATTTATGGGCGGCAGCATGGGTTCTGTGGTAGGGGAAAAAGTGACAAAAGCGATTGAATTTTCACTTGAGAAAAAAATCCCATTGCTGCTTGTTTCTTCCTCCGGTGGAGCTCGCATGCAAGAGGGGGTTCTTTCCTTGATGCAAATGGCAAAAACATCCTGCGCCTTAAGCAGGCTGGATGAAAATAAAATTCTGGTTTTATCTTTGCTTACTGATCCCACCACTGGAGGAGTCACAGCTTCTTTTTCTATGTTAGGAGATCTATTGATCTCAGAGCCAAAAGCGCTGATCGCTTTTGCCGGCCCAAGAGTGATTGAACAGACCATTCGTCAAAAACTCCCGGAAGGGTTTCAACAATCAGAATTTTTGCTTAAACACGGCATGATGGACTGCATTTTTGAAAGAAAAGATTTAAGATCAAAACTGATTACCTTCTTAGATTTCTTTAACTCAACAAAACAGTTCACTTCTCTAAATATCTCTTAAACCCGAATATTACACTTAGTTGTCACCAATTGGCGCACATCCTAAAAACCATGAAAATAAAAACTTTTTATTAAAGATCATTTCTCATGCTTACAAAAGAGGCACTTAATTCACTTGACAAGCGGGGAATAAAACCCGGTTTAGGAAGAATGAGAAAACTCCTTGAACTGCTGGACCATCCTGAAAAAAAAATTAGAGCCATTCATGTCACAGGCACCAATGGAAAGGGGTCCGTCTGCGCCATGTTAGAGATGATTTTACGTTCCAGCGGCTATAAAACAGCTCTCTACACCTCGCCTCATCTTTTAGATGTTCGTGAGCGCATCCAAGTTGCAGGGAAAAAAATAAACTTAAATGATTTTGACACTTGGCTTCATACTATTCTAAAAAAGGCAAAATCCTTAAAACAGGAACTTACCTTCTTTGAGGTCTTGACTGCAATCGCATTTTCCTATTTTGCTCATAGAAAAATAGAGATAGCAGTCATAGAAGTGGGATTGGGAGGGCGTTGGGATGCGACTAATCTAATTCCTAAACCAGAAATTTCCATCATTACTAACATATCCCTAGAACATACAGACTATCTTGGGGCTTCCACCATAAAAATCACAAAAGAAAAGTGCGGAATTATCAAAAAAAATGGAATCTGCATTACAGGATTGGAACAAGGATCATTATTGCGAGAAATACGGGAAAACTGCAGAAAAAAAAATTCAAAATTAATTACAATTCTTAATTCTAAAACCATGCCTAACTGTAATCTTAAAGGTTTTTATCAAGCAAAAAATATTCAAATTGTTTTGAAAGCTGCTGAGGTTCTTAAAAAACAAGGATGGGTTATCCCAGAAAGGGCTCTAATCCAAGGCATTCAAAATGTTCACTGGCCCTGCAGGTTTGATTGGAAAAAACTAAAAATCAGTCAAAAAGAAATCCCCATACTTTTAGATGTCGCTCACAATCCAGGAGCCTGCTTAGGACTTATCGCCTCTATTAAAAAAACAAAATTTATTAAAAAAAAATGTTTGCTTATCTTTAATGCTCTTAAAGATAAAGACATCTCCTCCATGGCTAGAACCCTATCAAAAAATTTAAAACTATCCTCTATTTTAATCCCTAAATTAAAAACCCTTAGAAGTTCTGAAGTTCTGGATGTTAAAAAAATCTTTAGCCAATTTTTAAACAACTCTAAGATTTACACTTTTACAAATTTTAATTCTCTTTGGTATACTCTTAAAGAACATAAAAATAGTCTTAAATTTAACTGGATTTTAATCACAGGCTCACACACTCTATGCGCTGAGGGTTTAAAAAAAATAAAAAGGAGTTGGATAGGATGAAAAAAGAGTCTCAAGTTCTGGTTGGAATGGACTGCGGAGGTACCAATGTTAAATTTGCCATTGTCACACCTGAAGGAAAAATTTTAGAGTCAAAATGCGCGGCAGTGGATTATAAAGAGCCTGCGGAAAAAGTAATTAAAAAAATATCCTTGGTTTTTAAAAATTTTATTAAACAATCTGCTTTTAAAAAAATACAAGGCGTGGGGATCGGCATCGCGGGAGACATAGATCAAAAAAAAGGTTTGGTGCGTTTTTCTCCCAATTTAGGCTGGAATAACATAAATTTAAGGTGCCTGCTTTCAAAGGAGATCCCTTATCCGCTTTTAATTGAAAATGACGCGAATTGCGCTGCATGGGGAGCCTGGTGGCTAGACGCGAAAAAGGACTGTGAAAATTTAATTTGTCTAACCCTTGGAACAGGAATTGGAGGCGGGATCATTTTGAATTCCAAATTATACCGCGGGGCAACAGGTTCTGCGGGTGAAATTGGTCACATGACCATCCGTTATGATGGACAACCCTGTAAGTGCGGCAACTTTGGCTGCGCAGAAAGTTTCGTTGGCGCATGGGGACTTATTCGAGAGGCTGAATCTGGCTTAAAAAGAGAGCTTGCGCCAATTTTAAAAAAAATTTTAAAAGGAGCTCCACAAAAAAAAATTGAACCTAAATCCATAGCTGAAGCAGCTAAAGCTGGCGACCCATTCTGCCAGCAATTATGGCAAGATACAGGAGAACGCTTAGGTTCAATCTTATCTAATTGCGTCAATATCTTTAATCCAGAAAGAATTGTGCTTTGCGGCGGGGTCTCAAAAGCTGGTTCTCTACTTTTAGAACCCGCTCTCCATACCTTAGGCCGAAGAGCATTTGCTATCCCGGCAAAAAAAGTAAAAGTAACTGTTTCTCAATACGATGAAAATCTAGGAGTTGTAGGAGCTGCTCTACTTTTCCTTGAAAAATGAACCTCCACACCCACGAAGGGCGATGAGGGTTCCAACAAAGGAAAACACTAATGAATTTAAAATATTTTCTTGGTTGCAAGAGCCTCTCTCCCAATCTTGCGCGATGTCGCTTCTCGATTTTTTTACTTTTTTTTATTTTGATGCCGCATTGGTTTAAGACCCAAGGAAAAGCTCAAGAGACTCTCCAAACCCCTATCCACTTTCAATCTGAGCAGCTGCGGTACCAGGAAAAAGATCAGGTTATTCTTGCTTCAGGCAATGTAACTGTGATTCAAAGTTCCTACACTTTTCATTCTGATCAAGCGCGAATTGATATCCCCAATAAAAAGATGGAGGCATGGGGACATGTGCGTTTTAAAGATTTACAAAAAAATGAAATTCGTTCTCAATCTTTAAAATATGATTCAGGAGATGGTTCCGCTCAACTTTTAGAAGCAGAAGGCGCTTTTGGTCCTTGGCTTTTTTCCACTAAAAAAATTTCCCGCGACTCCTTTGGCAACCTGGTCTTAGAACGAGCTCGTCTTTCAACCTGTGAAACGGATCTCTCTAAATATCACCTCTATGGTTATCGCATAAAAGTCATGCCAAAAAAAAGATTAACAGTGCAGCACGCTCTTTTTAGAGTAGGCCCCATCCCTGTGCTCTATCTTCCCTACTATTATTATTCTTTAGGAGAAAGGCATCTCTCTTTTCAAATTTTTCCAGGACAAAATAATTCTGAGGGCGCCTTTGTCAGAACCATCTGGGGATATCCTCCCACAGATGAAATTTATTTAAAGCTCTATCTGGAGTTGCTCAGTAAAAGAGGATTTGGAACTGGTGGGGAGATTAACTATTATTCAGATGACATAAAAGGAAGCATTTATGGATTTAGAATTAGAGACAAGCTAAATGAGAGAGAGCGATGGAATGCTCGAATTTTTCATCGCCAGGAATTTTTAAATCATTGGCTTTTGCAAATCAATGGCAATCAAATGTCAGACGATTCATTTTCCAATGATTTCTTTAGAGAAGATTTTGACCGAGTGGTGAAGGAACTCAACTCCTCTGTAAGCCTCACCTATCAGAAAAAAACGAATATTTTTAGAATCGTAAGCCAAAGAGAAGATGCTTTTGACTCAAAAACAAATGAGTTCTTTGCCAATGAGATCCTTACCCCAAAAATAGAATTTCAAAAAACGCAAAGCAAGCTTGGTTTATTCAGTCTGGAAAAAATCTATTCGTTAAGCTTTACTAACCGGTTTGCAGGCCAAAGCCCATTAGGAGGAACATTGACCCGCTCCTATCGAAAAGAGTTTAACGCTCAATTTTCTCTTATAGACCACTTCCGGCTTTTATCTAATACAAATTTAACTCCTAAAATTACAATTCAAAATGATTGGATAGACCGTCCCCAAGGCAATGAATTAAATGAAAAATCAGTCCAACGCGTGACTGGTGAAACAACTTTACGCCAGGGACTTTCTTCCCTGGATATTGACCTAACCCATAAAATCGTTCAGCGGTTGCAAAATAATCTTGGGGCTGATCAAGGGCGTGAGGAACATCTTTTGTCTTTCTTATCTTGGTTTAGGCCAAAAGAAACTCTTTCTATTCGTTTAGAAACAGCCTTTGAATTGCCGCGTCAAAAGGGGGAGTCTCTCTCATTTTTGAATAAATCAAAGGTTCGTCCTATTAAAGGAGAAATTTCTATTTTTCCTAAAGAAAATCTTGAAATTTTTTTTAGAGAAGAGTATACACTTTCTGACCCGATTACAGGATCCAAACACCCCTTAAGCAGCATGAGTGAAATCTCTTGGGGACAACGCGCTTTGGGAGGAGACTATTTTTCTCTAGGCACTAACTATCTTTCTTCCAGAGATCATAGTTTTGAACTAAAATCTTCTGCCAGGATTAGTCCCAATAAAAAATGGCAAATAGAAGGATCTTTAAGAAACCTCTTCCAATATAGAAATCAAAATATGTTCTATATTCAAAAAGGTGAATTTTTAGAGAAAGAAGCGATGGTAAAAACTGAATGGAGATGCTGGAATTTTTCTTTTATATTTAGGGAAAGAAAAGGGGTTTATGAATTTTTATTTAACTTAGAATTACAGTTAGAGCGCTCACAAAGAGATAAAATCCCAGTCAATCAAAACGGCGGAGAATGGTATCCTTGGCGCTCTTTGCAATAAACTAGACTTAAATTAAAGATTTTTTACATTTTTTTTTATATACTATGATGATTAATTTTTATGAAAGCATTAGTACTCTCAGGTGGCAAAGGCACACGCCTGCGCCCTATAACTCATACGTCTGCAAAGCAATTAGTGCCAATTGCAAATAAACCTATTCTATTTTATGGATTAGAAGCAATTGCAGAATCCGGCATTAAAGAAGTTGGCATTGTAGTGGGAGAAACTGCTTTAGAAATAAAAAATGCGGTTGGAAATGGCCAAAAATGGGGACTAAAAATAACTTATATTGTCCAAGAATCTCCTTTAGGACTTGCGCATGCTGTTAAAATTTCTGAAAATTTTTTAAAAAATGATGAGTTTGTCATGTATTTAGGAGACAATCTCTTGAGAGATGGGATCAGTCAATTTGTACAGGAATTTAAAAAAAAAAAGGCAGATGCGCAAATCCTTTTAGCCAAGGTCTCAAATCCTGCACAATTTGGAGTGGCAGAGCTTTCTAAGGGTAAAGTGGTTCAACTGGAAGAAAAACCTAAAAAGCCAAAAAGCAATTTAGCGCTAGTAGGGGTTTACATGTTTAATTCTAAAATTTTTAAAGCGATTCAACATATTAAACCCTCAAAAAGAGAAGAACTAGAAATAACAGATGCGATCCAATATCTGATTGATCAAAAATATAATGTCATCCCGCATATAGTTAATGGTTGGTGGAAAGATACAGGAAAGTTAGAAGATCTCCTAGAAGCTAATCGCCTTGTTCTAGATTCTTGCAAACAAAATATTCTAGGAAGCATGGATAAAGAGAGTAAAATAGAAGGCAAGGTTATTCTAGAAGAAGGTGCAAAAATTATTAATTCTATTATTCGCGGTCCAGCGATTATTGGCCAAAATTCAAGCATTAAAAATTCTTATGTTGGACCATTTACTTCTATCTATCACCACTCAATCTTAGATAATTCCGAAATTGAACATTCAATCGTGTTAGAATATTCAATGGTGCAAAATATAAAGCGGATCTCAGATTCACTTATTGGCCAGAATGCGACCGTGATTCAATCTCCTTCCAAACCAAGCGCTTACCGTATTATGATTGGCGACTCTTCCCGGATCGAAATTCCTTAAAACACCATGGCTAACTGGTTAATTACAGGCGGCGCGGGTTTTATTGGTTCTAGCATTGTAGAAACCTTAGTCCTTAAGGGTGAAAATGTGAGAGTCTTAGATAATCTATCCTCAGGTAAAAAAGAGAATCTAAATAATGTACTCAACAAAATTGAACTTTTTATTGGGGATATTCGAGATCAAAAAATAGTTAAAAAAGCGGTCCAAGATAGCGACTATATTCTTCATCAGGCAGCTATGCGTTCTGTCCCTCAATCCGTAGAATACCCTGAAACATGCAATTCAATTAATATCTCAGGAACTTTGGATTGTCTTATGGCAGCTAAAAAGGCAGGGGTTAAAAAATTTGTTTTCGCTTCTTCCTCTAGCATTTATGGCGATTCCCTGATTTTTCCTCAAAGGGAAAAAAATTTACCTCAACCTATTTCTCCATACGCAGTTTCAAAATTATGCGGAGAATATTATGCAAAAGTCTTTGCGAAAACTTACGGCCTTCCGACAATTGCTTTACGCTATTTCAATGTATATGGTCCTAAACAGGATCCAAAATCTAAATATGCGGCTGTTATCCCTAAATTCATCATTTCTGCTCTTAAAGGAGAAAAAATAGAGGTTCACTGGGACGGCAAACAATCAAGAGATTTCTCATATGTCATGGATGTGGCACAAGCAAATATTAAAGCTGCTCTTGCCAAAACAAGTTCCTTTGGCGTTTATAATGTAGCTTGCGGTCAAACCACATCTTTACTAGAAATTATTACCCTTTTAGAAAAACTATTGGGTAAAAAACTCTGTAAAGAATTCTATCCTAAAAGAGCAGGGGATGTAAAAAAGACTTTCGCTGACATCAGCTCCATTAAAAAAGATTTAAACTTCAAACCTCAGTTTAATTTTAAAATTGGATTAAGACAAACTTTGGAATATTTTTCTAAAAATGACCGATGGAAGGATTATGAATGAAAATTTTAGTTACTGGCGGAGCGGGTTTTATTGGCTCTAACTTTGTTCGATATTGGCAGACTCATTATCCTAAAGATTTTATAACAATACTGGATTCTTTAAGTTATGCGGGACAGGAAAAAAATCTAGATGAATTTAAAAAAAATTCAAGAATCTCTTTTGTCAAGGGAGATATTTGTAATAAAAATCTGGTCGATTCTCTCGTAAAAAATAAAGAACTTCTTTTTCATTTTGCAGCTGAAACGCATGTGGACCGTTCCATTGCTAATAGTCAAATTTTTCTTCAAACTAATATTTTAGGCACTCAAGTTCTATTAGAGAGCTCTAAATTAAACAAGGTAAAAAAATTTGTTTTTATTTCTACGGATGAAGTCTATGGTTCAATTAAAAAAGGTCATTTTAGGGAGGATTCTCATTTACAACCTAATAGCCCTTACGCAGCTTCCAAAGCTTCTGCAGATCTGCTTTGTAGAGCATATTGGAAAACATTTTCTTTACCTATTTTGGTTACCCGCTGCTGCAATAACTTTGGACATTATCAATTCCCAGAAAAAGTGATTCCACTTTTTATCACTAACCTGATTGAAGGGAAAAAAATTCCTATATATGGAAATGGCAGGAATGTAAGGGAATGGATTTATGTTTTAGACCATTGCAAGGCGATTGACCTCATATCTAAAAAAGGGAAGTTAGGTGAAATCTATAATATTGGAACGAATTTTGAAATTTCTAATATTGAGCTGGCTAAAACCCTTCTGCAATTTTTTAATAAAGAACCTCAAGCGCTTGATTTTGTGCAAGATCGTTTGGGCCATGACTTTAGATATTCCCTAGATTCATCCAAATTAAGAAAATTAGGCTGGAAACCAGAATATAATTTTAAGCAGGCATTAGAAAAAACTGTTCATTGGTATAAAAAAAATTCATCCTGGTGGAAAGAATTAAAAGAAAGCAAAAAATTCAAAAATTATTATAAGAGTAATTATCATTCAGATTCAAAGGGAATTCACTAAATGCGCATTGTCCTAACTGGAGCTGGAGGTTTAGTAGGGAAAGATTTGTGGTTAAAACTTGAACCTCACTCTGAGCTCTGGGCAGTGGGCAGAAAAAAGCCGGAAACTATTCCAGCCTCTCAATGGAAGTCTTTGGATATTATTGACCCAGAGCTTACAATAAAGACAATCCAACAGATTAATCCAGATTGTGTGATCCATTCTGCTGCTCTTTCTAATCCAGATCAATGTGAAGATAATCCAGATTTAGGCTATAAAACAAATGCCTTGGGCACCAGAAATATCGCTTTAGCTTGTCAAAAATTTGACACTGAACTCCTCTATATCTCCAGTGATCAAATTTTTGATGGAACTAAAAAAACACCTTATCGGGAAAATGACTCCCCAAACCCAATCAACCAGTACGGATTTTCTAAATTTTGGGGGGAAAATATGATTCAAACTCTGCTGCATAGGTTTTATATCGTGCGCACATCCTTAATTTTTGGAACCTTAAGACCAACTTATATAGATAAGGTGGTCGCCTCTGCCCTGAAGCAAGAACCTTTAATTGCGGCAACGGATATCGTCAATTCCCTAACCTATTCAAAAGATTTAGCAGATGCCATAAGTTTTTTAATCGTCAAACACCTTTACGGAATTTACCATATTGCCAATGAAGGATTTACAAGCCGCTACGCGCTTTCTAAAACGATTGCTTCAATTTTAAAAAAAAAATTCGATTTCATTAAAAAAGGAAATAAAAATGATTTAAAATTAAAAGCTCCTAGGCCAGGATTTACCCCACTAGAAAATTTTGTTTGGAATCTAAATGAATTCCCTAAAATAGCTCCATGGGAAGATGCATTAATAAGATTTTTAAAGGAGAAAGGAACTCTTTCATGAAACTAGCGATTATTGGATCGGGATATGTAGGTCTTGTAAGCGGCACCTGTTTTGCCGAAATCGGACATAAGGTCGTTTGCGTGGATAATGATCTTAAAAAAATTAAATCCCTTCAAAATGGAAAACTTCCGATTTTTGAACCTGGGCTGGAAAATCTACTGCATAAAAATGTAAAAGAAAAAAGGCTCTTCTTCACAAACTCTATTGCTGAGAGCATTGAAAATGCGGACCTTGCCTTTATTGCTGTGGGTACGCCTCCTAGATCGGATGGTTCCGCTGATCTATCTTATGTAGAAAACGTGGCCAGAAATATTGCTGTTCACCTTAAAAAATATTTGGTGGTTGTGGAAAAATCCACTGTTCCGGTTGAAACCTGCGAATGGATCAAAAAAACTATTCAAAGATACCGGAAAAAAAATATATCGTTTGATGTAGTTTCCAATCCTGAGTTTTTAAGAGAGGGAACTGCTGTAAATGATTTTTTGAAACCAGACCGAATCGTGGTTGGAGTTGATTCCCTAAAAGCTAAAAATGTGATGAATCGTCTCTATGCACCTTTAAAATGTCCTATCCTTTTTACAGATCCCAAAAGCTCTGAGCTGATCAAACACGCGTCCAACTCATTCTTAGCAATGAAAATTTCATATATCAATGCGGTTGCTAAAGTCTGCGAAAAAGTAGGAGCTAATGTGGAGGAAGTGGCAGAAGGCATGGGCTTAGATAAAAGAATTAGCCGCTCTTTCTTAAACGCTGGCTGTGGCTTTGGCGGATTTTGTTTCCCTAAAGATCTGGAAGCATTTTTATGGATTTCTAAAAAAATTGGAATTGATTTTCAGCTTCTTGAAAGCGTAAGAAAGATCAATGAGGAACAAAAATTTCACTTAATTCATAAAGTTGAAGAAGCGCTTTGGATACTTCAGGGTAAAAATATAGGAATCCTTGGACTAGCTTTTAAACCTAATACAGATGACATGCGATTTGCTCCATCCCTTGACATTATCCGTATGCTAGAAGAAAGAGGTGCAAAAATTTCTGTTTATGACCCTATTGCCATGCCTAATGCAAAAAAAATCTTAAAAAATGTGTTGTTTAAAAAATCAGTTTACGAGGTTGCGCATAAATCTGATTGTCTGGTCATTCTCACAGAATGGGATGAATTTAAAAAAATGGATCTTAAGCGGCTTAAGAAATTAATGAATCACCCCACAATAGTGGATGGACGAAACCTCTTTAAACCAATGGAAATGAAGGAGCTGAATTTTCACTACTATTCCATTGGACGAAAGAATAGCTAACCATGCGCATTCTTGTAACTGGAGGAGCAGGATTCCTAGGAAGCCACCTTTGTGAATTCTTGCTAGCGCATAGCCATCAAGTTATTTGCATGGATAATCTTGTGACTAGCAAAATTGAAAATATTGAGCCTCTTTTTAAAAAAGATAAATTTACTTTTCTTAAACAGGATGTAACGAACTACATTCATGTGGATGGTCCTTTAGACGCTGTTCTCCATTTCGCAAGTCCTGCAAGCCCTCAGGATTATTTAAAATTTCCAATTCCCACATTAAAAGTTGGCTCCCTGGGAACGCATAAAGCCTTGGGGCTTGCAAAAGAAAAAAAAGCTACTTTCATGCTTGCTTCTACTTCTGAAGTTTATGGGGATCCGCTGATCAACCCGCAAAAAGAGGACTATTGGGGAAATGTCAATCCCATTGGCCCTAGAGGAGTCTATGATGAAGCAAAAAGATTTGCTGAAGCCATGACCATGGCTTATCATAGGTATCACAAGGTCCCGATAAGAATAGTAAGGATTTTTAATACTTATGGCCCTCGCATGCGCATGAATGATGGCAGAGCTGTGCCAAATTTTGTATCCCAGGCGTTAAAAGGAAATCCAATAACAGTTTATGGAAAAGGAACACAAACCAGAAGTCTCTGTTATGTATCAGACCTTATCCTAGGCATCTACAAACTATTACTTTCTAACATAAATCATCCTGTAAATATTGGAAACCCTCAAGAGATAAAACTGATTGAGCTTGCAAAAATAATTAAAAATTTGACAAAAAGCAAAAGTAAAATTATCTATGAATCTTTGCCAATAGATGACCCTAAGGTGCGTTGTCCAGATATTAGAGTTGCTAAAAAACAGTTAAAGTGGCATCCAAAAACAGATTTGAAAAATGGGCTGTCTCATACGATCTCTTATTTTAAAAAAGAACTTTTTGATTAAATCATAAGGAGAAAAAAAAATGAAGGAATCATTAACCTGTGAACCAAAAAAATCTTTGGAGTGGAAAAAAAATTTAAAAATACAGATTTACGCTGACGGGGCTAACTTGTCTGAAATGGTTTGGGCCCAGGAGAATGGCATTGTAGATGGTTTCACCACTAATCCAAGTCTAATGAGAAAAGCAGGTATCACAAATTATGAGAATTTTGCCAAGGAGGTACTCTCTAAAATCCAGGATTTACCAATTTCTTTTGAGGTTTTTTCAGATGATTTTGACCAAATGGAAGAGCAGGCAAGAAAGATACATGACTGGGGCAAAAATGTCAATGTTAAAATTCCAATTACTGACACCAAAGGAAGTTCTTCTTGTCCACTGATAAAAAAATTAACAAAAGATGGAATTCCTTTAAATATTACTGCTATTTTTACCTTTGAACAAGTGAAAGATGTTGCAAAAGTCCTTGAGCCTGGGGTATTTTCCATTATTTCTGTTTTTGCTGGAAGGCTAGCAGACGCTGGCATTGACCCCATCCCCTTAATGCAAAAAAGCTCTTCAATTCTAGAAAATAATTCATCAGCGCATCTTCTCTGGGCAAGCACCAGAGAGATTTTAAACATTGTTCAGGCAGAGAGTTGCGGCTGTAAAATAATTACTATTCCCAATGATCTATTAAAAAAAATGAATTTGCTTGGAAAAGATGCAAAGGCGCTCTCTCTTGATGCTGTGAACACTTTTTATCAAGATGGCTTAAAATCAAACTATTCGATTTGAAATTTAAATAATCCTATGAAAAAAGCTCTTATTACTGGAATTACAGGTCAGGATGGATCCTATTTGGCGGAGTTTTTGTTAGAAAAAGGATATGAGGTTCACGGCATTGTACGTCGTGTCGCGATTGAAGACACAGAACACCGCTTATGGCGCATTAAACATCTCTTAAATAAAATCTATCTAGAAGCGGCGTCTCTAGAAAGTTTCCCTAGTATCTATAATGTAATCAAACAAGTTAAACCAGATGAATGTTATCATCTAGCTGCTCAAAGCTTTGTGAGTTATTCTTTTGATGATGCATTCTCCACACTTAATACTAATATTAATGGAACACACTATTGCTTAGCTGCAATTAAAGATTTAAAACCAGATTGTAAATTCTATTTTGCGGCTTCCAGTGAAATGTTTGGGAAGGTTGAGGAAGTTCCTCAAACAGAAAAGACTAAATTTCACCCACGTTCAGCTTACGGCATCTCAAAAGTTACAGGATATGAATTAACCCGGAATTATCGAGAGGCATATGGTCTTCATGCTTCCAGCGGCATCCTTTATAACCATGAATCACCTCGCAGAGGATACGAATTCGTAACTCGGAAGATTACCTCCTATGTAGCAAAAATAAAAAAAGGCTTAGAAAAAGAATTGAACCTAGGTAATCTAGACGCAAAAAGAGACTGGGGTCATGCTAAGGAATATGTAAGAGCTATGTGGATGATGCTTCAACAAGAAAAGGGGGATGATTTTGTGATCGCTACAGGAGAAACTCATTCAGTACTAGAATTCCTTGAACTTGCCTTTCAAACCGCGGACTTAGATTACAAAAAATATGTAAAAATAGACCCGAAACTCTTAAGACCTGCGGAAGTGGACATTTTGATTGGAGACTCTAAGAAAGCAAGAAAAATACTTGGTTGGAAGAATAATATTCTTTTTAAGGATCTTGTTAAAGAAATGGTTGAGAATGACTTAAGTTCCTTAATGCCATTACGCTATGTTCAAACTTAATCGCTCCCTGCAAAGAAAATTTGACCTTCTCTACCTGCTCACCTACAAAGAAATTACTTTAAAATATAAAAGGACTGTCCTTGGAATTTTCTGGTCTTTGCTCAATCCAATTTTTTCAGCCCTGGTGTTTATGGTTGCCTTTAAAATCTTCATGCGTTTTAAAATTGAAAACTATACTTTTTTTTTATTGTCAGCGCTTTTCCCCTGGAATTGGTTTCTTTCCTCTATTACTATTTCAGCCAGGTCATTGGTTGACAACGTCACCTTAATAAAAAAAGTTATTTTTCCAAGACAATATCTGATCATCTCAGTAATCCTTGCCCAATTAGTTCACCTTTTTTTTTCCATGCCTATCCTTTTTGTTTTTTCACTTTATAGCAATCATGGCATCTCGTTCCTTGCATGGGGAATTGGAATTCCACTTATTATTTTGATCCAATTCGTTTTTACATTTGGTGTGTCATTAATTATTTCCATTTCTAATACATTTTATAGAGACATAGAGTACTTAATAGCAGTGCTCATCAACCTTGCCTTTTGGATGACCCCCATCACCTATCCAATGAGCTCAATCCCTGAAAAATTTCGTTCCCTGTTTCTTTTGAACCCACTAACAAGCATTATGTCTGTCTGGCGCGGACTATTATTTGAAAATAAAATCTTATGGGATTATCTATTCATCGCTTTAGGAATTGCGATCGCTCTTTTAACGCTGGGAACTATGATTTTTAAAAAAATGGAAAAAAGGCTGGATGAGGTGCTTTAATGTCAAAGATTATTGAAGTCAAACATCTCATTAAAAAATTTCCAATGATAAAAAATCAAAGGGCATTCAAAGAAATGGTGGTTAATCTGCATCGCTTTTCTCCAAAAAAAAATAATGAACATTTTATTGCTCTAAATTCCATAAATTTCAGCGTAGAAAAAGGGGAATGTTTGGGAATCATTGGAAAAAATGGGGCTGGCAAAAGCACACTCCTGTCCCTTCTTCTAGGAACCAGCTATCCAACTGAAGGAGAATTAAAAGTTTATGGAAAAAGAACCCCTCTTTTAGAATTGGGAGCTGGATTTCATCCGGATCTTACCGGCAGAGAAAACATCGTATTAAATGGAGTCCTCTTAGGATTAACCAAAAAAGAGGTGCTGGCGCGACAAGAAGAGATCATTCAATTTTCTGAAATATCCGAATTCATTGATATGCCGGTAAGAACCTACTCAGCAGGCATGTACATGAGGCTTGCTTTCTCTGTGGCCATCTGCACAGACCCTGAAATTCTATTGATTGATGAAATCTTGGCTGTTGGGGATGAATCCTTTCAAAAAAAATCTCAAGGGGCATTAATCCCATTAATTAAAAGCGGTGTCACTACAGTATTTGTATCGCACAATTTAGAAGAGGTAAAAAAAATATGTAATCGAGCCCTTTGGCTAGACCATGGAAACATAATGGCTGAAGGGTCAGCGCCTGAAGTAATCTCTCAATACCTTCATAAAATTAACCAGTAATATAAATTAAATGAAATGGTTTTTTATCTTTTCTTGGATTTGTTTTGTCTATATCTTTTTCGCGGTTAATACGTTCCCTCATTTTTTTAATCTCTACGAAAATCAAATTCATAAAATCATAAAACAATTTTCCAATGATAAAAATCTTCAAAAACCAAAAGAATTCTCTCCAACCCATAACCTGGAAAAAATAACCAATACCACACCTACTCCTCTAGAAAAAAAAATTGAACAAATCGCATCAACCGAACAAAAAAATGAACCTTTGTACCATATTTTTCAATTAGGGATATGGTTCTGGATCATGATTAATTCTTATTTAGTGGGCAAGGGAATTCTAAATGGATTGAAATTGGACGATGTAAAAAACTGTTTTATAAGTTCGATTGCCCTAGGATTAGGGTTCTTCTCTTATCTTTTACTGGCGCTTGGCTTGAGTGGGCTCCTGTTAAAAAATATCGTATTTTTTATTTTAATACTGACCTTTCTTATATTTTTTAAGAATTTCCAACACTTCAATGCTGATTTCAAATCTGCCTTTGAAAAATTCCCAAGAAAACGGTTTCAACTTTATCTTATTCTTCCGCTTGTAGGAATCATTCTACTCCTTCTCCTTCGCTCTTTTATCCCAGATCAATTCTACGACTCCTTACAATATCACCTCGCGTTGCCACAAACTTATGTGAATAGCCATAAAATTTTTAAAGTTCCATATAATTGTAATTTTGGCATGCCACAAAACACTGAGATGCTATTTACGCTTGGTTTACTTTTAGGGGGGGATGACACCATCCCTCTTCTCTTTCAACTTACATGCGGCATATTAATCTTAAGCACCCTGATAAATCAATCAGACCATGGAAAGTCGTTAGTTGCTCTCTTGTGGTTAACCACGCCCTTAGTGATAGAGAATTTAAGGTTTAGTAAAAGCGATCTATTTTTATCACTTTATATCACTTTGGCGTTCTTTCTTATCGTAAATTTGAAAAATGAAAATGAGTACTACAAAAATTTAATTTTATCAGGAATCTTTGCAGGTCTTGCTTTAGGAACAAAATACACTGGAATTTTTTTTCTAGGATTTTTATCTATTATTTTATATTTAAAAATAAACGAACTAGAGAACTTAAAAAAATTAAAAAGTCTAATTATTTTTTTGAGCACCTCTCTCATCCTTTTTTTGCCTTGGCTCATTAAAAACATTGTTTTTTTTAAAAATCCTCTTTATCCTTTTTTTTCAAATATTCTTGGATATCAAATGATGAGGCCTGAAAATTGGATCGCTTTTGTGAATGAAAACCATCAATTTTATAATTCCTCATGGAACTTAAGTTCTATCCCAAAATTCCTCTGGAGAAATACATTTTTTGGATTTGAATACCCCAGCATGAATTTTATTGGGCCACTCTGGTTTGCTTTTTTACCAGTGCTCATATTTTTTAGTTACAAAATCAATAAATTAAAACCATTTCTACTTTTTATTCTGATTACGGTTATTGTTGGCTCAACTCAAACCACTTTGGCGCGTTATTTCATCCTGCCTATCCTTGCACTCTTAAGTTTTGTCCTCATCCATACAATCTTTGCTATTGAAAATATATTTTTAAAAAAAACTTTAACAACCCTACTCTTATTTGGCATACTGATTCAAAGTATTGGTTGCTTGCCATTTCTAGAACAAGTTTCTTTTGGAAGAAAAGCTTTTTTTGGGTTAAATAAAGAAAAAAAATCACAACTCTATCCAGAGGGTTATTTTGCAAGCGTTGGGTGGGTTAATTCAAATCTTTCTCAAGAAAAAAAACTTCTTTTTATTGGTGAAACCAAGACTCATCTTTTTAAGGTCCCCTGCATCGCTCCTTCAGCTCATAATGAGCATTTAATTTCAATTTTACTGCAAAACGCTAAAACTGGGGATGAATTATATAAAAAATTAAATAGCTTAAGAATTACTCATATACTCTTCAATAGCAATGAGTTCTTGCGCCTGAAAAATTACCCAATGTTTTACTTAAATTCTGAACAAGTTAATAACCTCATTAATTTTTGGGAAAAACATCTCTCTCTCAAATATCAAAATAATTCAACTTCTATCTATGAGTTAGTAGAGCATAATAATGGTCTTAGCATGGCTCCGAAAGAAATTAAAAAAACTCTTTTAAAATTAAATGTGCCCTAGCAGACTCACATTCTTCAACTCAATGGGCTCAAAATCTATTTTTATGTCTGACATTACAAAACTTACATCTATTTTTAAATCATGAAATCAAAAACTTTTTTCTTAAATATTTTTCTTTGGATATTTTTCGTCCTGCATGGAACGGTTTTCTTATCCCTTTTACCTTTATGGGAAGGCTTTGATGAGTGGTTACATTATAGTTACATTGCTTATATTTCAAGAACAGGTAAGATTCCAGATCAGACCTCGCCTTCTGTGCCGGAAGAAATATTTGAATCTTTAAAAATAAGTCCCGGATCGGTCGAGAACAAACGCGTGGGATATAAAACATTTTGGAATTCTTCTGAAAAACCAGTAAGAGATCAGTTAAACGCAATCACCCAATTAAAGAATCATGATCAATCGCCATTTACGATCTCTAATTGGCAAGCACAACATCCGCCGCTATATTACCTATTGTTTTCACCAATCTATAAAATTTACCAAAACTCTAGTCTGGTTCATACTGTAATAACCTTAAGATGGATTTCTATTGTTCTTGTCAGCCTGGGATTTCTGCCGCTTTATGTTCTGTTTAGACTATTCTTTTCACCCCTGGAATCCTCTATTGGACTCCTGCTTTTTGCAGTTTACCCTTCTACTTTTATACTCTTTGGACATCTCACTAATGATGCCTTAGCCTTTCCTCTATTTTCCACACTCATTCTACTTTGCTTTCTTCAATTAAAAAATGGCATTTCAAGAATTCATTCGATTTTAATCGGGTTATTTTTAGGGTTGGGAATTATAACAAAACTTTATTTTTTAACAGCCACGATCCCTATAGTTTTTATTTACCTAAGATCATTTATCTCTTATAAACATGAAAAAAAATATGTTTTAATAAACTTCCTGATCTTAATTATTACTGCTGGAGCACTCTCCATGCCATGGTTTTATCACAATTGGCATACTTATGGGACATGGAATTCCACCTTCCATGCTACGATTTTAAAAAACATAGATTTTCTTGATAAATTTTACTCAGTGACTAAGGTAAATTGGAAAGGTTTTTTTATCTCTAATAATATTGGATTACTCTGGGCAGGAAATTGGTCTTTTGTATCCTTCCCAAGTTTCATTTATAAATGTTTTAGCTACCTACTATTGATCATTGGCTTAGTTTTTTGTTTTAAATTAATTCTCTGCCCATTGGATAAAAACAAAAATGATTTTCTATTACTTTTATTTTCAATTTCTTTTCTTTTTGGTTTGATGCACCATCAATTACAAATAAGAATGGCTGGGACTATGGATTCCATGGGGGGTTGGTATTGGAGTATTCTTTTACCTAATCATATTTTGATTTACATGATATCTTTAAAATTTATAACTAAAAAATATTTTCATCACTTTCTAATCTTTACGCTAGCTCTAACTTTTTTCCTTACCTATTGGGGACAATTTAATTTTCTATTACCCTATTATTCTGGCTACTTTGAAAAAGAAGTTCTTTCTCAACATATCCTAAATAAATATCCTTTTTTAACTGCCCTGCAAAGGATATCCAGTTTAAATGGGATACGCAATCACAGTATTCTTTTTTTTATTGTTATGGAAATTTTATTGTTTAATACCATCTTATTTTCTTTATGGTCACAAATAAAAAGGGAAAATCCCATTTAAGAATAGTGAACAACATCATGAAAACAGTCAACTCTTTGAAATGTGTCCTAAAAAAATCCTATTGCTGGTTATTCTATTTAGGCCTGGGTTTCATGGTAACCGGGGATTTTCCAAGATTTCCCTTTGGAATAGAGGAAAGGAAAATCCTATTTCTCGCATTCTCCTGGCCTAAGCTCTACATTATCTTTTTTTCACTTTCATTTTTATCCTACATTTTTTCCAACGGGCTTGATATTAATAAAATTAAAAAATTTAGATTTTTATTGACCCCACTATGCTTTTTATTCACTTCCTTTTTACTCTCAGCCCTATTCTCAAGCAACCTGCTTTTAAGCCTCCATGCTTTTATTCTTTCAACAATTGTCTTGTTGTTTTTAATATTTTTCGCAATATTGTTAGAAGATAAAAATATTGCATCAATTGCATGGACACTCATTTCTCTATCTATTTTATTTCTAGCTCTAAGAGTTATTTTCTGGAGAGCCAATGAAAGCCTCTCTTTAGGCGCGTATCATGTAGGAAATAATTCATGGCTGGGTAAGCTACAAATAACTTGGGTGCTTAATTTTTTTGCTCCATTCTTCCTTGCAAACACCTTAGGCAATAAGGATAAAATCTTTAAAATTATGAATGCTTTGGTTTGGTTGGTTTCAGCTTTAGCCATTATCACTCTCTATTCGAGAACAGGCTTCTTAACCTTGATCCTAACAACAACCTTAATTTTTGTAATGAACATGGGTCACTTTAAAAAATTGCTTCTGTCAACCTCTTTATTTGCTTCTGTTTTCCTATTTTCTCTATTAAATAATTCATTCATGAAGACTCAATTATTTTCATCTCTAATAAATTTTTATAAAGATCCTGGCATAAAAAATAGGATCAATATTTGGAAAGAATCTTTTCAAATGTTTACGGATCATCCCATTACTGGCATTGGATTTGGAACTTATGACCACATCGCTTATACACAATACTTAACCCAGTTGGATCAGTTTGCAGGGATTAAGAATACGTTTTTTAAGAATGGATGGCATGCTCATAATTTTATGCTACACACCTTAACAGAGACTGGCCTGTTCGGTTTTTTTTCCTGGATTTATATTTGCTATACTATTTTTTTATATATACGAATCTATACCTCTCATACAGTAAATAAACTAAAAAGTTCCATACTTGTTTCATTATTTTTTTCATTCTTTATTCTTTCAAGCACTGAAAATCTTTTAGCGGTTAGGGTACATGAAAGTTTTCGCATGAATCTTACTTTCTGGTTTCTAGTTCTATATGCTTTAGGCTCTCTCACTCAAGAGAATGAACGGTTAACTTGAAATTTTAGTTATGGTCTTCAAAAACCGACAGCGTGCGGGAACATCGTAACAGCTTAAAGGAAAGATTAATAATCAATTAAAATTTATGCCAAACCTACTACAAGCTATCTTAAAAAATAAAAATGTGGCTAGAAAACTCTACTACACAATCTATCGTATTATTGACTCTCTTAGATCAGACGGGTTAGAAACTACTTTTCAAAAAATTCTTTACCGCTTAAAAAATAAAAAAATATGGGTTAATGAAAAATATCTTGAAAGCAACTTTTTAGATCCAAATGAAATTTATCAAATTTGGGTGAAAAAAAATGGAATAAACACTGAAAAATTTAAAGAGCTAAATCGTCTTTCATACCAATTCTCTTACAGTCCTGTGATTAGCATTGTTATGCCAACCTATAAAAGCGATATCTATTATTTAAAAAAAACATTGGATAGTATTCTTTCACAATCTTATCCTTTTTGGGAACTTTGTATTTGTGATGATGGTTCCAATCAACCTGAACTAATTGATACTTTAAAAAATGCTGCGGAGCGAGAAATGAGAATTCGCCTGGCTTTTAACCAAGCAAACTTAGGAATCGTTGCTGCCTCAAGTAAAGCCTCCTCTTTGGCAAGCGGTGAGTTCATCACATTTATTGATCAAGATGACCTGATGACAAAAGACGCTTTGTACCGCGCTGTTGAAAAATTAAACCAGTCTCCTCAGCTAGATGTTATTTATTCTGATAATGATAAAATTGATCTCAAAGATGTGCAAAAAGAGGTTTATTTTAAACCTGATTATTCTCCAGATGAACTGCTCTGCCACAATTATATTGGTCATTTGGTTTTTATTAGGAAGAGAATTTTTAATGAGATTGGGGGATTCCTACCTGGCTTTGACGGCGCGCAAGATTATGATCTGCTTCTTAGAGCCATCCATAAGACTGATCGAATAGCCCATATCCCTTATGTTCTTTATAGTTGGAGAAAAAGTCCCGGTTCAACCGCTTCAACGCCTATTGCTAAAAACTACGCTTACCATGCTGGCAAAAAAGCATTAGAAAGCTATTATAAAAGCATTGGAAATGAGGTAAAAGTTGATGAACCTTCTGAAAGAGGTATCTATCGTTCCCATTTCTCCATTCTTGGAAAGCCGAAAATCAGCCTGATCATCCATGTCACATCTGAATTCTACAGTCAACGTTGCCTTAAAAGTATCTTAAAAAAAAGTAGTTATAAAAACGTCGAATTCATATGTTGTTCAGAAAATTTTCTCTCTCCTGAATTCAAAAACTCTTTTAAAAAGTATTCGTTTATTTTTGCCGAACATCTGCAAAATTTAAACAAGCCTAAGATCCTGAATATCGCAAGGCAACATGCGACTGGAAAATATCTTCTATTTATGGATGAAAAATTAGAAATTATGCAAGAAGATTGGCTGGAATCTTTATTAGAACCAATCCAGAGAAAAGATGTTGGAGTCGTAGGACCAAAAATTCTTGCCCTCAACAACAAGATACTCCATGGCGGCATAATCCTAGGATTGAATCAATTTATGGATGAAGCCTTTAAAGGTGTTCCTGATAAAGCCCTTATTTATAATCAACCCCATCAAATTATAAGAAACTGCAGCGCAGTCACAGGCGCATGTCTTTTGACCGATGCTCAAATTTTCAATTCGCTTGGCGGATTTAATGAAAATGAACATCTTGAACTCCATGATATTGATTATTGTTTTAGGGTAAGAAAATCTAGCCTTTGGATTGTTTGGACGCCGTTTAGCACTTTAAGGTCACATCAAGCCAGCTCTGAATTAAACCATGTTCCTCTTGAAGAAAAAAAATCGTTTCAACTAAAATGGGATGAGTTTCTGTCCAGACCAGACCCTTTCTATAATATTAATTTAACACTTAGATACTACGATTTTTCTCCAAGAATTGACTAATTCAAACCGTTATTTGTTGATTTTAAAATTTTTAGAAATTTAGAGAAACGTTCTAAAAAAACAACCTTGTTCCAATATTAATGCGCATGCATTCTGAAAAAAAAGACTCCTTAGCGATATCTACAATTATCCTACATTTTGGTAATGAAGAACTTACTAGAAACTGTATCCAGTCTGTTTTGGACGATTCTTATCCAAATAATAAAATTCTAGTAATAGAAAACGGATTACAAAAAAATACCAGGTTACTTATAGGTGAATTTTCTTCTGTTACTTTTTTATCCTTAGAAAAAAATCTAGGCTTTGCAGGCGGGATCAAGCAAGGAATCATTCAGGCAACCAAACTCTGGAAACCAAAATTTTACTTTATCTTGAATAATGATGCGGAAATTAAAAAAGGTTGTCTTTTTGAGCTTGTGAATATCATGAGGGAGGATGTTTCTGTTGGGCTCTCGGCTCCAAAAATATACTCAAATTTTGATAAGAAAATACTTTGGGCCGCCGGCGGGGAATTTACTGCTTGGAGATCCCTGGCAAAAAATAGAGGGTTGAATGAACTAGATATTGGACAGTATGAAAAAATAGTGAAATGCAATTTCCTTTCAGCCTGCGCTTTAATGATTAGAAAAGAAACCATAGAAAATGTTGGTGAATTTGATGAAGTGTTCTTTACCTACTCTGAAGACCTAGATTATTGTTTAAGGGCACAAAAGTTGGGATGGAAACTGCTCTACGTTCCAAAAGCCGAAGTTGTCCACCTTGGATCAAAAAGCGCGGGAGGAGAATTTGAGCCCTATCAATCTTTCTACCGATGGAGGAATCGCCTGCTGGTTATTTATAAAAATTCCAAATTTTGGCACAAGATTCTATTTTTCTCATTTCTTTTCCCCTTAATCCTCTTAAGAGATATGGCGCGTTACCTAAAATTAAAAAAATTTAATTCTATATGTTACTTATGGCTCGGCCTTACCCACTTTATATTTTTTGTTTTTTTTAAAATAAAATTTCAACCTATTTTACCTCATTTTCAATCAAACCTCGCATTAGAGAATAGGGGCTTTAACCCTGACTCGGATCGCCTGAATTTTGGAATTTTGGCTAAAAACCCTACTCTCATCTTTCCATTAAAAATCTTTAATTTTTTCCTTGGTCAAGTAATTCACCCTCAAAAAATCTTTTTAATTCAAAATCCTAAAAAAATCTTAATAGCAAAAATAGATCACTTGGGAGACGTATTGATGTCCTTACAAATTTTACCCTCAATAAAAAATGCGTTCCCCGATTCTGAAATCCATTATATCGCAGGATCCTGGGCAGTTCCAATTCTAAAAGAAAATCCTTTCATTCATCGTGTTTACACTTTTGATCATTTTTTATTAAATAGAAGAGGCTCATTATTACAAAGAATTTTCAAAATGACTTCTGATATTTTTGGTATCGTGAAAAAAATAAGGGAAGAAAATTATGACCTTGCTCTAGACCTTCGAGCTTATTTCCCAAATTTTATTCCTTTCTTGTTCTTAGGAAGAATTAAATATAAAATTGGATTCCCAACTGGAGGGTTCAGCAGCCTTCTAAATATAAAAATAGATTGGCGTGAAGGGATCCATGAAACGGAACATTTTTTTGATCTTATAAAGACAATTATCTCCAATCCAAAAAGAGAAAAAATTTCACTTGATTATTTAATCTCTGAAAATGAATTGAATAGGTTTTTAGAACAATACGATTTTAACATAACAAAAGCTTTTGTTATTATTCATCCATTCTCTGGAGCGAACCTAAAAAAAAGGCAATATAAACACTGGGAAATGAATGAGTGGAAAAAAATAATTTCTTATCTTGAAAATATTAATTTTCAACCAGTCTTGACCGGAGACACTAATGATTTGCCGTTTGCTGATCAACTAATTAGAGATTCCTCCTGTATCAACTTAGCTGGAAAAACAACTATTCCAATTCTTACTGGGCTTATAAAAAAAGCCAGAGGTGTTATTTGTATTGATACTTTTATAGGTCACCTTTCTAGCTTCATAAATAAAGAAACAATCATTCTGTTTAATCAAAACAAATCGCCTGAGCAGTGGAAACCATTAGGAGATCATATAAAGATAGTCCCAATTCAAAAAGAAGCAGATGATGTAATTTTACTAATCAAAAAGTGGGTAAAATAAATGTTGAATAACAAAAATTTTTTACTGTCCGTTCTTATCCCGGTTTATAATGAAAAAAACACAATTCTTGAAATCTTAAAAAGGATTAAAGCAGTGAATATCCCAAAAGAAATTATTGTAATTGATGATAATTCTGATGATGGCACTAAAGATCTATTAGTTAAGCTAGATGATCCAAATATTAAAACGCTTTTCCATGAAACAAATAAAGGAAAGGGTGCAGCCATTAGAACTGGGCTCTCCAAAGCACAAGGAGACGTGATACTGATACAGGATGCGGATTTAGAATATAACCCTTCTGATTATCCAGCGCTCCTTAAGCCCATTTTGGATAACCTTGCAGATGTGGTCTATGGTTCCAGATTCTTAGGAGGACCTCATCGAGTCTTACTTTTTTGGCACTATTTTGGAAATTTAATTTTTACTTTATTAACCAATGTTCTTTATAACACCAATCTTTCAGATATGGGAACTTGCTATAAAGTTTTTCGATCTTCTGTTATAAAACAAATTAAACTACAAAGCAACAGATTTGGTTTTGAGCCAGAAATAACAGCCAAAATTTTTAAAAATAAATTAAGGGTGTTTGAAACCCCCATCTCTTACAGCGGCAGAACTTATGAAGAAGGCAAAAAAATAACGTGGAAAGATGCTTTTGTTTATTTTTGGTGTTTAATTAAATATCGTTTTTGCGATTAATCCATGCTTAAAAAAAATAAATTCTATTGGCTCGCATTAATATTTATTTTCTTTAATGTTTGGCACAGCTCTATGCGTGGGATATGGAATCACTCTATTTTTGACGCCCTAACGATCGGATCATACACCTTAGAGCTTGCGCATAAAACAGATCCCGGCATCAAACCATGGAAATCCTATGATGGACAATTCTTTTACGCACTTACTTTTGACCCCCTCTTGATCTCAAAATCCATTGTGCAATATTTAGATTCTCCTCTCTATCGTTATCAACGGATGGGCTACCCTTTTCTAGCGCATCTGGCGGTTTTAGGAAAAGCAGCCTACTATCCTTTTTCACTTTTTATATTAAATATATTGGGATGGTTTTCCATAGGTGTTGCGCTTTGGAAAATAGCCCGGCTTGAAAAACTAAACCCTTTCTGGTGCGCTTTAGCGGGCATTTTTACAACAGGGCTTACCTATGCCACGTTTCGTACGCTTTCGGAAACACTCATGACTGCTTTTATTTTATGGGGTCTCTATTTTTGGAAAAAAAGATTCAAAAATATTTCAATTTTACTTTTTTCAATAGCTTCTTTGGTAAGAGAAGTGGCAATTTTAGTTCCATTAAGTATCCTTATCCATGAAATTTATTTCAATAAAAATATTAATCAGGAAGTAGCTGAAGAAAGTTCTGAAGATGGAAAAAAATCTGCCCTCAAAAAAAATATCTTACACCTGCTCTTTTCAAATCAAAAGATAAAAAACAATATAATGTTAAGCCTTATTCCAATGGTTCTTGTAATAATATGGCATACTTATGTCTCCGCAAGATTATCGGAGTTTACTAATTGGGACATTAATCGCATCACGTTTCCATTTGGAGGCATCATAAAAGAAGGATGGATTGGCATTTCTCAAAAAACCTCTTTAACAGAACATAGTAGGACGTTGAGCATTCTTTTCCTCACAATTTTACTTATACCATTTACACTTTATTTATTCTTTAAACATCCTACATTCTGGGGAACCCTTTGTGTAATACAAAGCTTATTTTGCACCATAGTTAAAGGAGATGTCTGGAATTATCATGCCAGTTCTGCCAGAGTTATTATCCTTTTAACGATTTTTTCAATACTCTGGTTCTTTGAAATTGGGGCGAAAAATTTCAATCCAGAGTTCAAACTCACCGCTTCTCTTAATCCGAAACATTCACAACCAGGGAATGTTTCGGATTAAAGAATCGCAAATTAACTTTAATATGGCACAGCTAAAAATTGGTTACGATGCAAGGATGATTACGCACTCTGGAATTGGAACCTATATAAGAAATACTTTAAATCATCTCACCTCCTTTTCTAATCTTGAATTCACGCTTTTTGGAAATCTAGAAAAAATCAGCCAATATCAAACTAGGAAGGTTCTGGCTGATTTTCCAATCTATTCTTTAAAAGAACAGATATTTTTCCCAAGAATACTATCTAGAGAAAAAAAAGTTTGTGACCTCATCCATTTTCCTCATTATAATATTCCTCTATCTTTCACTAATAATGTTGTTGTTACCATTCATGATTTGATTCATCTTACCTTTCCTCCTTCAAAATTTGCTTATCTCTATGCCAGGACCATGCTGGAAGCAGCCTGCAGGAAAGCAAAACTGATTATTACAGTTTCTGAAAATACCAAAAAAGATATTTTAAAATGGTTTAAGATCCCTGATAAAAAAATAAGGGTGATCTATTCAGGAGCGGGAAATGAATGGATTCAAACATCTAAACAAGAAAGCTCAAGAGATTATTCAAACCTAGGACGCTCCAAAGAATATATTCTTTATGTAGGCAACCTAAAGCCCAGCAAGAATATAAACACCTTAATTCAAGGATTTAGCATCGCTCAAAAAAAAATCAAAGATTTAAACTTGATCCTGGCTGGTAAAAATTTTATGCCGCATCTTTTAAAATCTTCCCTCCACCCTCAAATTTCTATCCTAGGAGAAATCTCCCTTGCTCAACTGCGGGATCTATACAAAAATGCAAAGCTCTTTGTTTTTCCATCCAGCTATGAAGGTTTTGGTTTTCCACCTCTGGAAGCAATGCAATTTGGGATTCCGGTGATCTCATCTTGTTCCAGTTCCCTGCCTGAAATACTTGGGGACTCGGCTCTGTTTTTTAATCCGCAAGATCCAAGAGAACTTGCAGATTGTATTTGTGAATGTTGGAATAAGGAAGAGGTTCGAAAAAACTTAAAAATCAAAGGATTTGAAAATTTAAAGAGGTTTTCCTGGGAAAAATGCGCGGCTGAAACCGCAAAAGTTTATTCTGAATTATTTTAGATGATCAAAAATCCAAAAATTGCTTTAGCGCATGACTGGCTTACAGGCATGCGCGGGGGAGAAAAAGTACTGGAAATTCTTTGTGATTTTTTTCCAGATGCGCCGATTTATACCCTCATTCATTTAAAGGGAAAAGTTTCTCCAAAGATTGAATCTCATAAGATTATCTCTTCCTTTATCCAAAAATGTCCTTTCGCGGAAAAAAAATATAGAAACTATTTGCCTCTCATGCCTTGGGCGATTGAGTCTTTTGATTGTTCTCAATATGATTTAGTGCTTTCCACAAGCCACTGCGTGGCTAAAGGGATTAAAGTAAGGGACACTGCTCTCCATATTTGCTACTGCCATACCCCCATGCGCTACATCTGGGATCAGTATGATCGCTATTTTGGTCCTAAAGAGGCGTCTCTCATGTTAAGATGCTTTATGAAAATTTTACGTCCTAGATTACAAAAGTGGGATCAGGCATCAGCTAAAAACGTAGATTATTTTATTTCAAATTCAAATTATGTAAAAGATCAGATTAAAAAATATTATTTTAAAGACTCAGAGGTGATCCACCCTCCGGTGGACACTGAGTTTTACATGCCGGAAGTCAAAAACAATGAATCTCCTCCTTTTTATCTAATTGTATCAGCTCTTGCTCCTTATAAAAAAATTGATCTTGCCATTGAAGCGTTTAACATTCTTAAACAACCTTTAAAAATCATTGGAACCGGTCAATGGGAAGAAAAATTAAAGAAAATGGCGAATGACAATATTGAATTTCTTGGGTGGAAATCTGATGAGGAACTTAAATGGCATTACCAACATTGTAAAGCTCTGATTTTTCCGGGCACAGAAGATTTTGGCATTGTGCCCCTGGAAGCCATGTCCTCAGGAACCCCTGTCATAGCCTTTCAAAAAGGAGGGGCTTTAGAAACTGTATTAGAAAATAAAACAGGAGTTTTTTTTCAAGAACCAAATCCCAACTCACTTCTAAAAGCGATTGAAAAATTTAATTGTTGCCACTGGGAAAAAAATATTTTACGTCAACATGCTTTAGAATTTAGTCCAGAAATTTTTAAAAATAAATTAAAACAATTTATCCTTACGAAAACAAATGGAAAAATTGATTTATCCTTAAGTTTTTCATAAAATTAAAAAATATGTTTTTAATCAAAAAATGGATTTTCCAAGGATTTTTTTTAATCAGCGATGTCTTTTCCATATACATCTCATTTTGGCTCTCTTACGAGACAAGGTTTTTCTTTCAACCTTTTTTAAAATTTTTTCCAGCAACTAAAGGGCTGCCGTCCTGGGGACTTTATGAGGAAGCCTTAAGGATTGTCATACCGCTTTGGATTTTAGTTTTTGCCATCTGGGGAAAACTTTATCAAAAAAGAAACTTAGACGCTGCGGATGAATTTCTAGCTATTGCCAAAAGCGCGGTCCTTGCAACTTTGTGCATGTTTACAGCAACCTTCCTTTATCGCCAATATGAATATTCCCGGCTCGTCATGGGAATCTGTTTTTTTGCTTCTATTTTTATTATTTTTTCTTTCAGAGAAATCTTAAAAATTATTTTAACCGCTTTTTTTGAAAAATGGCTTCCTCAAGAAACAATCCTGGTCTTAGGAGAAGGAAAAAGCATTGGGATGGTGGTAAACCTATTAAAAAAAGAACCCCATAAAAATGTGGTTATGCTTTCTAGCTCTGAGCTGAAGCAACCCATCAAAGATAAATTCACCCCCAATCTAAAAGAAATTTTTGTAAGCAATGAACTCTTAAAATTAGAGTTTATTCAAAATTTTCTTGACCTCTGCGAAGAAGCCGGGTCTGAAATAAAGATCCTGCCTGACCTCTTGGAAATGCGTTTGGGAGAAATTTCTGTGGATGATTCACTAGGGCTGCCAATTCTCCATTTAAAACCACTGAGCTTACATGGATTTAGATACTTTATAAAACGCTCCTTTGATGTTTCTATTTCTATTTTAGTGATCACTGCGCTTTTTCTTCCCCTGCTTTTGATCTCGTTTTTAATTACTATTAATTCTAAGGGCGGGGCCTTTTTTTTGCAGGAAAGAGTTGGTTTTAAGGAAAAAAAATTTAACTGTCTTAAATTTAGAACCATGTTTCAAAACGCGGAATCCCTTTTAGAAAAATGGGATCTTGCTAGTTTTCGCGGCGGGCCTGCTTTTAAAATGAGGGGGGATCCAAGGATCACAAAAATTGGAACATGGTTAAGGAGATTTAGCTTAGATGAACTCCCCCAAATTTGGAATGTGCTTAAGGCGGAAATGAGTTTGATCGGGCCTAGACCACAAGTCATTAAAGAAGCAGATGGAAATCCGGAATGGGCTAAAAAAAGATTTAGGATTCTTCCCGGTATCACTGGTTTATGGCAGGTGAGCGGACGAGCAGATCTCTCCTATGAAGAAATGATGCGCTTAGATATTTACTATGTGGAAAATTGGACACCGGGTCTGGATTTAAAAATTCTTTTAAAAACAATTCCTGTGGTTCTATTCGGCAAAGGAGCTTATTAACTTTAAAATGCAAGCTCTGATATTAACTGGAGGACTTGGAACCAGGCTCCGTCCCTTAACTCTTCATACCCCAAAAGGGCTTCTGCCCATCCAGAATATCCCATATTTATCCTGTCTTTTTGCAATTTTAAGAAGACATAATATTTTTAATGTGACTTTATGCGCCTCTAATTCTCCAAATCTTTATCAAAATCTTAACAGACAGGAGATCAAAAATGGGACTAAAGTGCTGATTTCCAAGGAGACCCAACCATTAGGCACTGCTGGAGGCATTAAAAATGCGCAAAAATTTATTCAAGATTCTCCTTTTTTTGTTATAAACGGCGATGTTTTAACTGATATTGACCTTACAAAAATGCTTGAATTCCATCGCAAAAAAAAAGCGTTAGCAACCATTGCTCTCATTAAAGTTAAAGATCCTTCTTCCTATGGCCTTGTCTTCTTAGACTCATCCTTGAAAATAAAAAAATTCATAGAAAAACCAGCTAAAACCAATAAGGTTAAAGAAACTTTCATTAACGCCGGTATCTATATCTTTGAAAAAGAAATTTTATCCCAAATTCCAAATAAACAATCTTATTCTGTAGAGAAAGAACTTTTTCCAAACGCGTTAAAAAATAGAATGCCGCTATTCGGATTCCCTTGCCCTTCTTCAACCTACTGGTTGGATATTGGGACCCCGCAAAAATATATTCAAGCCAATATTGATTTTCAAAAAAAAATATTTTCTTTTTTTTCTAATGATAAGATTAAAAAATCAAACCGAATTCCCATGGAAAAAAAATATAAGGATACAGTCATTGGAAAAAACTGTAAAATTGGCAAAGACACAGACCTTAAACGCTGCGTTCTTTTAGATCATGTTGAGATTGAAAACAACTGTGTACTAGAGAATTGCATACTTGGCTGCCATGTAAAAATTGGGCATCATTCTTCTGTTCAACACTCTCAAATCATTGGCGATTATTCTCACATTACCCCATACTCCCTCTGTTAGATTGCATTCAAATGAAAAATAAGATGCCTTTAAAAATAGTTCCAAAACCATGGGGGAAGGAGCTTTGGTTTGCCCATACCAAAAAATATTTAGGTAAACTTCTTTTTATAAAAAAAGGGCACAGACTGAGTCTTCAATATCACAAAAAAAAAGATGAATCACTTTATGTTTTAAAAGGCCCTATTTTTTTACAAATTGGGAAGTCGGAAAAAAAAGTAAAAACTGGCTCCAATTTCCATGTGCCTCGCAACACTCTGCATAGAATGCATGCAAAATATGTAAATTCAATCTTAATTGAAGTTTCCACTCCAGAGAATGAAGATGTAGTAAGATTAGAGGATGATTATGCAAGAGTCAAATAAACCAGATCAAAATCACTCCATCAAATTCGGCACGGACGGCTGGAGAGGAATTATTGCGGAAAATTTCACCTTTCAAAATGTGCATCAGGTCACCCATGCGGTTGCCAAAACCTTTCAATCCAAAAAAAAAGATTCAAAAAAAATATTTGTGGGGTATGATCATCGTTTCATTGCAAAAAATTTTGCTAAAGAAGTTATAAAGAACCTCATCTCACACGGCTATAAAGCAGAACTTCTTCCCTTTCCAGTTTCTTCTCCTTATCTATCTTATGTTACCTGGCTAAATAAGTCCCCTTTTGGAGTTATTTTAACCGCAAGTCATAATCCTCCAAAATATTTAGGGTTTAAAATAAAAGGGTCTTTTGGCGGATCCATGGGGCAGGAGACGATTGATCTAGTAGAAAAAAACCTGCATTCTCTTCAAACGGAAAATGATTTCCAGCCAAAACTTCCTAAACTAGAAAAAACAATTCTTGAAATAAAGGAATCAAAAGATTTTATAGAATCCTATATCAATTATCTTAAAAATAATCTGGAAATTGGACTTTTAATAAAATCTAAAAAAATTCTTACCATAGATCCTCTGTATGGCTCAGCCTGTAAAATTGCCGATAAATTTTTCAATAGTTTAATGAAAAAAAGCAAGATTAAAACCCATTTTATTCATAACAAAATTGACCCTCTTTTTGGGGGCTTAAATCCAGAACCCATTGAAAAATACCTGGATGATTTGAAAATGGAGACTAAAAGAACAGGGTCTCTTGTTGGCTTTGCTTTAGATGGGGATGGGGATCGTTTGGGTGTCATAGATGAAAAAGGCAACTATCTTACTCCCTGCCAAGTCTTTGCCCTTCTTACCTACTATCTCCTCAGTGAAAAAAAATTAAAGGGCACGGTGGTTCAATCCGTCTCTTTAGGGTATCTGACTTCCAGGATCGCCCGAGATTTTAATTGTATTTTTGAGGAAGTCCCTGTTGGTTTTAAATATCTTACGGAAAAATTATTAAAAGGAGATGTCCTGGCAGCTGGAGAAGAGTCTGGCGGCTATGCTTTTTCTCAAACTAAAAAAAGGGCAAGCAAAGGAACTCTCCTGCCGGAACGGGATGGATTATTCTCTGCGCTACTTTTTTTAGAAATGACCTTAAAAATGAATAAGCCTGTAAGCCAAATTTTAGGAATTCTTCAGAAAAAGTATGGGTTCTCAAATTATAATAGACAAGATGTTCACCTCGCCAACCCAATAGAAGATCGAGAAGGATTTATAAAAAAATTACAAAATAATTTCCCTAGAAAATGGTTTGGATTAAAAGTACGGGAAATAAAAACTCTGGATGGATTAAAAATAACTTTTGAAAATGACTCATGGATTCTTGTAAGGCCTTCCGGCACAGAATCGCTCTTACGCACCTATGCTGAATTCGAAAATAAGACTCTCACAGATGAATCTTTAAAAAAAATCTTTAGCCTTGTAACCCCCTTAATCCAATGATCGCCATGGTGATATCCGCTGGAATTGGCGAGCGGTTAAGACCTCTTACCTACTATACCCCAAAACCAATGGTGCCTGTTTTAAATAAACCGGTTTTGGAATATACCCTTGAAAATTTAGCCAAACATCATATTAGGGAAGTCGTCATTAATCTTGGGCCCCAATCATGCGCCATTCAAAATTATTTTGGCAGCGGCTCTAGTTTAAATATGAAAATTCATTATTCCAAAGAAAGAAATCTTTTAGGAACAGCTGGCGGCGTTAAAAAAGTGGAAAGCATCATCCAAAAGGATTCGGATCCGGATTTTCTAGTTGCAAGCGGGGATAACTTTTCCGATATTAATTTTACTGAAGCAATCGCTTTTCATAAAAAGAAAAAAGCTTTAATCACCATTGCCTTAAAAGATGTGGAGAGCAGGTTTGAATATGGAATACCCATATGCGACTCTTCTGGGCGCATTCAAAAATTCATTGAGAAACCAAGCTGGGGGGACATCTTTGGAAAACAGGTGAACACAGGAATCTATCTGTTTAACAAAAAAATCTTTGAAACCATACCTGAAAAACATCCTTATGATTTTGGCAAACAACTATTTCCTCGTCTTCTTAAATTAAAAAAACCAATTTTCGGATATAAGATGAATGCATTCTGGACAGACATAGGCAATATTAAAGAATATAGAAGAGCTCAATCCGCTGCTTTAAATAACCAACTTAAAATAAAAATTTCCGGAAAAGAAATTAAACCCAAAATCTGGGTCGGAGAAAGAACCACGATAGAAAAAGGAGTGAAAATGATCGCGCCTTGCTTTATTGGAAGCGATTGTTTAATAAAAAAAAATGCTACAATAGGCGCTCACGCGATTGTGGGGAACGGGGCAATCGTTGATTCTCATGCAAATATTGTTGATTCTATTTTGTGGGAGAATGTAAAAATAGAAAAAAAAGTTCAATTAAAAAATTGTATTGTTGGGTCGCAAATTCTCGTGCCGGAAAGTCTCAATCTCTATGAAGCGATCATTTTTCCAAAAAGGAAAGAAAAATAATTTTTAAGGAGGCAAATTTTAAGTATGAGCAAAGGAAAATATTTTTTTACTTCGGAATCTGTAACTGAAGGACATCCAGACAAAGTATGTGATCAACTTTCCGATGCGGTATTAGATGAAGTTTTAAAACAGGATCCCATTGGAAGAGTGGCTTGTGAATCCTTTATTACAGTAGGTTTAGTGATTGTAGGCGGAGAAATTACAACCAAGGGATATGTGGAGATTGGGGAATTAGTGCGACAAACCATTAAGGATATAGGATACAATCATTCCAAATATGGTTTTAACTATGAAACTTGCGCTGTGTTAAACGCTATTGGCAGACAATCTCCTGACATTTCGCAAGGGGTAGATACCGGAGGCGCCGGAGATCAAGGATTAATGATCGGGTATGCTTGCGATGAAACTGAAGAACTCATGCCTTTAGCAATTACTTTAGCTCATCGCTTAACCAGACGCTTGGCCTTTGTTCGCAAGAAAAAAATTCTTCCTTTTTTAGGACCGGATGGAAAATCCCAGGTGACGGTTGAATATGATGACCATAAAGCGATGAGAGTAGATACCATTGTGGTCAGTTCTCAGCATACGGATGAAATTCTGGACCGTTCTGGAAAAAAGATAACGGAAAAAGCAAGAGAGGAAATCATAAAAGAAGTGATTAAACCAGTTATTCCAAAAGCATTGATTGATAACAAAACAAAATATTTTGTAAACCCAACAGGCAAATTTGTTGTGGGCGGGCCTCAATCCGACACTGGCATGACAGGCAGGAAATTAATTGTGGATACCTATGGCGGCTGGGCTGCGCACGGAGGAGGAGCCTTCTCCGGAAAAGATCCAACAAAAGTAGATCGTTCCGCCTGCTATATGGCGCGTTACATTGCAAAAAATATCGTGGCTTCAAAACTAGCGACTCAATGCACTGTGCAATTAGCTTACGCAATTGGCGTGGCTGATCCAGTGAGCGTAATGATTGATACTCATGGAACAGGAAAAATCAATTCTGAAATTCTAACCAAACTTGTAAAAGAAATCTTCCCACTCACTCCCAGAGGAATTATTGAGTATTTAAGGCTGAGAAGACCTATTTATAAATTAACTGCAAGTTATGGCCATTTTGGCAGAACTGAACCGGAATTTACCTGGGAAAAAACAGATAAAGCGGATCAATTAAAAAGAGAAGCTAGCAGATTAGCTTGACCCAAAATATTCAATTAGGTAAATGTTTAGCGCACCGTCGTCCCGCTTGCATTGGGAATCTAGAAGTAGAGAGATATCTGTCTTGATTCCCAATGCAAGCGGGAATGGTAATATGACGATCTTGCGCTAAACGGTTACTCAATTAGTTCTACGAGTTGAAAATAAAATTTAACCAGAACATCACATTAAAAAAAACGAAAGGAGATCAGCTTTGAACTATCATGTAAAAAATATAAAACTGAGCGAAGAAGGTAAAAGAAGAATTGAATGGGCAGAAAGAGAAATGCCTGTATTACGTTTAATTAAAAATCGTTTTATAAAAGAAAAACCTTTAAAAGGGGTGCGTTTAGGCTGCTGCCTGCATGTAACCACTGAAACAGCAAACTTAGCTATTACTTTAAAAGCTGGGGGAGCAAATGTTGCGCTTTGCGCTTCCAACCCTTTATCTACCCAAGATGATGTGGCTGCTTCTTTAGTAAAAGATTTTGGAATACCAACATTTGCGATTAAGGCAGAGGATAATAAAACCTATTACAAACATATTCAATCTGTGATTGACACTAAACCTCAAGTTACAATGGATGATGGAGCGGATGTTGTTGGAATCTTGCATAAAAATTTTAAAGAACTTCTTTTGGACATTATTGGCGGAACAGAAGAAACCACAACCGGCGTAATCCGTTTAAGAGCCATGGAACGAGATGGGGTATTAGAATACCCAATTATCTCTGTAAATGACGCGGACACAAAACACCTTTTTGATAACCGCTATGGAACAGGTCAATCTACTCTTGACGGCATTATTCGCGCAACCAATATTCTTTTTTCAGGAAAAAATGTAGTGGTTGCGGGCTATGGCTGGTGCGGAAGAGGAGTAGCTTCCCGATCAAAAGGAATGGGAGCAAACACCATTGTGACTGAAGTTGACCCAACCAAAGCTTTAGAGGCTGCCATGGATGGATTTCCTGTTATGAGCATGGAGCAAGCTTCAAAAATTGGGGATATTTTTATTACCTTAACAGGAAACACTTCAGTTTTAAGAGAAGAACATTTTTCTAAAATGAAAGATGGAGCCATTGTCTGCAATTCCGGACATTTCAATGTTGAAATTGACATTCCAGCTCTTAAAAAAATGAGTAAAAGCACAAGAGAGGTTCGCTCTTTTGTTGAGGAATTCAACCTTAAAAATGGAAAAAAGATCTATCTCCTGGCAGAAGGCAGGTTAGTTAATTTATCCGCGGCAGAGGGGCATCCTGCCAGTGTCATGGACATGTCTTTTGCGAACCAAGCTCTTTCAGCGGAATATTTAGTGAAAAATAGAAAAAATCCAATGAACTCTAACCTTGAAAAGAAAGTCTATCCTGTGCCTAAAGAAATAGATCAGGAGATTGCTCGTTTAAAATTAAAAAGCATGGGAATCTCAATTGACCAATTAACTAAGGAGCAGGAAAAATATCTCTCTAGCTGGCAAGAAGGAACTTAAAGCCCAAGAACTGACATCAGTACTTAAGGTTAAAAAATAGAAAATTTTTTTCTTAAATTTAAATTGAATATTGTAATAAAAATAAATTAGAATAAAAATTGGGCTATTCTGTCTTATTGGTTTTAAGGAAAATTATTTTTAGAAAAAATCATATAGGCTAAATATTCAATTTGTTAAGAATCAAATATTTCATTTTTTTCAATCTTCTTTTAATCTCATCTCTTTTTTTAAACCATTTCTCCCTAGCAGTGCCTCCGCCTGACTGGCTGCCAAAGTCAAAACAGCCAACCTGTCATACCAATACAAAAGCTCAAATGGAAAGACTAAATCTCCAAAAAAAGTTCGCGCCATTTCTTGCTCCTCCCATCTCTGCCACAACCTACAAACTTGCAGTTATCCGAGTTGATTTCCCTGATAAGACGATGTCTAAAACAAAAGCTCAGACAGAAAGCGACTTTAACAAATTTAGAGATTTTTATCTGGAAAATTCGTTTAATCTTTTAACTGTAAGTTTCACTGTAACTAGTGGTGGAAGTGGAAGTGAAGGCGCTTTTGGATTGTTTAAAAATCATTCTTACTATGCTAAAGGAATAGATAGTAAATATGAGGAACTTGTTTTAGATGCTATTGCTACAGCAACTGCCGGTGGTTTTAATTTTTCTTCTTATGATCATGTCATGCTTTATCATGCCGGGGAAGGATCAGAAACATCCTCCTCTCCCAACAGCTTGATCTGGTCTGTTTATTTTTCATCTATTGGTGACGGACCAAAAGCGAGTGGAAAAACTTTTCCAGGAATTACAGTAGTTCCTGAAGATGAAGTTGGAAGCGTGGAACCTTTAGGGGTCATCTGTCATGAATATGGTCATCAATTAGGATTGCCAGACCTCTATAATACAAGCACTGGCGGCAATGCTATTGGAAAATGGAGTTTAATGGATGGAGGATCCTATTTAGGAACTCCTCAAGGCTTGTATCCAGCTCATTTAGATGCCTGGTCTAAATTATTTTTAGGTTTTTCTAATCCACAAACCATCACTTATACTGAAGAGACTGCCAAAACTATTTCCCAAGCCCAAACCAGCCGCACTGGTTTTATCAGGCTTCCAATTGAGGTGAGCGCTACAGGAGGAAGCAATGAATATTTTCTCCTAGAATATAGAAGAATTGGCGGAGCCACTTATGATACAGGCATTCCAGGTCAAGGGCTTTTGATTTGGCATATAGATGATTCAATCGCCTCTGACTCTACTAAATTAAGTAATAATACCGTAAATGTAGATCCCTCTCATAAAGGAGTGGACTTAGTGGAAGCAGACTCCTCAGATCCTTCTAGCAATAATGGGGATAGCGGAGACCCATGGAGCGACGCCTCAAGTGAAACTGTTTTTAAATCCCCCAAAGCTAATGCCTACAATGCAACAGATTCTGGAATTCAAGTTTCAGATATATCCACTCCGGGTTTTTCATCCATCTCATTTAAAATCAAGATGCCTTTTAGTAATCCCACGGTTGCTCAAAATAGCGTTTCTGTAAGAGGCGGGGAAAAAGGATACACAAATCCAGAACTTGGGGAAAAGGCATTAATCAGTTTTAAACCTTCAAAATCAGAGCCAATTGAAATCAAAATATTTTCTTTAAATGGGGACCTTGTATGGGAAACTAAAGTGGATGGCACTCAAAATCAAAAAAAAGATATAAATTGGGACGGAAAAAATTCAGATGGAACAACAGTATCTTCCGGAATCTATCTTCTTCATGTTTCTGGAGGAGGCATTAACTCTAAAAAGAAGGTTGCCATTGCTAGATAAAAGCCTAAAACCAACAAACAAAGCTTTTTCATTGTCTTCCACAATTCAGTGTCGGTTCTGGTGTAAAAAACTCCTTTTTTTTATTATTTTATTAGTTTTAAATTCTTCACAAATAGCCCAAGCTGCTGGCACAACTGCCGCAGGAGTCTTGTTAAAAAGCCCGCATGCAAAACCTCTAAGCATGGCGGAATCTTTTAGCTCTATTAGTTCAGACCTTGGCGGAATTTCTGCTCTGCATTATAATCCAAGCGCCCCAGCATTTTTAAACCGATGTGAAGCGAGTTTTATGGGACAAAAAGGTTTAGTGGAAGATAATTTTGGAACCTTCTTCCTAGGTATCCCAACTAATTGGGGAACCTACTCTACTAGTATTCTTTACTACAATCTTGGAGATGTTGAGCTGATTGATACCCTTGGCCAATCTAAAACCGTTACTGCCCAAGAAGATCTGGTTGCCAGTTTTAATTATTCTGAAACGATTCTTGAAAAATATGGCACAGGAATTTCCTTGAAAATAATTCATGCTAAGTTAGTTGAGACATTTAGTTCCAATGCGATTGCCATAGATTTTGGCGGGTTAGTAAAATTCTTCAATAAGCAATGCGCCTTGGGTTTTTCCGCGCAAAATATAGGCAGTAAACTCACCTATATCAATACCAGCGAGTCTTTGCCTCTCACTGTCCGTGGGGGGCTCTCCTATCATGTTTCTTTTAAAAACTTGGGGTTTAAAAACTGGGGAAGTTCCCTCTTAAGTTTCGATGTTGTAAAGGAAACCGAACAAAATTTAAAAAGTTTAATAGGCTTTGAATATCTTTGGAACGAGACTTTAGCTTTGCGCGCGGGAACTAAAATTGGGCAAGACCGGGGGAAATATAATTTTGGAATTGGTTTTCTTATTGGAAATTTTGGGCTAGATTACGCATTAACTGATTCTGAAAGTTTAGGAAAAAGTCATTCTGCTTCATTAACTTATTTGTTTGAGATAAAATCTCTTACTCCTCAATCTAGGAAACCAAGTGAAAAAAATAGTGAAAATGAAAAATTTTAAAAAGAATATTTTTTTAAATTTCTTAATTCCTTTTTTTTTCTTTTCAGGATTTATTTTGCTTTTCCTTTTCAACCCTTCTTTACTCCTAGCCGTGCCCCCGCCTCCGGGTTTTAAACAACCTATTCAAAACCCTTGTAAGGTAAATCCGATTGCAATTAAAAAAAACTTCCAAAGGATTAAAGCAGCTCCTTTTTTCCCTTTACCTCTTAGTCCCACTACCTCTTATATCGCTGTTATCCGTGTGGATTTTTCTGACAAGAGCATGACTAAATCAAAAGCTGAGACAGAACAATTTTTTGAGAGTCTTAAAAATTTTTATTTAGAAAACTCTTATGGCATCTTAACTGTGAGCGCTACAGTTACCAATAGAATTTCAGGCGGCAGCGCTGGCGCCCAAGGCGCCTATAGGCTGCCAAGTTCCCTTGCAAGCTATGCCCAAGGGATTTGCTCTAACTTCAGTGATCTAGCCAAAGACGCTCTTTCTGCGGCAGACACTGATCTAAATTTTGCTGATGCAAGGACAGACCTGGCTGGAAATCAATCCTATAGTCATGTGATGATTTATCATGCTGGCATTGGAGCGGAAACTGCCAATGATTCTGGTTGCCAGACTGACAATATCTGGTCTGTTTTTGCTCCTACAGTTGCAGCAAGCGCTGCTGTGACTGAAGGCATACGAGTGCCCTTTGCCGCTGATGGAATTTCCTTTAATGGAGCTACGGTTGTGCCGGAAAATGAGGCGCAAAATATTGAGCCTTTAGGAGTCATCTGCCATGAATATGGTCATCAATTAGGGCTCCCAGATCTTTATCAGACCTCTGCTAAAGCTGTGGTGGGTCAATGGAGTTTAATGGATAGCGGGGTTTATATAGGTTCTCCCAAAGGTTCTAATCCAGCGCACTTAGATGCCTGGTCTAAACAATTCTTAGGTTTTTTCTCTAATCCAAACACAATCACCCCAACTGAATCCCCTATGACCTTCCCACTAGATTTTGCTCTTTCCTCTGGAAACGCTTTTGTAAAAATAGCCATTTCCGGTGTTTCCGGTGTGGACAGCTCTAAAGAATATTTTCTAATTGAACGCAGAGCTGCTGCTTCCTTAACAAAAAAAATATATGATGATAGTCTCCCTTTTGGAATTCAAAAAGAAGGATATTTAATTTGGCATATTGATGACTCCATTGCCGCTGATTCTAGCCGTTTGGAAGCGAATAATATTAATAATGGCTCTCCAAACTTGGGAGTTGATCTTGTGGAAGCAGCCGGCGGCGGGGCGATTGCTTTGACCTCTGGCAAAGAGAGTGATCCATTTCCAGGAAGCGAGGGAAATACATTATTCGCAGCTCCTCATTCCAATGCTTTTAACGGGCAGCAGTCTGGAATTGTAGTGACTGGATTTACCTCTTCCCAACTAACAGCAAAAAAAGCCTTTGCAACCACTGATGTGGAAGTGACAAAAACAATTAATTTTCCAAACCCAGGAGGACCAAATTATCTACAAAAATCCGGGGCTCCAGCCAAAACAGTCACCACCATTGTATTGAACTTAACCCGTTCTGCAAAAAAAATAGAGCTAGCTCTTTATGACATTACTGGGATTTTAATTAAAGAAGTTCCTCAAAGTTCAATTAAAGCAAATGGTTCTGCCACTCAAACCAATAAATTTGTCTATGAATATGATTGGGACGGAACAAATGGAGAAAATGAATCAGTGGCTTCTGGTGTTTACTTATACCGATTTAAAATAGATGACTCCATAGTTAAAACTGGGAAATTAGTTTTAATTCGTTAATATTTTATTAAAAAATTGTTTTTCGAGGGACGTGAAAAAATTTTTACTCTCTTTCCGTTAAAAATTTTTGGTAGAGCGAGCCTCTGGGCGAGCGTTCCCGAGGAAAATAATTTTTTAATAAAATATTAACGAATTAAAACTAATCCAGTTTTCTTAAAAAATAAATTCCTAAAATTAAAAAAAGAATATTTGCTATCCATACGCTTATAAATGCCGGCAATTTCCTAGACTCTCCTAATGCCTGGCCAATGGTAATCAGGGTATAATAAAAAAATCCAACTAAAAGCGACAAAGCAAGAGATCGCATTTTGCCAAAACTCTTTTTGCCTCGCCCGCCTCCGGTTTGAGTTGCCCTTAAAGCAATTGGCAAACCAATCCCTAAAACAAGGATGTGAGTGAAAGGAAAAGCAAATTTTAAATAGTATTGAACCTCCTCTTTTAAAGGAGAAATCCCCAAATTGGAGATCTTAAAAATATATCGTTTTAAAGCAGAAGTAGAACCCGACTTTGACACTTGAGTTAGCGGTCTCCGACGGGGAGGCATAGTTTGGACGGAGTTGTGGCACTACATTTTTTATCATAGTCCAGTATTTTTGAAGGTTGCCTTATTCCCGCCGCGGT
>Ga0209343_10000042_pt1 | contig 153076 bp, 169 predicted proteins | sample RifCSPlowO2_02_FD_184026 | JGI IMG/M metagenome (GOLD analysis project Ga0209343, IMG submission 184026) | Groundwater microbial communities from Rifle, Colorado - Rifle CSP2_plank lowO2_0.2 (SPAdes) (version 2) | ecosystem: Environmental > Aquatic > Deep subsurface > Groundwater | place... | reverse complement strand
GTTTTCGATGTTTGTCAAGTTTTATCACTGGCTGTCAAAAATCAGGTTCGGGTTTTGGGGCCGGCCTCGGTTGGTGCAATTTCACCGGGAGAAGGTAAAATCGGCTCGATAGGCGGGCCGGCTCCAGATAACGTTTTTAGTAAAGGTCCTATTGGCGTTATTTCCAGATCTGGTGGTATGTGTTCAGAATTGGGACTTCTAATTACCAATTCTGGATTTGGTCAGTCGACGGTGGTGGGTATTGGCGGCGATTTGATTGTTGGGACAACCTTTTCTGATTTATTGATCGAGTTCGAGCAAGATCGAGATACAAAAGCAGTTGTCGCTTTTGGGGAAGTCGGGGGCTCAAGCGAAATTGAAGTGGCAAGGTTAATCGAGGAAGGGAAATTTACTAAACCATTTATCATTTTTCTGGCTGGCAAATTTGCCGAAAAATTACCGCGCGATACCAGTCTTGGCCATGCCGGGGCAATCGTGGGGATGGAGTCAACAATGGCTCAAAAAATTAAGGCATTAAGAGATGCTGGTGCAATTGTTGCTGAGAATTTTGAGGAAATACCAGATTTAATTAAAAAGGCAGTCGGGTAGGTAGGTTGGTAGGTAAGGAGGTAATTAGGTATACTTAAGTTGGAATATGTCTAAGCAATATAGAACTGCAATTACTACTCATATTGACGGCAAACCCCATGTTTACGGTTATGATTTAAACAAACTTGCCGGAAATAGCTCTTTTGCCCGTACTATCTACCTTATTTTGAAAGGGGAGATGCCGGACAAAAATTCCGAGAAGATGTTAGACGCGATGCTTTCAATTGCTATTGATCACGGAGTCGAGCCGGCGTCGGTGGTTGCTGCCCGCAATGTTTATTCGGGTGGCAGTCCTCTGCAGGCGGCGGTAGCAGCAGGGGTCTTGGCATTTGGTGAATATCATGGTGGGGCGATCGAGATGGCTATGGAGAACTTTAAGAAGTATCAGCCTTTTGGAGTCAAAAAATTGGTTGAGGATTTTGCCAAAACGGGCGTTCGAGTTTCTGGATTTGGTCACCGTCTTTATACTGTTGATCCCAGGACTCAAAGACTTTTAGAACTCGCCAAAGAGTTCGGTTTTTGGGGTAAATATGTTAGGTTCGCAGTGGATTTGGAAAGTGAATTATCCAAAGGGGTAAAACTCTTACCTCTTAATATTGACGGCGTTTTTGCAGCACTACTTTTGGAGATGGGTTTTAATCCCAAAGTCGGCAAAGGCGTTTTTATTATCGCCAGAACACCTGGTCTGGTGGCCCATGTAGTTGAGGAGGCATTAAGAGAGAAGCCGGTGAGAAGACTAAATGAAAAAGATATTGAGTATGATGGACCAAGACCGAGAAAATAAAAATTCGAAATCCGAAGCACGAAATCCTAAACAAATTCAAATGATCTAAATTCAAAAGTACAAATTAAATAGTATGAAATTTTGTATTTTGAGAATTTGGATTTTAAAAATTGTTTCGAGTTTCGAAATTAGAATTTCGGATTTACAAATATGGTAATATTTGGAGTTGATCCCGGTACAGCTACTACTGGTTATGGGATTATAAAAAGTCAGAAATCAATGTCGAAGCCGGCAGCTGAACTGATCGATTATGGGTGTATAGTTACCCCAAAGGAGAAGGAAATGCCTCTGAGGCTATATATTATCCAAAAAGCGCTTAAAAGTCTTTTGAGACAATATAAACCTGATTGTGTTATTGTCGAACAATTGTTCTTCGGAATTAATTCCAAAACAGCAATGACAGTAGGGCAGGCTAAAGGGGTAGTTCTTTCGACTGCCGCAGGCTATAGGCTACCAGTGATTGAATATCAGGGACTTCATGTAAAACATACTTTAACCGGCAGTGGACGGGCTGACAAAAAACAAGTCCAAAAATCGGTGATGAAGTTTTTGGGGAAGCGAAAATTGAAAAAGCCTGCCAATGGATATTTAGATGATGCTGCCGATGCGCTGGCGGTGGCGATCTGTCATGCGATTAAGGTCGCTAAAGGCTAAAAGACTAACGACTAACGCCTTAAAATCCAAGCATTAGTCGTTTAGCATTAGACATTAGTCGATAGGAGGAAGTGGGGAAGTGACTAACTTTGAGAATCTTCGCAAAACTTTCAAAAAAATAACTTCATACGAGATTACCAAAAGACAGAAGTTAATACTGATGTCCTTTTTTCTGACGGTTATTTTGTTGGCAACGCAAACAGTGGGCGAGGATATTAGATATCAGGTAATGGGCTTCATGGCGATTGCCACGGTTTTTTTGGCCGTTTTTTCTCTTTGGGGAGAACTTTCCGGTATCAAGTACTTTTTACTTTTGCTTTTACCGATCTATTTTGTGGCTGGAGCCTCCTTATTTTACTTTTTGCTGCCGGTTAGGTGGTTGACCAGGGTGCCATATGCATTTTTATTTGGGATTTCGGTCTATCTTTTGATGCTTACTTCCAATATTTATAATGTGGCGGCAATTAGAACTATTGCTTTGCTTCGCGCAGCGCATGCTGTTGGCCTTTTGTTTTCGCTGATTGCCACTTTTTTTCTTGCCAATGTTTTATTTTCTTTTCACTTGCCGTTTTATTTGCTAGTTGCTGGGACAATTGCTATTGTCTTTCCGCTTTATCTGGTTGGATTATGGTCATATGAACTTGAGGAATTTATCTCCAAAAAAGTTTTTATTTACGCTGTTATTTTTACCTTTGTTTCGGCGCAAGTTATACTTACTCTTTCTTTTTGGCCGATTGCGCCGATAAACGGGGCACTCGCTTTGGCAACTATTATGTATGTCTTGCTGGGGCTTTCCAGGTTGGATTTTGAGGAGAAATTAAAAAAAAGAGTAGTCTGGGAGCATGTGGCGGTTGCTTTGGTGGTTTTTGTGATTATTCTGATGACTACCAGATGGGGAGGGTGAACCAAGCTTCGCTTGGTAATTTTCAATTTCCAATTTTCAATTTCTAATTTCCAAAGTAATCCACGGTGTCAAGTTGGTATCAACATCAACCACGCGAGATGTGTAATCGGTTGTAGGCTTTAATTTTCTATTGGGGGTCGATGGACAAATCTTTCTAGCTTTCCTTTTAATGTCGATGGTTGTAGCAATTGATGGATGTTCCTCAAATCTATTACTTCTGAAGTGAGCTCATTTAACCATTGTCGATCAATAGTTATTCCTTGAATTTGTTGGGTAGATTCTGCTCCAAATAGAAGCGTTCTTCTGGCTGTTAATAACAATGATTCAGTAATTCGTGGGTTTTTGCAAGAGAAGAGTTGTCTAGCTATAATATGGATCAGCAAAGAACTGACAGCACTTTTACATGTCCAGCGGACAAATTGTGACTTTCTTTCTGCTGGCCAATCTTTGCCTTCTTGGTTCAAGATGCTGTTTACAAAGTCACGGAGTTTCTCGTCAAACTTGACCTCCCCGTTTCTATAGTGCTCATACCCCAATTTTTCTTTGATTGGAGCGGGGGCGGGGAAAATACGTTGAAAGTCTTCGTCAATTTCTAAATCTTTTGTATAACCGTTGACTATTTTATAAACCGTATCGGAAAGTTTTCTGAACCTTTTGGATCCAAGAAAGGCTGACAAATTTTCGAAAGCAATTTCGCCGATGGCTCTTTCTTGTACCATTTTAGAAGCGGATTTTAGCACATAGGTTTGACTAAGTCAAGCCCTATAGTGTTAATTGGGGAAGAGAAGAATTTAACAAATTTCTAATTTCTAAATCCTAACTTCTAAAATTTTAGCTTCAATTTATAAAAAATTCCCGCAAAAAAAATATGATAGAGGAGGCGGAGTAGGGGGTATAGGTTTACACTGAGCGAAAGCGAAGTGATATAGTTTGATACATTTCGTGAAAACGAGAAGAAAAAAAGCGTGAAAAATTGATCAAGCTATAGATTATCAACTATAAGGTTTTAATTACACGGCTAAAAGGATATAGTCAGGTATAAATCAGGTATAAATATAGAGGACTATGAGGCTCTTTATCCTCTATAAGTTGTCCAATTTGGCAATTTTAGCAAGCGATGACCATGAATGCTAATGGCTAAAGTGCTGTTTTTGAGGGTTTTTGGGGAGGGGGTCTTTTAGGACACAATTGACAATTGACATTTAACCTTTAACATTTTTTTCTACATCTTTTGCACCATTACTCCCCACAGAATAAGGGATAATGTTGCCGTCGCCTATGCGTCGCACAATGATACTTTTGCGACATAGATTGAGGCCGAGAGAGCAGGCGAAGCTCAATTTTGGTTTCTGGTTTCCAGTTTCAGGTTTCTAGTTATATTATTGTTGTTTCTTTATTTTTGACTTTTAACTTTTAATTTTTAACTTATCCAGTTTGTTCCATTTATCCCCTATTTGTTTTTATTTGCGTATTTTAGATTCTCTTTGCTCTTAAATTAATTAAAATAATGGTGGGAAATATCTAATTAATATAAAACGGCCGTTAAAAGGGCAATAATAGGCTTGGTGAACTTGAAAAAGCTTGTTGGAAAGCCTAAAATTAAAACTTATGGATGTTAAAAATATAGAGACGGAGCTTTCAAAATTTATTTACGAACTGGAAACCGAAGATCGATTGGTTCGGGTTGGTTTAAAAGAAAAAGCCGAGACTTCAAAGATTTATAAGAAGTATCAAAATCTTTTTACTAGGGAAGTTCTTGACGGTCTTAAAAAACAAATTAATAAAACCGGCAACGCCAAAACTCGTGAGATTTTACAGCGGATTTACTTTACAATAGCGGGCAGTTTTATTGGTCTTAAAACAGCAGTCTTGGATGACAGCATCAAAACTTACTTTTCACAAGCTAAAGTCAAGGTTAGAAATGAGGAACTTGCCTATTTCCAAATTAGTCCGAAAATAGCCAAAGAGCCAGTTTTTGATCAACGCGAACTATATAGTGATGCGATTGACTATGTAATAACCAAAATAAGCCCAAAACAGCTAGAACTTTTAAACACTGAAGTAAAACTTATCCAAAATTTGGGCTATGGCAATTACCTTGCTTTTTATGCCAAAGCCAAGAAAATGGATTACGCAAACTTTAACAAGATAGCTGACAAAATTAAAAAAGAAACTGATAATCTTTGGCAGCGAACAATTGAGAAAGTGTCAAAAGAGATATTAGGAAGGTCCTTTAAAAATCTTCGATCTTGTCACATGGTTTATCTTAGATCACTTTCGATGTTTGATAACCTTTATCCGAAGGAAAAAGTCGTCTCGACCTTTTTGCAGTTTGCAAATGACCTGGGACTGGCCGATTTACTATCAAGGGTTAAAATTGATGATAAGGACAGACCGCGAAAGAATCCAAGGGCAGTTTGTTACTGGCCAAAGCCGCCGCAAGAAGTTCACTTGGTTATTAAACCAATTGGCGGCGAGCAGGATTTTGAAGCGATGTTTCATGAAGGCGGGCATGCGCTTCATGGAGCAGCGGTTGATACCAAACTTCCTTATGCTTTAAAAACACTTTCTCGCTCCGGAGCATTGACCGAAACTTATGCTTTTATTCTTGAAGATTTAGTTTTTAATCCCCTATGGCTTTCAACATTTTTGAATGTTTCTGCAAATAGCGCCCAGCGTATTCAGAAACAGGCTTATTTTGTCAATTTGATGATGCTGAGGCGATACCTGGGCAAATTCTCATATGAATATGAGATGTTCTCGCAGAATGCAATTGCTAAGGGTCCGGCTCTCTATGCTAAAAATTTACAGAACTTAACAGGATTTATAACCAAAAAGATCTACTGGCTTTCTGACATGGATAGTGGTTTTTACAGTGCCGATTATTTGCGGGCTTGGATTGGGGCGGCGCAGATTAAAGATTATTTGAAGCGCAAATTTGGTCAAAAATGGTTTTTAAACCCCAAAGCCGGCAAGTTTTTGCGAGGGTTATTTGCACGAGGTGTCAGCGATGAAGTTGAGGATGTGGTGAGAAAGCTTAGCTATAGACCTTTTGATATTTCCCTATTGGTTTCCGGCTATAAAAAAGTTTTGTCCTAAGCGGCGGTTTTAACAGTTACAAGATCGTTTTCAAACTCGCTGATTACGATTGGATTGCCTTTTTGAAAATCTTTGAGGGAGCGGTAAATATGAATTGGTAATTCATTTGCTTGAGGGTAGAAAAAATACAAGAATGTCGGCAGTTCTTTGGCCACCTGTTCAAGAGTTAATTCTTTGCACTCAACCACCATTTCCCAGGGCTTATCCGGTTCATCGATTTCTGGAATAGTTATTGCGGTTCTGGGAACGGCTTCTATAAAATGACAGTTTGCTCCTTCTCTATTCTGCATAATTCTTAAGGCAATTATTGCTGGTTTTGGCCATGAAGTGATGACTAGGTTGACTCGACCGATTCGAACGGATCTTTTAATGCCTTTGTCAATTTCTCTTCGCCAATTTGCAAATTCGGCCTCTGATGGTATAAGGCTTCTTCTTTCCATAGAGGAAGAATTTTAGCATATTTTGGAATAGATTACTATGGGTTGATATTAGGAGATCAGGGTGCCGATTTTTTGGCCGGAGACCGCTTTTTCGATATTGCCTTCTTTGCCCAAGTCAAAAACCAGAATCGGAATTTTGTGTTCCATACAAAGAGAAATTGCATTGTTATCAAGAACTTCAATTTGTTTGTCGGTAAGGGCTTGTTTAAAAGTCAGATTTTCTAATTTTTTAGCATCTTTATAAACTTTGGGATCTTTGTCATAGACAGCGTCGACTTTGGTGCCTTTTAAGATAATTTCGCATTTGGTTTCTAAGGCCCGAAGGGCAGCTGTGGTATCAGTAGTAAAAAAAGGATTGCCGGTGCCGCCGGCAAAAATAACCACTCTACCCTTTTCCAAATGGCGGATAGCCCGACGTCTGACATAAGGTTCGCAGACATCTTTAACTTCAATTGCCGAAAGAACTCGGGTATCTTGCTTTTCTTTTTCCAAAGCCGCCTGCAGGGCCAGCGAATTCATGATGGTTGCCAGCATGCCGATATAATCCCCGACTGTGCGCTCAAGACCATGTTCGGCTGCCCGCTCGCCCCTGAAAATATTGCCGCCGCCGACAACTACCGCAATTTGGACGCCACTTTTAGTCGCCTTGATGATTTCGCGGGCCAGCCATTGGCAAAAGACTGGATCAATGCCGTATTCTCTTTTTCCCAGAAAAGTTTCACCGGAAAGTTTCAGAAGCACGCGTTTGTATTTAGGTTGGGCCATTTAAGGTTATTTTAGCAGTTTCACCCTGATCATGTCGACTTTACGTCAGTTGTTGGTGAAAATAGGATTTGGGACACAGAGTCGAAGACCCTGAGCGAGTGAAACGAGTCGAAGGGTCGCAGAATTTTGGGGATAGCTTCCCCACTTCTTGATTTTTACTTTGAGAGCGTCGTACAATTGTAACTGACAACTGACAACTGACAACTGACAACTGACAACTGACAACTGACAACTGACAAAAATGGCTTTTGATCTGCCCTCTTTGATTGATGAGTTTTTAGAGTATTTAGAGATTGAGCGCAATCTCTCCCCTCTTACCATTCGCGATTACCGGCATTACTTAAATCATTTTGCTGATTGGTCAAAAAACCATTCTCCGATTTTGCGACCTCAGGATATAACAGTCGAGTTAATCCGCAAATATCGAGTGTATTTAGCCCATTACAACAGCCCGAACGGCCAATTACCTCTTAAAAAAGTCACCCAGAATTATTATGTTATTGCCTTGCGGTCGTTTCTTAAATATTTAATAAGAAAAGATTTACCGGTGATATCGCCTGATAAAATTGAGCTTCCCAAAACCGAAAGCCGTTCTTTGAAGTTTTTGGATCGGGATCAAGTTGATCGACTCTTGGTTCAACCGAATGTATCAAGCGAGCGAGGGATTCGTGATAAGGTTATCATGGAGATGCTTTTTTCAACGGGACTTAGGGTTTCGGAATTGTGTCGGCTGAATCGGGACCAAGTTAATCTAGAGCGAGGTGAATTTGGAGTTGTCGGCAAAGGTCAACGCTTGCGGGTGGTTTTTCTTTCTGATAGGGCTAAAATTTGGCTGGAGAAGTATTTGGCAAGAAGAACGGATAGTTTTAAGCCGCTTTTTATTCGGTATGCCGGTAATCAGGAACCTGTGGTTAATGGGGAGAAGATGAGATTGACTCCCCGATCTGTTCAGCGAATCATTGACAAATATGTGCGAAAAGCCCGTTTGCCGGTGAAGGCCACGCCCCATGTTCTTCGTCATTCATTTGCAACCGATCTTTTAATGAATGGAGCGGATTTAAGATCAGTGCAAGAGCTTTTGGGTCACAAGAATGTTTCTACCACCCAAATTTACACCCATGTAACAAATCAACAGTTGAGAGACGTACACAAGGCCTTTCATTCAGGGAATAAATAGGCAAAATTATTTTTAAAACGTCAAAGTATTCTTGTTTGATGCCATTAAGATGAGTGACTGGTTGACTGTTGTTGCTGGGAAGTGGTTGGTCATTGTTTTTCAACGAGGACGAATTTGCCGGCAGTGAATACTATTTGCAGCTGACAAATTTCCAGTAGAGCGCGCATTTGAGTGACGTGATTAATTGGTTTTTCAATTGAATCAAGAAATATAAGGGCAGAAGCACCATGCAGGAGCAGCCTACTATAAATGGGAATAACTGATTGGCCTTGTATTTCAACTGAAGTCTGTCGGTCATAGTAGGCGGCTCCGCAAAGGTCTAGGATAAAGTGGTAACCTTGGACGAATAGTCCTTTCTCCCAACAAGTCTGAATAGGACCAATGATTAACCTGTCAATTCCACAGTCGGGATTTTTTGGAATGTGGCGTTCGGCAAGAGTAATTCCGGTGGTAGTGATTGGTTTACCAATTTTTGTTTCTAGTCTTTTGAATCCTTTTAAGGCAAGACCATAACCACAACCTCCTTCCAAAACCAGCAGAGCGGAGCTGTCTGGGAAGCGACTAGCTAAACCACGAAAATGTTCCTGGAAGTCAAAGCGGATTCCCTTTTGGGCAAGGCCAAGTTCAATTTCCCCTAAGGTCCGTGATTCAAACTCGCCGTTCAGACGAACAGCCCAGGGTTCTCGCTGATCAGTTGGTTGAAATCTAACAATTTCGGTCATTGCCCATCAAAAATGGCTGACCGTCTGGTATCAGCCAATTGTAATGTATGATAAACTAGATTATTCCCAAAATCAACTATGGGGTTAATTTCCCGAGTTAATTTTTGAAGGTTACATACTGATTCCAGGGAAGAATTTTGAGATCGGCGGGTTTTTTGAGGGAAATTGCCTTGACAAAAAGCTGAGCGGCTTGCATGTTGGCAAGTAGCGGTATGCCAAAGTCAATTGATGCTCGGCGGATTAAATAATCATCATCGAACTCTTTTTTAAAGTAAGGATCAAAGATATTGATGACCAGATCAATCTTTTTGGCCAAAAGAAAGTCCAGGACATTGGGTTTTTGATGTTCGTGAATTTTATAAAGTTTGGTAACATCAATACCGTGGTTTTTGAAAAATTGGGCGGTGCCGGCCGTGGCATAAATTTTAAGACCCATTTTAAAAAGAGTTTTGGCGGCTTCTTGGAATTTGATCTTGTTTTCTTCACCAGCCAGGGAGATAAAGACCGATTTTTTGGGTAAGGAGACACCGGTTGCTATTTGCGATTTTAAATAGGCCTCATAGATATCATCACCAAAACAGGCGACTTCACCGGTTGAGGCCATTTCGACTCGCAAAATCGGATCTGCGCCTTTGATACGGGCGAACGAAAACTGGGGAGCTTTGACCGCGACATAATCTGGTCTCTGGTCTCTGGTCTCTGGTCTCTGGTCAATGCCTAGTATTGCTTCGGTGGCTAATTTGGCAAAGTTGATGCCGGTGACTTTAGAGACAAAAGGAAGTGAGCGGCTGGCACGCAAATTGCACTCAATAACCATTACCCGGTTGTTTTCGGCCAAAAATTGGATGTTGAAAGGACCAGTGATGTTAAGTTCCCTAGCAATTTTTTGGGCAATTTTTTTGATTTGTTCAATTGTTTGAGTGTAGAGCTTTTGGGCGGGCAAAACCATACTGGAGTCTCCGCTGTGTACGCCGGCATTTTCGACGTGTTCTATGATCGCCTGACATAAAACTTTGCCGTTTTTGGCCACAGCATCGATTTCGATTTCTTTGGAATTTTGATGGAACTGAGAAATAACTACAGGGTATTCTGCGGAAACTTGTGAAGCAGCCAAAAGATAAGCTTCAAGGTCCTGCGGGTTAAAGGCCACATTCATGGCTGCTCCGGAAAGAACATATGATGGGCGTACTAAAACCGGATAGCCGATTTTTTGGGCAAAGACAATTGCCTCCCCGACATTTTTAAGTTTGGCCCAAACGGGTTGAGCGATATCAAGCTCGTCGCAAAGCTTGGAAAATTTGCTTCTGTCCTCTGCCCTATCGATTGAAGTGACTTTAGTTCCTAAAATTGCCAAGCCCCTTTGGGTAAGTTTGGTGGCCAGATTGTTGGGGGTTTGGCCGCCCATGGAAACAATTAGGCCGCTCGGTTTTTCTTTGTGGTAAATTTCTGTGATTGTCTCTTCGGTTAATTCTTCAAAATAGAGTTTTTGGGCCATGTCAAAGTCGGTAGAAACAGTTTCGGGGTTACAGTTGATAATGATTGTCGAAAAATTGCAACTTTCGGCTGTTTGGGCACAAGTGACCGAACACCAGTCAAATTCGACAGAGGAACCAATGCGGTAAGGACCGGAGCCCAAGACGATAACCTTTGACATTTGACCTTTGACATTTGACCTTTGACTTACAACATCATCTGATTCTCCATTGTAAGTCAGATAAAGGTAATTAGTCTCGGCCGGGTATTCGGCAGCTAAAGTGTCGATTTGTTTGACGGATGGATGAATGTCGAATTTGTGTCGAAGTTGGCGGATTTTGTCTTTCGTTGAACCCGTTAAAGTTGTTAATCGTTTATCGGAAAACCCAAGTTGTTTGGCTAAAAGAAGAGCATCACGGCTATTAAAAGTATCAGGGGTACCATGAGTTTTTTGTTTTGAGACTTTGATACTTTTTTCAAAATCGCAGATATTCTTAAGTTTGTAAAGGAAGAATGGATCGATACCGGTGGCTTGGGCAATTTTTTCGACGGCAGTTTTTTGGCGGATAGCGCGGGCGATGGCAAAAATCCGCCAAGGGGTTGGTTTGGCCCAGGAAACCTTTGGTGCCTTTTCATCCAAAATTCCCTCAAAACCGATATCAAGCATACGCACGGCTTTTTGAATTGCCTCTTCAAATTTTCGACCGACAGCCATAACTTCGCCAACCGATTGCATCGAGGAGCCGATTTCTGTTTGGCTTTTTAAGAATTTGGCAAGATCCCATCTGGGGAACTTGACGACCAGATAATCAAGAGCCGGTTCAAAGCAGGCAATGGTTTTTTTGGTAACCGAGTTTTGAAGATCGGTTAGTGAGTAGCCCAGCGCCAATTTGGCGGCAATATAGGCTAAGGGATAACCAGTGGCTTTGGAGGCCAATGCCGAGGAGCGGGAAAGACGGGCATTAACTTCGATGATGCGGTAGTCGAGGCTGGAAGTGAGAGATGAGAAGTGAGAAGCTGGATCCCACTTCGGATTTGGGTTCAGAGCGAATTGGATATTGCATTCGCCGACAATACCCAGGTGTCTAATGACTTTGATAGAAATCTCACGAAGCTTGTGATATTCGAAGTTGTTAAGGGTTTGGGAAGGAGCAACGACGATTGATTCGCCCGTGTGGATGCCCATTGGGTCGATATTTTCCATGTTGCAAACAGTGATGCAGTTGTCAAATTTGTCTCTGACTACTTCATATTCAACCTCCTTCCACTTATCGAGATATTCCTCAATTAAGATTTGGCCAACTTTGGCAAGAGCCCGAGTGGCAATTTCCACAAGTTGTTTTCGATTTTGAGCCATACCGCTGTCTTGACCGCCTAGTGAAAAGCCGCCTCTTATCATTATCGGGTAGCCGATTGTGGTGGCGACAGCCAATGCTTGTTTGACGGTTTTAACTGCCTGACTTTGAGGGCACTTCAGGTTAATTTGATCTAAGGTGTTGACAAAAAGTTGTCGGTCTTCAGTCTTCTCGATTGTTTCAATGGATGTTCCTAATACTTCGACTTGGTATTTTTGAAAAATCCGATCCTTGGCCAGTAATAGACCGCAATTTAAGGCGGTTTGACCGCCAAAGGAAAGGATAATGCCGTCGGGTTTTTCTTTTTGGATGATTTTCTTAACGAAATAAGGTTCAATTGGCAAGAAATAAACGGTGTTGGCAAAGCCTTGAGAAGTCTGGATGGTGGCAATGTTGGGATTGACCAGAATGACTTTGATGCTTTCCTCTTTTAAGGCTTTAATGGCTTGTGAGCCGGAGTAATCGAATTCGCCGGCTTGGCCGATTTTGAGGGCTCCGGAGCCAAGAAGCAGAACTTTTTTGATTTTTTTCATTTAAATTTCTCCATAAAGTAATCAAACAGCCATTCGGTGTCGGTTGGGCCGGGAGTTGCCTCCGGATGAAATTGGACGGAGAAAAAAGGCAGCTTCTCATGAATAATCCCCTCATTGGTGTTGTCGTTAGCATTATAAAACCATCTTTTGAAACCATCAGGTAGTTTTTTTTCGTCAACCGCATAGCCGTGATTTTGGGTGGTGATGTAACAGCGTTTGGAGTTTACCTCGATTGTTGGTTGATTTTGGGCGCGATGACCGAATTTAAGTTTATAAGTGTTGCCACTGGCAGCAAGAGCTAAAAGTTGATTGCCCAGACAAATGCCAAAAGTGGGGATTTTTTTATCTAGAGCTTTTTTAATAATAGCAATTGATTCTTTGGCCATTTTGGGGTCACCCGGGCCGTTGGAGATAACCAGACCGTCAATTGGTAGATTGTTTTCAAATGGATCATAATTCCATGGAAGTTCATAGACAGTAACCCCTCGAGAGAGAAAACTGCGAAGGATATTTCTTTTTGCACCGCAGTTTAATAAGCCAATTTTTATACCTTTAAAGGAGTCTCCTTGAAATGGGGTGTGAATGATAGGTTTTGTTGGTGAGACTTTAGCAACGAGGTTTTCGGTATTGGGGTCCCAAAAATCGACATTTTGATTATCTGCGACTATTTTGCCAAGCATAACTCCCTTTTCTCGGAGTTTTTGAGTTAGGCGTCTGGTGTCGATACCAACAATTGCTGATATATTTTCTTTCTTTAACCACTGATCAAGCGTCATTTGGGATTGCCAGTGAGAAGGAATTATAGTCAGATCGCTGATGACAAGGCCGGCAACCTGGATTTTTTCGGATTCCCAATAATCTTTAGGTGGTACTCCCCAATTGCCAATTAAGGGATAGGTAAAAGTTAAAACTTGGCCGGCGTACGATGGGTCAGTTAGGCTCATGTCATAGCCGACCATACCGGTGGCAAAAACCACCTCCCCGGCCACCGATCGTTTGGAGCCGGCAGCTTGACCATGGAAAATTGTTCCGTCTTCCAGGATTAATTTTGCTTTTTGCATCATTTTTCAAAAAAAAGAAGCCCCTCGGCTTCTTTTGTCGGATACTTTAGTTTTTGGCCTATTGGCATTTCTTTAAGTTACAACCTTACCTCTTTTTAACTTTTTTGACAACCCTAGTTTTAGTTTTTGGTTTGGCTTTTGGCTTTGCCTTTTTGGCTTTAATCTTGAGTTTGTGTTTAGGCCTATTCTTGACTATAGATTTAGTTTTTGCTTTTGGTTTAGGTTTTGGCTTTTGTTGGGTTTTCGTTTGGGCGGCTACCTTTGAAGATTCGGGTTTTACAGATCCGTTTTCTACCTCCTCATCCTCCTTCTTTTTTTGAATGACAGTGGTGGCTGCGACTTTGTCGCCTACTGACAAGCGCATAATAATTACGCCCTGAGTATCCCGAGTAAGCCTAGGAATAGACCGTAGAGTTGTCCGCATGACCTGGCCTTTTTGGGAAGTCAAAATTAAGGCTTCATCGGCCTTAGTTAGAATTTGGGCGCAGACAATCTCACCGGTTTTTTCGGTTAAGTTTGCCGCTTTTACACCGACGCCACCCCGAAGCTGCAATGGCCAGGCCAAAACCTGGGTTTTCTTACCAATTCCTTTATCGGTAATGACCAAAAGGTCAGCTTTTACGTCTCCTTTATCAATTACATCCATGCCGATTAGTTCATCATTCGGTTTTAGTTTTATGCCGCGAACCCCCATGGTATCCCGAGCCATTGGTCGGACATCTTTTTCAGCGAATTTAATGGACAAGCCGTGCTTGGAAATCAGAAAAATGAGGTTGTCGCCGGCTGTTAATTTAGCCCAGCGCAGATGATCGCCGGAGGCAAGTTTAATAGCGATTATGCCTGATCTTCTAATCGATTCGTATTGGGAAATTGCGGTTTTTTTGACAACGCCGTTTTTGGTTGCCATCAGCACATATTTGTGATTACTGGTCATTTGAGTCTTTTGTTTTTTAACTGGCAAGATCGATAGAACTTTTTCATTTTGTTGCAGGTCTAAAAGATTGACAATTGCTACCCCTTTGGAAACTCTGGAACTTTCAGGGAGATCATAGACTTTAAGCTGAAATACGCGGCCTATATTGGTAAAGAAAAGAAGGTTGTCATGGGTGTAGGCGGCAAATAGATGGGCAACGGTGTCCTCTTCTTTGGTGGTGATACCAGAGATACCCTTGCCGCCGCGGCGTTGAGTGCGGAAAGAAGAAAGATCTTGTCTTTTGACATAACCGCCCACGGTAACGGTAACGATAGTCGATTCATTGGCAATTAAATCCTCTTCGGAGAATTCACCGATTTTTTGTTTAAACACACGGGTGCGCCTGTCATCGCCGAAACGCTCTTTAAGCTTTAAAAGTTCTCCTTTGGCGACTGTTAAGATTTTTTCAGGGTGACTCAAGAGATCTTCCAAATAGGTAATTTCCTCAAGAGTCATGGTCAGTTCTTCCTCGATTTTTTGCCGCTCAAGACCCGAAAGCCTTTTGAGCTGCATATCCAGAATCGCCAGAGCCTGGACTTCGGTTAATTTAAATTTTTGCATTAGGTTGACTTTGGCGACTTGAGGATCCTGGCTTTTTTTAATGGTTTCGATGACGGCATCAATATTGTCAACGGCAATTTTTAAACCTTCCAAGATATGAGCTCGTTTTCTGGCTTCATCGAGTTCAAACTGGCTTCTTCTCTTAATGACTTTTTGGCGGTGTTTAATAAACTCACTCAAGATCATTTTGAGGGTTAGTGTTTGGGGAGTGCCATCAACAAGAGCCACCATGTTGACCGGGAAGGATTGTTGCAGAGAGGTATGCTTGTAAAGATTATTTAGAACCGATTGCGGGCGGGCATCGCGCTTAAGTTCGATAACAATGCGCATACCTCGACGGTCGGATTCATCGCGAAGATCAGAAATCCCTTCCAGTTTCTTATCCTTGGCAAGCTCGGCAATTCTGGTGACAAGCGTTGCTTTGTTTACCTGATATGGGATTTCGGAAACGGTTATTTGGAATTTAGCGCCTTTTGTTTCTTCAATATCGGCTTTGGCGCGCATTAAAATTTTACCGCGACCGGTGGCATAGGCGGCTGTAATTTCGGAAATGTCATAGATCTGGGCAGCAGTTGGGAAATCCGGTCCCTTAATATGTTCCATTAAATCCTCGACAGATAATTCCGAGTTGTCGATTAAAGCGCAGGCGGCATCAATGACTTCTGCCAAATTATGAGGCGGAATGTTGGTTGCCATACCGACGGCGATACCGGAGGCGCCGTTAATTAAAAGGTTTGGCAAAAGCGCCGGTAAAAATACCGGCTCTTTTAAAGTGCCGTCGAAATTCTCGGTAAAATCAACGGTTTTTTTATCGAGGTCGTAAAGCAGAGTTTCGGTAATGAGAGCCATGCGAGTTTCGGTGTAGCGCATAGCAGCCGGCGGGTCACCATCGATTGAGCCAAAGTTGCCTTGGCCATCGATTAACGGGTAACGCATGGAAAAGTCCTGAGCCATGCGCACCAGCGCCTCATAGACCGGAGCGTCGCCATGGGGATGGTATTTGCCTAAAACCTCACCGACAACTTTGGCGCTTTTGGAGTAGTGGGCACTGTGAGTTGTGCCCATTCGCTGCATGGCGTAGATGATTCGTCGGTGAACCGGTTTTAAGCCGTCGCGAACATCTGGCAGCGCGCGGGAAACAATAACCGACATAGCGTAGTCGAGATACGACCTTTGCATTTCATCTATAATTTCGACTTGCTGGATTTTGCCGATATCAGCCATGATTAGTTTTGGGTTATGAGTGATGAGTCCTGAGTTTTTAGGAATTTCATTTCGAAAGATCTATAAACGAAAACGCAACTTTAGGAAGATTGGGCGCGTCTTCAATTAATGGGTTAGGTTCGGTAGAAGGATGACCAGATTGTTCCTGTTCTACAAATTGCTGCGGACTAGCCCATCTATCAAAGATAATTTTTTGAAAGTCAAGCTTACTAGGGTTTGGTTGTTGGAACCCTAGAAGAGTTTTTTTATTAAGGAGAGTGACTTTTACTTCAAGGTATTGATGCCAATTGGCTAGTTCTCGACTGGTGAGTCGTGGAGATAATTGGACTTCTACAGTAACACAATAGGGTTTCGAAAAAAGAGATGTTTTGAGATTATCATCGGGCTGAGTTGCTTGAAGCTTGAAGATCGCTTCACCGATACCAGGTAGTACTTGTGGTTCTGTTGCGAAATCAGGAGGAATGGCATCAGTATCTAAGTCCTTAAATGGTGTAAAGGTATGTGTTTCTGAATGTGGTTGTTCGGCTGTAACTTCTGGCATTTTAGATATCCAATGTGGCCATTTTCGCATGGGTCTGGATAAAGCGTTTGCGAGGTGGGACTTCGTTGCCCATGAGCATTGAAAAAACGCGGTCGGCCTCGGCAGCATCTTCAATATTGACCTTTTTCATTGTTCGGCTTGTTGGATTCATCGTTGTTTCCCAAAGCTGTTCTGGGTTCATTTCGCCAAGACCTTTATAACGCTGGATGGTTGATGATCTGCCATTGGTTTTAATTTTTAATGTTTGATCTTTTTCCTCATCACTATAAGCATAATAAAGTTCCTTACCGGAGGTAATTTTGTAAAGCGGCGGCTGGGCAATATAAAGATAGCCTCTTTCGATTATTTGCGGTAAATATCTGAAGAAGAAGGTTAAAAGCAGAGTTCTGATATGCTCTCCGTCAACATCGGCGTCGGTCATAATGACGACTCGATGATAGCGGATTTTATCGATATTAACCGTATCGCCAATACCGGTGCCCAGAGCGATAATTAAGGTTTTAATCTCCTCAAATTCCAGGATTTTATCAAGGCGTGCTCTTTCTGTGTTTAAGATTTTACCGCGAAGCGGCAGAATTGCCTGAAACTTGCGGTCTCTCCCCTGCTTGGCGCTGCCGCCGGCGCTGTCGCCTTCCACAATATATATTTCGGACAGCGCTGGGTCTCTTTCCTGGCAATCGGTAAGTTTTCCGGGCAGGGTCATACCCTCAAGGGCACCCTTTCGAAGAACCGCTTCTTTGGCCGCACGAGCTGCTAACCTTGCTTTGGATGCTAAGATGACTTTTTCCATGATACGTCTTGCATCTTGCGGGTTTTCTTCAAGGTAAGTATCGATAGCTTCTTTGACTACTTGATTAACGGCCGGTTGAATCTCGGCATTACCCAGTTTAGTTTTAGTTTGGCCTTCAAACTGCAGATTTTCCGAGTTCATTTTAATAGCAATGACCGCGGTTAAACCTTCGCGCATGTCATCGCCGGTTAAGTTATCGTCCTTATCTTTAAGGTAACTGTTTTTACGGGCGTAATCATTAATTGCCCGTGTTAAGGCCATTCGAAAGCCGGTTAAGTGGGTGCCGCCCTCGGCGGTGTTGATGACATTGGCAAAGGATTCAATCGTCTCGGAATAGCCGTCATTATATTGAATGGCGGCTTCGACTAAAATGCCGTTTGAATCACGACTGACATAAAACGGTTTGAGATTAATGGCGTTTTTATCTCTGTTAAGATGACGCACCAATGATTCGATACCTCCGTCAAAATAATAATGAAGTTCTTGATTGGTTCTTTGGTCGTAAAAATGGAAAAAAAGTCCGGCCACTAAGTAGGCTCTCTCTTTAATTTTTTTGGCCAGGGTTTTAAAATCGGTTTTAATTGTCGAAAAAATTGATTTATCGGGTAAGAAAACCGTAGTCGTACCTGTTTTTGGAGTTTTAAAAATTGATGGGATAAGGGTTGTAGTAGTTTGACTAACTTTAGTTGTCGGTTTACCTCGCTTGTATTCCTGCGAGTAAATTTTATTGTCGCGTCTAACCTCCACTCTCATCCAGTCGGAAAGTGCGTTGACTGCGGAGGCGCCGACCCCATGTAAGCCACCGGAGATTTTATAAGCTCCACCTCCGAACTTAGCGCCTGTATGAAGCATGGTCATAGTGACCTCGAGTGTCGATTTTTTGACTTTGGGGTGAGGTTCAACCGGGATGCCCCGGCCGTCATCAACTACTGTTATTTTTTCATCCCGGCCGAGGACAATCCAGATATTTTGGGCAAAGCCGGCCAGGGTTTCATCAACCGAATTGTCGATGATTTCTTTAACCAGTTCATGAAGGCCGTGGATGTCAGTTGAACCAATGTACATACCTGGGCGCCTGCGCACCGGTTCCAGACCTTCAAGTACCTGAATATCACGAGCTGTGTAAGAACTATCGGAAGTTTTGGTCATTAGTAATAATTTGCGAAAATCGAAAAGAGGTTAGCTGATACATTAATTAATTTTATCAGAAACGGTTTGGCAATTGCAAGCTGTTTTGAAGCTATTTTAGTGACTTTATTTAAAGAGAATTTATTTGAAAAAACAAATTTGCCAGAACGAATTTGGCGTTGACATTAGCCTCAATCATTGTCTTAGCCTTGGCGCTTTTTTCGATTATTTCGGCAAGATCCTCTGGCGTAAAGTTCGAATTTCCTCCACCTATTTTTTTTAAGAGTTTTGTGTAAGCCATTTGAATTTGGCTACTTAGCCAGATACTTGGGTTTTCAACTTGGACAATTTTTTCAATAGCGGCTAAAGTGTCTGATTCGTCCAAAATATTAAAATCCGAACTAGCTGATAGCTTGGGTTGTTTGGCCCTTTTAATAATTACTCTTGAGAGAATTGTCGGCAAAAATTGTTGTTTATTGTCGGCTTCCAAAACAATAATGGCAGATGCCGGAGGCTCCTCGAGGATTTTTAAAAGGGCGTTTTGAGCCTCATCGGTCAGCTTGTTTGCCTCTTCAATAATTACAAACTTGAAATTAGATTTTAACGGTTTTTGAAATATATGTCTTTTAAGATTTCGAACTTGATCAATGGTTATAAATTGGCCTTGCGGCTCAATTATAAAAATATCCGGGGAAGTTTTCAGAAGGTTGATACCAAAGCTTTTGGCAAGATCTTTGGCTTCGCTCCGCCTAGTTATTTGATCTCCGATGATTAAATAGCTTTGGAATATTGTCTTCATTGCAAATTTGATTTTACAGTGATTGGACTAATATTTCCAATTTATATCCGAGATTTGTTATGATCAAATTAGAGTCAAGATATGAGCTAGCGTTTAGCGTCTAGCCATTTTATGGCACCTAAAAGTAAGGAGAACTGAATTATCATGGCTGATTCTGCCCAAGGCGCAAACATTAAGAGAGATATTCAGACTAAAGCAAAACCTTCATTTATCGAAGATGTTTTAGAATTCCGTGGTTTACTGACTGCCCAGCAACTTAGCTTTGTTAAGAACGAGGCTAAAAGAAGACAGGAATCTGTTGAGAAAATTTTAACGCAGATGGGTTGGGTAACTGATGAACAGTTAGCCGCAGCCAAGAGTGACGTACTTGGTGTGCCTTATGTTGATCTTTCGCAGCAGCCAATTTCTCCTGAAGTTCTAGCTTATCTACCTGAAGAGGTGGCCAGAAGATTTATAGTTATTCCGATTGCCAGGGAAGGCGAAACGTTATCAGTAGCCATGTCAGACCCCCTAGACTTGCAAGTCTTAGAGTTTATCGAGAAAAAATCTGGTCTGGCTGTTCGGCCGTATATGGCTACTGTTGGTTCAATTCAAAGGGCGATAGCAGAACAATACAGCCGCGGTCTTTCTTTTGAAGTCGGTGAAGCTTTAAAAGAAGCGGCGCCGGGACTGACTACGCCTTTGGCAATTCAAACCGGAGTTTCCGGAATTTTGGGTGAAGCTCCGGTTGCCAGGATTGTTTCGACACTTCTTGAGTATGGTATTAAAGTCAGAGCCTCTGATATCCACATCGAGCCACTCGAGAATGAAACTAGGATTCGTTATCGAATCGACGGAATTTTGCATGAAAAGCTGATTTTACCAAGACGCATTCATGATGCGATAGTTTCCAGAATTAAAATTTTGGGTAATATGAAGATTGACGAAAAACGCTTACCCCAAGACGCCCGTTTTAACTTTAAAGTCGGCCAAGAAGAGTTAGATTTGAGGCTTTCAACAATGCCTACCGCCTATGGAGAGAAAGTGGTAATGAGGCTTCTTAAGAAAACCGGTGGCGTGCCGACACTGCCGGAATTGGGGCTTCGCGGCAGCGCGCTTAAACATTTAGATGAAAATATTGCCAGACCACACGGAATTATTCTGATTTGTGGTCCAACCGGTTCGGGAAAAACGACTAGCTTGTATTCGATTCTTTCAAAGTTAAATTCGACAAAAGTTAATATCATGACCTTGGAGGATCCGATTGAATATCAAATACCGGGGGTTAATCAGGTTCAGGTAAATACTCAGGCGGGATTAAACTTTGCTTCTGGACTGCGCTCATTTTTACGGCAAGACCCTAATATTATTATGGTTGGAGAGGTTCGCGATTCTGAAACTACTGATTTGGCTATTCAGGCTGCTCTAACCGGTCATTTAGTTTTTTCGACTCTGCACACTAACGATGCCGCCGGAGCTCTTCCCCGACTGTTGGATATGCAGGCAGAACCTTATTTAATTGCTTCAACGGTTACCTGTGTTGCCGGCCAGCGGGTTGTGCGTAGAGTTTGTGCGGCTTGTAAAATTGCTAAAGCTCCGTCTGAGGAAATATTTATAGAAATTAAAAAAACTTTAGGTGATCTTTATAAATTTGAAAAAAGTAACCCCCCAACTTTTTTTGTGGGTAAAGGATGCAGGGAGTGTAATAATACCGGCTATTTAGATCGAATTGGTATATTTGAGGTATTGGTTGTTTCAGAAAAAATTGCCAGGATGATTCTTACTCGTGAACCGGTCCAAGCAATTGCCAATCAAGCGATCAGCGAAGGCATGATTACGATGAAACAAGACGGTTTTTTGAAAGTGATTGAGGGTATAACGACTGTTGAGGAAGTCTTGAGAGTAGCGGAAGAATAAGGGTATCACGGGCGCCAAGGGTATCACGAGTACCACAGGCTTAAAACAAAAAGCTCTTGATACTTTTGGTACATTTGATACCTTTGGTACTCTTAACATAAACATGTCTATCCAAGAGTATTTAGAAATTGTTGTTAAAAAGGAAGCTTCAGACCTTCATTTGGTTACCGGAATGCCGCCAATGGTGCGTATTGACGGGCAACTATTACCTGTTACCGGTTCTTTCTTGACACCAGAGGATACGGAAAGCCTGGTTTTTGAGCTTCTCTCCCCTGAGCAAAAGGAGATGCTTTTGGTTAACAGGGAGCTCGACTTTTCTTTTGCTCTTGGTGAAGTGGCTCGCTTTCGCGTCAATGCCTACTTTCAGAAAGGTTATCTGGCGGCAGCTTTAAGGCTGATTCCTTCATACATTAAGACGATTGAAGAACTAAACCTGCCCAAAATTTTGCATAATTTTGCTAGACTTCGTCAAGGATTTATTTTGATTACAGGACCGACCGGTCACGGCAAGTCAACGACTTTGGCTTCGGTAATTAATGAAATTAACCAGACACGCGCGGTACACATAGTGACGATTGAAGATCCGATTGAGTATGTTTACCCTAAAGGCAAATCCCTAATTTCCCAAAGAGAGATGCATCTGGATACTCATTCATGGGAAATATCTTTGCGATCGGCTCTTCGAGAGGATCCTGATGTGGTTTTGGTTGGCGAGATGCGCGATTATGAAACAATCGCCTCGGCAATTACCATCGCCGAGACTGGTCATTTGGTTTTTGCCACTCTGCACACCAATTCGGCTGCCCAGTCGGTCGACCGAATAATTGACGTTTTCCCCCAAAATCAACAGGCCCAAGTCCGGTTGCAACTTGCCGAGACAATTGCAGCTATTGTTTCGATGAGGTTGGTTCCAGCAATAGGTGGTGGAAGATTGCCAGCCGTAGAAATTCTTTTGACCAGTGGTGCAGTGCAGACGGTAATTAGAGAGGCCAAGAGTCACATGATTGACAATATTATTCAAACTTCGGGTGAAGCAGGCATGATTCTACTTGATGCCTCTTTGGCCTATTTGGTTCGTTCTGGCAGGGTATCTCTGGATGTTGCCAAAAGTTACTGCATTAGGCCGGAGGAATTGGATCGCTTAGTGGGAAACAACACTAGTTCCTAGCGACTAGTGACTAGCGTCTAGATTATGTCACTTTACCGTTATACAGCCAAGGATTTAAGCGGCAAAAAGTTTACCGGCGAAGTCGAAGCAATTGACGAGAAAGCCTTGGTAACCACTCTTCAAGGCGAAGGGCTGGTGCCGATTGAGGTTAGAGAACGCAATGCCCAAGGTTCTATAACTATTGAGAAAGTCTTGCCTAAGACTGGCGGAGTTTCTTCCTCTGAAATTGTGGGTTTTACCAGACAGCTTTCGACAATGATTTCAGCAGGTCTTCCTTTAACCGATGCCTTGGTAATTTTGGAAAAACAGGCTAAAAATAAGCATTTTGCGCGGGTACTTGCAGAAGTTGTGGCTGATGTCGAAGGCGGTACGTCGCTTTCGGCGGCTTTTGCCAAACATCCCAGAGTTTTTGACATTATCTATGTGAAACTGGTTGAGGCCGGTGAAACCGGCGGAGTTTTGGATAAGATTTTAAATAAACTGGCCGAGTCTTTAGAGAAAGAAAGGGAATTTAAGGCGAAAACCCGGGGCGCTTTTATTTATCCGGCAATTGTGGTTGTGGTTATGATTATCGTAATGAGTATTATGATGATTTTTGTAATCCCCAAACTGACCAGTCTTTACACTGAAATCGGAGCAGCCCTGCCGCTTCCAACGAGAATTTTAATTGTCATGTCTAATTTCATGAGGTCGTTCTGGTGGCTTTTAATAATGATGGTAATAGCCGGTACTTATAGCTTTAGGACATATTCCAAAACAGTCAGGGGCGGCCAGATTGTCTCAAAATTTGTTTTATGGTTGCCCATTTGGGGAAAAATCCGCAAAACCTTAATTTTAGCTCAATTCACGCGCACGCTTGGACTTTTAATCGGTAGTGGAATCCCAATTATTACTGCCCTAAAAGTGGTGGCCGATCTTTTGGCCGCTCCTACTTATAAGGAAGGTATTGAATTTGCAATTTCCCGGGTGGAGCGTGGTGCGCCGCTTTATCAACCGCTGGCTGCCAGTCCCGATTTTCCGCCGATTATCGGGCAAATGATCAGAGTTGGTGAGGAAACAGGTAAGATGGACGAGGTCTTGATTAGACTTTCTGTTTACTTTGAAGCGGAAAGCGAGAATTTGATTCGAAATTTAACAACGGCACTCGAGCCGGTAATTTTAGTGATTTTGGGTGCGGGCGTTGGTGTTTTAGTGCTTTCTATTATCCTGCCGATCTACAATTTGACAGCGCAATTCTAACTGGAAACTAGAAACTATAAACTTGGAACCAGACACAGTAAATTTTAGATTCTTAAATTTTAAGGTCTACAAAGACGCAAAAAAATTTTATCATGAGATTGTTAGGATAACTGCTAACTTTCCTAGGCAATATTGGGAGTTGGGAGACCAGATGAGAAGAAGCGCTCTTTCTGTAATTCTTAATCTAGCAGAGGGTTCAGCCAAGAAGTCAGACAGAGATTTTAACCGTTACATTAAAAATAGTTTAGGGTCAATAAATGAGTGCGCAGCGGGTATTGACGTGGCTTTTGGCGAAAAACTTGTAAATGAGGAGGTTTTTAAAAATCTAATGATTAAAGCGTCAGAAATCGCAAATCAATTAGGCGGGTTCTCAAAATCTTTGAGGTAACTCGAAACATTAAACCTTAAACTTGAAACCATAAACTGAACAGAGACTAAGTGGTGGTAGCTTGTGAAGTATTTCATGTTTCCAGTTTATTGTTTCCTGTTTCACGTTAGGTATCTTGACAACAGTTAACTTATCCCCAATACTTAAATAGAAGAGGAAATTTGAAAAGTTTATCCTCAGGAGGAGGTGAATAAATTTTTATGGTTATTCCTGCCCGAAAGAAATTATTCAGGGGCTTCACATTAATTGAGCTTTTAATCGTCATTGCTATTCTGGGAATTTTGGCAGCCGCTGTTTTGGTTGCAGTCAATCCGAAAAAGAGACAAGATCAGGCTAAAGATGCAAATATTAAAGCTGATGTTGGATCAATTGCAACAGGACTTCAGGCATACTTTACTTCACCTGGTCAAGGATCTTACCCGCTTACTTTGCTAAAACTCGAAGAAAATAAAGATTTGGTGAAGGTTCCAACACCTCCTGCTGGAGCCGGTGCCGAGTACGTATATGCAGTAAACCCATCAGCGACTTGTGATGGTACGGCAACAGCTCAATGTATATCTGCAAGCGTTTCTGCGCCATTATTTGATAAGACTGCAACAGATGCGGTATGGTGTTGGCAATCATCAACCGGTAAGGGTCAGCCTGTGACTGCCGCTGTAGGTTGTCCGGCAAACTGATAATTTAACAATAAGTCTTTTAAGAGTTAAGTTATTATGTGTCGGCAACATGGATTTACATTAATCGAGCTTTTGATTGTTGTTGCAATCTTGGGAATATTAGCCTTGGTGGCGTTCATGGCAATTAATCCGGCAAAACGCCAAAATCAGGCCAAAGATGCTAGGACTAAAGCTGATATTGACCAAATAGCCACTGGGCTCGGAGTCTACTTTACCACGCATCAACCACAAACCTACCCCGTGGATCTTTCAGAGGTTGTCAATAACAAAGATCTTAAATCTTTACCTACCCCTCCTAATAGTGGTACATACGGGAGTGGATACGCGGCAGTTGCCGAGGATGGAGGGACGTGTGACGGAGGTACGATTGTTTGTAGCCGGGCAAAGCTTTCATGGACCCTTAATGACCCTCAAAATGGTAATAGCGTATGGTGTTGGCAATCATCAACCGGCAAAGCACAACCTCTTACTCCCGTTTTGTGCACCCCTTAGTTGCGCCAGTTTTTAAATTTGGCTATTCTTAGATTTAGTGGTTTTATTTCTTATTCTCTTTTTTATTCTAGGAACCGCCGTTGGCAGTTTTTTGAATGTGGTTATTGACAGGACTACTCAAGGCCAGTCGATACTCGGCAGGTCTTATTGCGATTACTGCCGCGCGACGCTTGGGGTAGTCGATCTTATTCCCATTTTAAGTTTTACGGCGCTTTCTGGCCGATGCCGGCATTGTCGAAAAAAACTTTCATGGCAATATCCAATTGTAGAGACGGTGACAGGCTTACTTTTTGTTCTCTCATTTCTTATATTGACAGTAAGTGGCCAGCTTACGATTACTACTCTACTCTACTATTTTTTTCTCATATCAATTTTAATCGTGGTGGCGGTTGTTGATTTTAAATTCTCGCTAGTACCGACAACTTTGGTTTTTTTGGCATCACTGCTCGCGCTTTTTTATAATTATTTTTTTCTAACATCAGGTCAATTTGTCCAAAGTGTAGCGGCAGCATTTGGCACAGCTGTTTTTTTTCTGGTGATTGTTATTTTAACTCGCGGCCGGGGCATGGGCGAAGGCGATGTGGTGCTTGGTTTTTTGATCGGCATGGTTTTGGGCCTAAAAGAGTCGGTGCTGGCCATATTTCTGGCGTTTTTAATAGGAGCAATTATTTCACTTTTTCTTATAACACTTGGCAAAAAGCACTTTGGTCAGACTGTTCCCTTTGCCCCGTTTTTGTCTTTGGGATTTTTGATTAGTCTTTTTTGGGCAAAGGAGATTATTAACTGGTATTTAATGCTATATTGATGTTATGAGGAAGGGTTTTGGTCTGATCGAATTTATGATCGTGATTACGGTTTTTGGAATCGCGACTGCCGTTATCACCGCCTCATTTTTAACATTTGAGCGCAATCAACGCCTAAAAAGCGCCGCCAGTATGTTAAAAAATGACATCAGGCTAATTCAAAACAAGGCACTCGGTGGGGATAAAAGTACACCTAACTGTTCCAAAGTAACCGATCCTGCTCCGGTTTTGGTTGGTTGGTACCTGAACGTGGTTAAAGGTTCGAGTGAGTATACGTTAAATAGCGATTGTAGAAATAAAGATAGTATTGAAGACCCTGATATTCTAATTAAAATTGTTTCATTGCCACGGGGGGTTAAAATTAGCGATGTACAATACGGGAACAGTTCTCCTGTTTCAAAGGATGCCATCAACGTTTTATTCCAACCTTTAACACATAACACATCATTCCATGATGCTTTGCTGGCAATTACTCCCCCTTTTCTTGATAATTCGGGAAATCTAAAAGATCTATTGGGTTCATTACCTCAGGAAATGCTTAGTATTATTTTAGCCGGAGACCAAGGTGGAACTTATAAAGTTATTGTCCAGCCTTCAGGAGAAGTTAATGAGCAAAAATAAGCCAGATACCAGATACCAGATACCAGATACCAAATTTCTCGGTCAATCTCTCATCGAGGTTGTCATCGCCATGGCTGTTATTGTCGGTTTGGCTGTGGCTTTGGTGACTACGACTTTGGTTGTCCAGAAAGCATCAAGGACGGCCAAAAATAATACTCAGGCTACGAAGTTAGTCCAGCAAAATATCGAGCAGGTAAGAGTTTATAGGGACCGCAAAGGCTATGCTTCTATCCCCGATGGAGGTAGCTGTTATACACTATCCTCAGGTGATCCAGATCCCCTTAGCTGGTTCTTTTCTGCTTCTTTTGACTGTTCTGGAAGTGGGCAGCAAATTACTTTGGGTAAGACCAATTTCGACAGAAAAATAAAGATTGAAACTGATGCTAGTACAAAAAAGGTTACTGTTACCGTTTCTTGGACAGATTCTGGCGGAACCCAGTCGGTTAGTAATCAAACCATTCTATCTTCAGGCCTCTAGGTTTTTTTGCCTCTCGAATCCTCATTTGTGGTAAATTGTAATTAATGCCCTTCCATAAAGTATCTAGTATCTGGTATCTAGTATCTGGTATTAAATATACTAAATACAAAATACTAAATACAAAATACTGTAAAACCAAAGGCTTTACCCTCATTGAGCTTTTGGTTGTTTTGGGGATTTTGGCGGCGGCTGTTGGGGCTTCCATGATTTTTCTTACCTCTGTTTTAAAAGGGACTAATCAGGCTAATGTGACGGCCGAAGTTAAGCAAAACGGCCAAGTAGTTTTAGATTCACTGGAAAAACAGATTCGTGGTGCTACTGATGTGGAGTGTGCCAATAGTGCGGGGAACTCCGTTGATTGTTCCGATGCATCTGCTTCTCTTAAATACTTAAAGCTTGTGAGATCGGATGAAGACCCGTTACATATCGGGTGTTTTTTGGATAGTCTACCCAAAACAGAAAATGGCTGGATAGGCATTGTTGAGTCAGCTCTAGCTTATCCTTCATCAACAAACTATGTATCGGTTACAAATAAAGATGCTATTTCAGGAGTTGATATTCAGGATTGTAATTTTAAGGTATCCTCTGCATCTTCTGGAACAACTTCGCCATCGGTAGTTTCCATTAGCTTTATAGTCAATCAAGGAATTGACGCACCTTCACGCGCGGATTTTTTGGCTAATGCTAAATTCGAGACGACGATATCGCTGAGAAACTATTAAAGTTACAACTGACATTTGACCCACCTTCGCTAAAGCTACGGTGGGCAAGCAATTGACAACAGAGGGCTATTCTACCTAAACTGGAGTTAGGAGATGAAAAAGAAGAAGGGACAGGTTTTGGTACTTGTTTTATTGGTTGTCGTAGTAGCCTTGGCTGTTGGCCTTTCGGTGGCTAGCAGAAACCTGACCAATCTTAGAACGACTACTCAAACCGAACAGTCTCAGAGAGCCTTTAATGCAGCCGAAGGCGGGATAGAGAGTATTCTTCCAAATTTAGCTACAGTTGCGGAAGGGCCTCAACCAGCAATTCAAGTGGGTAATCTTGAAGCCAATGTCACTGTTAATAAAGAGACTGAATACTTCTGGACGATTCCAGAAGGAGAAGTTGGTCAGGTTAAATTGGATGACGCAACCGGTAGCCCGACTGAGATTCAAATTGAGTGGGTCAAAACCGGTGATCCTCAAGAAGATCCGACACCGCCGCTCAGCGGTACTCCTGCCTCGGTTGAGATTACGAGAATCGATGAGACTGCAGGTAATTTTACCCAACAGAGATTTGCCTTGACAGGTGGATCGGCAGGGGTAAACGAGCAGGGTTTTGATTCTCCAAGTAATTGTTCTGCCGACTTTGTGAAATGTACAAAAATTGGTTTTCCAAGTAATTCGCGAATTTTAAGAATCAGACCCTTTTGGAATCAGGCGACGGTTAAGGTAACATCTGTTGGCGGTAGCCTTCCCGATCAGCAATATACTATTACTTCATCGGCAACGTCCGAACTTGGATTGACTAGAAAAATTGAAGTTACCAAAACAGTTTTGCCGCAGCTGCCGGCGGTTTTTGACTATGTTTTGTATTCTGAACGAGATATTGTTAAGTAACAACTGACAACTGACATTTGACAAAAAATATGAATAAACGGACAAAATTGATACTTTCCATAATTGGCGCCAGCGCTATTATAATTCCGGTGATTTTACTTTTAGTGTTAACTAAAAATCCCGGTCAAGATCTTCAACTTTCCTCCGACAAAAGATCGATTGATACAAAAACCATCGAGGAGTCCGTTAAGAATGTTCCAAAGCAACAACAAATTTTTCCCACGCCTAGTCCAGCAACTCCTTCGGCAAGTCCAGCCTCCGAAGGAAGCCCTTCTGCTAACTAAATATTATGTCTGCCCGCACATTTGGTCTTGATATAAATTTCAGGTATGTTTTTTAGATTGTTTTAAAAGTATTTATGAGTGCTAAATCATTTGGCCTTGATATTGGAAGATCGTTTATTAAAGCTGTGCAAGTCGAGGCCAAAAATAATAAAAAGGTCTTAATGGCGGCTGTCAGTAAACAAACACCTTCAGGCGGTATACAGTCAGAATCGCCAGTTGATTTAGGTAAGGTATCCGATGCCATTAAGGCTTGTGTTGATGAAGCTAAAATAAGTACGGACAAATGTGTTGTTTCACTAATTGAATCTCAAGTGGTGGCCAGATTAATACAATTGCCCACTCTAACAGATAAAGAGCTTGCAGCAGCAATTAATTGGGAAGCGGAACAGTATATTCCTTTGCCGATTAAAGATGTTTTTCTTCAATACAAAGTTGTCTCGCGGCCTCAAGAATCAAGCACCTCCGGCAAGATGGATGTACTTTTAATTGCTTCGCCAAAAAGAGTTATTCAAAAATACTTAAATGTGGTTAGAAATGCCAATCTTCGACCAGAGATACTTGAAACTGAATCAATTGCTCTTGTTAGGGCTCTTACCAAGAGTGAGGATCCTGCTACTATTGTTGTCTCGCTGGGAGCGCTTTCCAGTGAATTAATTATTGCTTACGGAGGCAACGTGCTTTTTACCAGATCAATCGCAACCGGGGGCGTGACTTTGACGCGCGCGGTTATGGCTGAATTTAACCTGCCTCAGGCTCAAGCAGAAGAATATAAGCAAACATATGGTATTTTAGAGGATAAGCTATCTGGAAAGGTTGCGGCAGTCCTCAAGCCAATTTTAGATATTTTAATTTCCGAAATTCTTAAAGCAGTTGAATTTGCCCACTCTCATGTCGAAAATTCTCAGATATCACGCATTGTCATCTGCGGCGGGGGTGCTTATTTACCTGGACTCCCAGAATTTTTAGCAGAGAGGACTAGCTTTGAAGTTTCATTAGGTGATGCTTGGACTGATTTTGTCAAAGAGGGTTTGATATTAAAACTACCGGGTCAAGGCAGTTTCTATTGTGTAGCGACTGGTCTTGCACTGAGACGTTAGGTTTGGACAAATAGAATGAGTTTTTGTTACTCTTAAAAGAGAGAGTCTAGTATGGCAGACATAAATTTATTGCCAAGTGAAGAAAGAACCGCGGAAAGGATTGATTTAGCCAGAAAAAAATTACTGGCAGTGTCAATTGTAATATTGGTTTTTACGGCTATATCAACTTTAGCAACACTTGGTTTTTATACCTCGCTTGTTTCTAAAAGGTCGCAGTTTGTAAAAGATGTTCAGAGCAGTTCAGTTGCCATCAGTGATCTCCAGGCAACCGAAGAGTTAATTACTGTTCTTAAAGCTAAAGCCTCAATTGCAGACAAAATTCTTTCAACAAGGAGTAACCTGCCTAGTTTTTTTAGTCAACTGGAAGAACTTGTTCCACAGAGTCTGTATTTTTCAGATCTCAGGCTATCCGCTGATAAGGTAGTAATTTCCGGAAAAGCCAGATCATCTGCAGATATGGCTGGGTTTGTTACTGGGCTTTCATCACAAAAAGGGGCACAGATTGTTTCAAATGTAACTATTGATTCTTTAAGTTCAGACGAGTCAGGGGCCTATACTTTTGTGGTTTCTGCTCAACTTGTGGGTAAGTAAAAATGAATTTACCAACCGTTGCACTGCCAAAAATCGGTAATGAGGTTGATTTATCAAGATGGATAAGTTTAGGGGCGCCTGGAGGTGCGATAGCGATCTCTTTAATTATATTGCTATTTATCATTTGGCCGAAGTTCACCCAAATATTGCAGCTAAAAAGCGATAATCAAGAACTTTCTGGACGAGTTCAAAATCTTAATTTAAAAGCCCAAAAATTGGCAAGTTTTGATAAAGAATCTCTTGATTTGAAACTGGGAGCAAGTGAGCAGCTTTTGCCTTCAGACAAGGGCGTTTTTTCTTTGGTTACGCAAATAGAAAGGACAGCAGCTACATCTGGCGTTCTCCTTAATAGGGTAGATCTTGCTCCGGGATCGTTACATGATACTGGAGACAGTAAAAAAACAGCCAGTAGCTCTAAACCGGGTTCCCAAGCTGATATAGGCCAAAATTTTCAGTTAAAGGTGTCGGTAACGGGCGATTATAAATCATTTGAACAATTTTTAAAAAACATATTTTCTGTTTCTCGGATTTTGGCAATTAAGGATTTAAATCTTTCTGCCTCCACTTCATCATCCGGCGAAGGTTCTCAGATGAGGGCTGCAATGACCATAGATGCTTATTGGCAACCGTTGCCAAAAGAACTCAATTCTATTGAATCTCCTATCGAGGATTTAACGGAGACTGAGCTTGCTATTTTAAATCAAGTAAGTTCAACTGGAACAGTTAGCACACCTTCGATTCCTTCAGTGCCCACAGGAAAAACCGATCTCTTTTCTTCATTTTAAGAACCGTTTACTTTCTTTCATTTATTTTTATCTATTTTTATCAAATCCGGCCGATACTTTCTGGTGCGTTTGGCAGCTTGTTTCCGTCGCCAATCGGATATTTGTTGATGATTGCCGGATAGAAGGATTTTAGGAATTTTGAGGCCACGGAAGTTTGCTGGACGGGTGTATTGAGGATATTCGAGATTACCCCACGCTTCGCGTGGGGACCCCAAAGAGAAGGACTCGGACTTTAGAGATTCCGGGTGGATGACATCTGGAATGAGCCGGGCGACCGAATCGACTACGGCCATGGCAGCGATTTCGCCGCCTGTCAGGATAAAATCGCCGATTGAGATTACTTCGTCGACATATTTTTCAATTCGGGCGTCAGTGCCTTCGTAATGGCCGCAAATGATTGACAATCGTTTCTTTCTCGAAAAAAAGACTGCTTTCTGCTGGTCATATTTTTTACCAGACGGCGAAAGAAGAACCGTATATGGCTTGGGTTTGATAGTTTCCAGCGCATTGACCAAAACATCAACTTTAAGGATCATGCCTTTTCCTCCACCATACGGTTTGTCATCAACGATTTTGTGTTTATCTTTGGTAAAGTCACGAATATTGACCAATTTAATCTTGATTATCTTTTTTTCTCTTGCACGCTTGAGGATGCTCGATGCGGTAATCGTCTCAAACATTTCGGGGAAAAGAGTTAAGATGAAGAATGTCATTTGCGTTTTTACAGAAACTTCGAAGACTTAGGCCTCTTGAACTTCTACAGTTGCAAAAATATTTTCTTTAATAGCTCTAATTTTAAGAAGATTTTTAATAGATTTAATCATTTTGCCGTCTTTGCCGATAACTTTAGCAATATCGTCCTTGGGAATGGTTATTAAATATTTGAGACCGTTTTCTTGCTGAATTGGATCTATTTTGATTTTTTTGATATCAGAAACCAAAGGCTCGATTAAGGTTTTGAGAAGATCTTCCATAAGATTTGTCTAATGCAGAATGACTAAGGTCTAATGCTTGATTTTTCTTCTGGTTTTGCGTTGGTCGTTCGTCTTTTGTCATTTAGCTCACTGAGAAGTTTGGTTACTGCTTCGGTTGGTTTTGCTCCTCGCAAAATCCAAAAATTCATTCTATCATCTTTAATCTTTAACTCGGGTTTGGCATGCGGATTATAAAAACCCAGGTTCTCCAAAAATTTACCGTCTCTTTTGCTCTTGGCATCTTGGGCAACTATGCGAAAAGAAACTTGATGTTTTTTACCAACTTTTGTAAGACGAATTCTGACGGACATTTTGCAATTATCTCAAACTTTAGCCTTTTAGTCTAGCTAAGGCATTTTCGGCGGCATTTTGAGCAGCTTCCTGTTTATTTTTACCGACACCTTTGCCTAGCAGTTTTTCTTCCAAATAAACGCCGATTTCAAAAATGCGGGCATGATCGGGTCCCCAACTGCTTTGCAGCCGATAGGTGGGAGAATGATGGTATTTGCGTTGCAGAAATTCTTGAAGTTTGGATTTATTGTCAGAAACGGCTGATTTGGCCAGAGTTTGCCAATTTGTCAGCATCATTTTTTTCAAAAATTCCTCGGTTTTTTCGATTCCTTGATCAATAAAGATTGCTCCGACTAATGCCTCGAAACAATTAGCCAGAATTGAACTATTAATCCTGCCGCCGGATTCTTCTTCCCCCTTTGAAAGATATAAATAATTGCCCAGTTTTAGACTTTGAGCCAATTTTGCCAAAGTTTCGGTTCGAACCAGCGATGCGCGGATTTGAGTTAATCTTCCTTCGGTACTTTTTGGTAACTTTTCATACAAAAAGCGCGAAACTACCAGTGAAAGAATCGAATCTCCAAAAAATTCAAGGCGTTCATTTGAAGGGCCTTTATAGTCCTTATGCTCGTTTAGATATGACCGATGGACAAAAGCATTTTTAAGGAGCTTTTGGTCGTTGAACTGAAATTTTAGGTCTTTTTGAAGGTCCAACAATTTAGCCGGCATTGTCAATGTTTTCAAAGAGATAATTAACTATATCGGAAACTTTTTTGAAAGTTGAAACCTTTTCAGGCGGAATTTGAATTTGGTATTTATCCTGAATAGTTTCTATCAAATCTTCAAGATCAAGCTCGGTAATATTAAGGTCCGCCTCAAGTGAGGAATCTTCCTCGATATTTTCCGGATCAATGCCAAATTGTTTTACGATTAAGTTTTTAAGATCTTCGAGATAATCGACCATGGTTTAAGGGTATCACGAGTTGTCAGAGTACCACGAGTATCAGGAGCTCTCTTGACTTTTCAGCTCGTGGTACTTTTGATACTCTTGGTACCCATAATACTCTTTGATTTGACTATTGAGCCTAAAACGCCATTAACAAAGCTACCGGATGCTTCAGAACCATATTGTTTGGCGATTTCGACTGCTTCATCAATGACAACTTTATACGGTTCTTTGTTTTTTTTGAACAAGAGTTCAAAGATAGCAAGCCTAAGCGTTGCCAGGTCAATTGGGGCGATTTGGTTAAGTGGCCAGGTAGGTGCGTGTTGGGTAATTAGCTTGTCGATTGCTTTTTGTTTGGTAATAATCTTTGCGACCATTGAGGTTTTGGCAATTTTCAAATTTGATCTAAAGTTTTTTTCAAACAAAGCTTTAACTGTTTGAACTCTCATTTTATGTCTTGGATCACTTTTTCTTTTCATTGGCCATTTTTAACGCTACCCCCTCTTTATAGAACCCGCAGGTAGGACAGACTCGATGTGGTAATTTGAGATTTTGACATTTTGAGCAGGTTACAAGATGCGGTAAGGATAGGTTAATTGCAGCCTTTCTGGTTTTGGTTCTGGCCTTAGCGTGTTTTTTCTTAGGTAAGGGAGCCATATAAATAATTTAAAATTTAAAATTTAAAATTTTTTCTACCACCTACTAACTATCTAACTACAAACTAATCTGGGGTATCAAGGAGTCAAGGGATCAAAAAATTGCTTTTGGCTCTTTGACTTTTCGATACCGGTTGGCATTATATCAGAAATAGCTTTGTCGTCAACTTCTTCGTCTTGATTTCCTTTTTGCCCTACGGATTGCTTCATAACTAGTACCTCCGCCGATAGTTCTGGTGCCTCCGACAGGTATTTTCTTTGGCGGGAGGAGCGGTTTGATCCCCGTGGGTACTAAGGATACAGCTTTTATGATACCTCTTTTGGAATCGTGAATTGTTGTTTCTGTCAATTGCATTCGGCATTCCGGTTGAAAACAAGATCCGGGATTAGGGATAATCATTTCGATTTCTCTAAACAGAAGCGGATCAGGAGAAATACAATCTTGTGGATTGTTGACTGGTTTTGATTCTCGACCCCTTTGAGGATATATTCGTCGCGTGTATAATTGACGTTCGTTTCTCATTTTTCCAAACAAAAAACTGCTAAGTTTTCCCTTGCAGTTGTGGTAATCTTACTATTTTTGTGAAAAATGTGTCAACTAAGTCAATTTGGTTGGGCGAGTTCGGATTGGAAACGGGAGAGTTTATTAGCGAGTAAGGGGTATTTGGTAAGCTGCCAATCTTCTTCGATAAGTTTTTTGGCCTCACTTTGGGCCTGGCTGATCATTTTTTGATCGGAAAGATCGGCGATTTTGAGATTGACAAAGCCGGATTGTTTAAGGCCGAAAACTTCGCCAGGGCCGCGCATTTTAAGATCGATTTCAGCAAGTTCAAAACCAACGTGGATTTTTTCCATGCTTTTTAAGCGCCTGAGAGAGTTTTCGGCGCGTGAATCGGTAAAGAGAAGACAATATGACTGATATTTACCCCTACCGACTCTTCCGCGCAACTGATGGAGTTGGGCCAGCCCAAAGCGTTCTGCTGATTCAATCATCATAACAACCGCATTGGGTACATCAATACCGACTTCAACAACGGGTGTGGCAACTAGAATGTCGATCTTACCCTCTCTGAACTCTTTGATGATTTTCTCTTTCTCTTTTGATTTGAGACGACCATGCAAAAGTCCTAGTTTAATTTTTGAAGAGAACTTAGTCTTTAACTTTTCAAATTCATCGGTGGCAGCTTTCACAGAAAGCATTGTTTCTGAAGGTTCAACAAAAGGGGTAATGATAAAAGCCTGTCGTTTGTTTGCAATTTGCTTTTCGATAAATTTATAGGCGTCGGCTCTTTTGTAATTTGGGACAACATATGTTGCGATTTTTTGACGGCCGGCGGGCATTTCATCAAGAACAGAAAGATCAAGATCTCCATACAAGGTTAAGGCGAGTGTTCTGGGAATAGGTGTGGCTGTCATTGTTAGAAGATGAGGGGTTAGATCTTTTGCTTGACCAAGAAAAAGTTTGGCCCTTTGGGCAACTCCAAAGCGATGTTGTTCGTCGACAACGACTAAGCCGATTTGTCTTTCATCTTTATAGCTTAAGAGAAGGGCATGAGTACCACAGGTGATGTGACCTTTGATTTTTTTACTGCCTGTCCAGATACCGACTTTCATGCCTAAAGGCGAAAGAATATCCTCAAGGGTTTTTTGGTGCTGGAATGCCAGTATTTCCGTAGGTGCGGCCAAAAGCGTATCAAAACCGTTTAAATAAGCGACATAAGCGGCAATGGCGGCAACCACTGTTTTTCCAGAGCCGACGTCTCCTTCCAAAAGGCGATTAGTTGGAATTTCCCTTTGCATATCGGAAAGAATTTCTTTGGTTGCTTTTAACTGGGCTGAAGTTAGCTTAAAGGGAAGTTTTTTTACAAAATTATTGATTTTTGGTATATCAATTTTCATTTTGTGAGCAATTTTAGTCTCTTGCCGATCTTTTTTTCGCATCAGTGCCAAAAACTGAAGTAAAAAAAGCTCGTCAAAAGAAAGCCTGTGTCTTGCCCTTTCAACCTCTTGATAATTTTTAGGAAAGTGGATTTTATAAAGTGCTTCTTTTAAATCCAAAAATTTTTGGTGAGGTACGATCTTGTTGGGTATAAAATCCTTGACTGATTTTAGGTAAGAGGGAAAAATTTGAGCGATCTTGGCACGGATCCATTTTGAGGAGACTCCTTCGGTTTCCGGATAAATTGGAACCAATCGACCGGTGTGCAAGGTTGAATTTTCCATTTTCAAATTTGAATGTCTGATTATTTCATATGCAGGTGAGATGAGTTGAAGATGGTTGCCCTTAATCTCAACTTTTCCAGAGAGCGATATTTGCATGCCGGATTTGATGTTTTTGGTTAAAAAAGGTTGATTGAACCAGATAATATCAATAGCCCCTGATTGATCGGCAACAGTAGCAGTAGTTACGAATTTGCCTCTTGGAGTTCTGATATTTTTTATTTGCCAGACGACTCCATGGACACTTAGTTTTTCGCCAGGTGCTACATTTTGGATTTTTTCAATCTTTGAAAAATCGTCGTAACGAAACGGTAAATGATAGATTAAATCCTCAACTGTTTTAATCTCAAGCCTTCTTAATTTTTGGGAAAAGTACCTACCGATGCCTGGTAATTTTTCAATTGGAGTTTGTGGATTCATCATGATAAGAGTATCACGAGTTTCAAGTGAATCAAGAGCATCAAAAGCTTTTTGATTAATTATAGCCAGTGGTACCCGTGGTGTTTTTGGAGTTCGTATTGCTTTTATTTAATTAAATCCGTACAAAAGATAGATAGCAAATTGGCCAATAATAAAGCTTAAGCCGGCAATAACAATAATGGCAATCCAGATTTTTTTAAGATAAGAGCGTTTGAATAATTTCATTTTTCTTCCTTTTCAAGTTTAACAATATTTATGCCCTTTTTGACGTATATATCACTCTCAAAGGGTGCTTTGGGGTTTGTTATCGGCTTAAACGGTTCTTGGAGACTCGTAGTCCCGCTAAGTCCGCTTTGGTTTATCAATTGCTTCGTTTGAGAAATACTGCTACTAACTCCAGAACTTACTATTGCTTCCGAAATTGTTGCACCCGATGCCCTAACAGTTGGAATAAAAGTAGGGAGTTCTTTTTTTTGAACAACTTTTTCAAATTCTTCTTGCGTCCTTTGGGCCGTGATTTGACCATCGAGTTGTTTGACTACCTCAAATGCCAGCGTCTTTTTGAATTGTAGCGGATTCTGGCCGCGCTGGATTGCGTTTTTCGCGGATTTAATCTCTTCATGGGGTACATTGGTTAAACATTCAAGACCTTTGACTATAACATCATCGGGGACATTCATGATGGCTCCGAATATTTTTTGAGGAGTGTCTGTCAGCGCAATCGCATTTCCTTCTGTTTTGCCTATCTTGTTCCCTTGACTGTCAACTAGAAGTTGGGTTGTCATCACAAATTTGTTTTTGTGTTTCATCTTATGCATTAAATCCCTTCCTATCATCATATTGAACAATTGATCACGGCCGCCCACCTCGACATCAACGTCCATGGCGACAGAGTCATAACCCTGCATGATTGGGTAAGTAATTTCATTGAATGAGATGTCTTCGTCTTTTTCGAGCCTTTTTTTAAACATTCCTCTTTTAATAATTTGTTGATAGGTGACCTGTGAGTATAAATTTAAAATTTCCGGGACAGAAAGTTTTTCCAGCCACTCGCTGTTAAACTTAATTTTGACTGGATTCTTGCCTGAAAAATCTAAAATTTTTCCTGCCTGTTCTTGGTATGTTTTCGCGTTTTCTTCTACGGTCTTTTTAGACAGAAGCGGCCTAGTTTTTTCCCTACCGGTCGGGTCGCCGATTCTTCCGGTAAAATCACCGATTAAGAAAATGACTTCGTGACCAAGGTCTTGCCACTCTCTAAGTTTTCGCAGCCCAATCATATGGCCGATATGCAAAAGTGGTGATGACGGATCAAATCCCTGGTAAACGCGTAGCTTCTTACTGGTTCTTAAAACATTTCTAAGCTTCTGTTTTGAGGGAATGACTTGGTCTACCCCCCTGTTTAACAATTCCTCAATTTTATCCATGTCTGAATCTTAGCTTGTTTTAGACTTTATATCAACGCTTTGTAAAAATTAAAATGTGATTGGGGAAATTATTTTCTTTTTTGGACTTTGACTACTTGAAAACCTTGTTCTCTCAGGTTGATGATTGTTTGATCGATTGCTGCTTGAGGAGTACCGCGGTCTTGGCCAAACATAAACTTGACGCCCCCATCTGGTGTATGTGAATCGGCTGCTGTTAAATTAATCCCATTTTGGGCAAAAACTCCCGTAATTTGATGGAGGACACCAGGCTGGTCTATTGGTCCAAGTACCCGAATCGATTGAATTCTCAAGTTAGCCATTCTTTCAAGGATTATGGTGGTACTTTCGGTCATTTCACTGGCCATGTTGTCTTTGTTTAGTGCATCGAATGTTTGCTTTAACATTGCTGCAAGTTTTTCCTCGTCTGGCGCTTGGGTTATTTCTTGGAGACTTGATATTAGGAGATGGACTATTTTTCTTCCATCCTCATCTTCTAGGTAGTTTTGGATAATATTTGCTGATATGTTTGGGTCTTGGATTAGAGTTCTCCAAGTGCTCAAGAAAAATAGTTCGGCATTGGCTGGTGCTAAATCCCAGAGCTCGCGCGGGCTGTCTCCTAATTTTTCAAGTACTCTACCAACTGTTCTCATTACCAAATGAGGGAGCAGTTGTTCCCTGATCATTCTTCGGTCATGTTCTTCAAGGGAATGGTCAATGATTATCATGCCGGAGGTATCATAAAAATCTTCAGCAAAAAGTCTAGCTGGTTTTGAATTTTTCCCAACATCCATTACTACTACCTTTTGACCTCTGGGAGGCAGATCATGGCGCGCTAAAGGGTGGATTGAGCAAACGCTTACCCCACGTGCATCAAGTCCCTGTAAGACTGGAATTATTCTTCTTTTAATGGTGGTATTGTCCAGTACTCTTTGGTCTTCCCTAATCTTTTGCCCATGTTTTTCGAGGACTTCAAGTAAATCTTTTGGGAATAACGAAAAATAGATGACAGTTGCCCATGCAATGGCTTCTTCTGGATCTATTTGAATTTCGGCACGTGGGTCAACAACTTTTGTTTCGTGACCTTGCTTTTGAGCTTCGTTATTAGTGCGGTTGCCCATATTGCCGGCACCGCCAAAAATTACAATTCGTTCAGTCATAGCTAAATTGTGCCTTATAGTTTATCACGGGTGTCAAGAAATGCAAAATCCGAAGGTGTCAAGCTACTTCACCCTTGGGGTGAATTAGGTTTACACCTGCGGATTATTTAGGTAAATCAAGTGTTTGATGCTTGATTCTTTCGAGCTCCTTTCCGTAATTTTCTTGATCAAGGACGAATTGTTTATACTTTTGTGATGATTTAAATTGTTTGACGATTATGTCTTTTGAGCAAACTGAGGTTTTGTTTATACCAATGTACTCCAAATAAGAGGACAGTGGGTATAATTCTAAATTGTCTGTTAAATAACTGACAAGCGGATTAAGATGAATGTATCTTGACAGGTGAACAAGTTGTTCATTAGTTTCAACGAGGACCGATTTAAACTCCCCTTGCAGTATGGGTCCTGCCCTTTCATTTTTGGTGTTAAAGTATTTGGTGTAGCTATTGCTAATCTTGCTGGTAAATTCCGTGATACCGCCATTAACTTTTTGCTGAAGTAGAAAATGGAAATGATTAGGCATTAGACAGTAGCAGACTAATTCAACAATTTTATTGTGTGTATCCAACTTATTATTATCAGGGTTAAAAATAGAGAATTTTGGCTTGGGTCCTTTAAGCTGATAATAAAGAAATGTTTTGATGAATCTTTTGTAGTCCCATTTGTCATTGAATATTGGCATATGAGCCACGCCTCTATTGAAGATATGGTAAAAATGGTTATTGACGAAAGGAATAATCCTTGATGGCATTGTTTTTAGGATTTGAGGCTAATAAATCATATAAATCCGCAGGTGTCAAGTTGAATCACCCTTGGGGTGGATTCCGTTGGCACCTTGGGCAGATTCTGTTTTATTGTTAGAAAAATGGAAGTACAAAAGTTATATTTTCCTTGTTTGTTGCGAAAAAGCGATGTATCTCAACTTTTCTTGGAGCAAAATTAAGTTATAATATCCGTTAGGCCTAAAAGTTTATGAAGTTTTCAGCATATCGACCGGGGGGCCGCAAGTTTTCATCAAGACTTGCCAAACTTTCCTCCCGAACTTCTTCTCATCCGTTCTTGCGCCAAGGAAGTTTTAACAAGCGGCGGTTTTGGATTCGTTTTTTTGGCTTAGTTTCAACTCTTGTCTTCTTTTCATTAATCGGCCTAGTTATTTTTACCATTTTTTCGTTTATAGTATTTGCCAAAGATTTGCCCTCACCGTACAAATTAACAACCAGAGATGCTTCTCTTTCGACCAAAATTTATGACCGAAACGGTAAGCTTCTATACGATATTTTCGGTGAGAAAAATCGCGCACTGGTTAACTGGAATAATTTACCGCCTTATGTAAAGCAAGCGACAATTTCCATTGAGGATAAGGATTTCTATAAACATCGGGGATTTTCCTTTTTGGGTATTTTTAGGGCTTTTTTTAATATTTTAATTTTCCATAAACTGCAGGGAGGTTCGACCATAACCCAGCAGGTTGTCAAAAATACCCTGCTTTCACCAGAGCGCACTCTGACTCGCAAAATTAAGGAATTTATTCTCTCCATTCAGGTTGAGCGTAAATACACCAAAGATGAGATTTTACAAATTTATTTAAATGAGGTTCCTTACGGCGGTACTGCTTGGGGGATCGAAGCGGCTGCCCAAGCTTATTTTAACAAAGAGGCCAAGGATTTAACCTTACCAGAAGCGATAATTTTAGCGGGTATGCCGCAGCGACCATCATATTATTCGCCTTTTGGATCAAATCCTAAAGCATATATTAGTCGGGCCGAAGATGTCGCCAGAAGGATGCGGGAAGATGATTATATTTCCCGTGATCAGCAAGATCAGCTCAAAAAGCAAGTAACGGATGTTAAATTTTCAGCTAACGAGCAGGGTATCCGTGCTCCCCATTTTGTCTTTTATGTCCGTGATCTTTTGGCAGAAAGATACGGTGAGAAATTTTTAGAGCAGGGCGGTCTTAAAGTAACGACTTCACTTGATCTTGACTTGCAGGAAAAAGTTCAAAAAATCGTGACTGAAGAGGTTGCTAAAGTTGCCGATCTTCGTGTCGGCAACGGTGCGGCAGTAGTCATCGATCCTGCGAATGCCGAAGTTTTGGCTATGATCGGCTCCAAGGATTATTTTGCCAAAGAGTACGATGGACAAGTTAATGTAACAATGTCTCTTCGCCAGCCGGGTTCGGCACTAAAACCTTTTACTTATGCTACGGCTTTTAAGGCCGGTTACACGCCTTCCTACGTTTTAATGGATGTAGCGACTGAGTTTCCCGGAGGCGCCGGTCAACCGTTCTATAAACCGGTCAATTACGACGGAAAATACCGCGGGCCGGTCCAAATCCGCTTTGCTCTGGGTAATTCGATCAATATCGCGGCTGTTAAAATGACAGCTTTGGTCGGTATTAAAAACATGCTGCGGACTGCCTATGAGGCCGGACTTAAGTCATTGGAGCCAACCGACGAAAATCTTAAACGATTCGGTCTTTCAATTACCCTTGGAGGTGGTGAAGTTAGGCTTTTGGATCTAACTTCCGGCTATGCCACTTTGGCAAATCGCGGCAAATACCTCGAGCCTGCTGCCATTTTAAAAGTTGAGGACAAAAACGGGAAAGTGCTTGAGGAGGTTAAGGATAGACGCGCCAAGCAGGTTATTGATGAGGATATTACTTTTTTGATTTCGCACATTCTTTCCGACAACAACGCCAGAAGTCTGGTTTTTGGCCCTTCTTCACTTTTAAACATTGGGGGGAAAACAGTTGCCGTTAAAACCGGAACTACCGATGACAAACGCGATAACTGGGCTGTTGGCTACACGCCGTCGGTAGTGGTTGGCACCTGGGTTGGCAACAATGATAATTCAGAGATGGATCAAAAAGTTTCCTCAGGTGTAACCGGTGCGACGCCGATTTGGAATCGGGTGATGTCAGAAATTTTAAAAAATAAGAGTGCGGAAAATTTTGCTAAACCCGATAATGTTACTGCTTTGGAAATTGACGCTCTTGGAGGTGGACTCCCCTGCCGGGATTATCCAAAAAGAAGCGAGTATTTCATTCGCGGAACCGAGCCTACCCGCGATTGCTTAGTAGAAAAGACTTTAGACGGTAAAGAATATTTTGTTTTTGTCGAGTTTGATCCGGTTTCAACTGATGGTAAAAATCGCTGGCAGGAAGGTATTGACGCTTGGTCGCAGAGCCAGTCAGATCCGAAGTACAAACCGCCGAGTGAACTTAAAAACGAGCCAACTAAAAATCCGGATGAAATAACAGTTAATATTAAAAAACCTTCTGACCATGATCAAGTCGATTATACTTTTGAGACTGAGGTAGAGGTTTCAACCGGCCGTAAAGTAACTAAAATCGAGTTTTACATAGACGGATCAATTAGGGATACCAAGACTTCTGATGCTTCCTATAAGTTTAATTTCACTTTTGCTGAGGCTAACAAGGGTAAGCATAAGATAAAAGCGAAAGCTTATAACGAAGCGGGGCGCGACGCCGAAAGGGAGATTACCGTTTCCGTCGGACAGCCTTGGACTGACTAGCTAATTTATCTTCTAATTATTGCCTGGAAGGATTTGGAAAAAGCATCGATAATTTTTTCGCGAACTATTATTACCTCTTCTTGTGTTGGGGTTCGGTCGGATCGTTGATAAGTTAGTCTGAGGGTCACCGATTTTTTATCCTTACCGATTTTTTCGTCTTTAAAAATGTCGATCACATCAACCTTTTTAACTAATGGACTGCCGGCTTTTTTGACTTGGGCAATAATTTCTGCAAGTAGTGTTTTTTGGTTAAATATCGCTGAAATATCTTCAATTACAGCTGAGTATTTAGGTACCGGTTTATACGAAAGTTGGAAGGTTGGTAGTTGGTAGATTATCGATAAATTGATCTCGCAAGCAGCGACTTGACCTTCGAGATTAAAGTAATCGATGATCTGGTCATTTAAGATGCCGCAAGTTCCAACAAGACTTTCTCCTACTTTGATTTGAGCAACCTCTTCTTTTTCAAAAAGATGATTTTCTCCTGTGAACTTTTGAAATTTGGGAATGCGCAAGAGTATCTCAAAAACATTTTCAACTAGGCCTTTAATCTGATAAAAATCGGCATTTTGCCAAGCGATAGCCAGCATCAAGTCTTGTTTGGGTAGATCGCCTTCATTTTTAATATAGGTTTTGGCCACTTCAAAAACTTTAATATCTTTCTCTATATTTTGATTTTCGGCAATAACTTGGGCAAGAGATACTAGAACGGTCGGTCTCATAAATTGCCACTCGGAAGTTAAAGGGTTGGCGAGCTCAACCGCTTCTTTTTCTTTAGTTTTGGAAAGTTCAAACAGTTCTTTCGCGATAATCGAATAAGAGATAACTTCTGTTAGGCTTAAATATTTAAGGGCTTTTTTAAGCTCAATGACGCCAGCTAAATCACTCTCTCCTCCTTGGGGAATTTGGCCTTCAGGTAGATTGGAAGGCAAATGATGATAGCCGTAAACTCTAGCAATTTCTTCAATTAAATCAACATCATCTTTAACATCAAGAATGCGCCAGCTCGGGACAACCGCACTGATAACTTGTGGTGTTGTTTTAACCGCAAACCCTAAAAGCCCCAAAATTTTAGTAGTTTTTTCGACGGAAATTTCCACACCAAGATAATTTTTAAGTTTATTTAGGGAAAGAGAAATAGTTTTTTCTACGGATTTTACGGCCGTTATATCAATTAGTTCAGAAGCAATTTTGGCATTTGAAACTTGTTTAGTAAGATAAACTGCACGCGAGAGCGCCGGTACAATTCCTTCAAGATCAATACCCTTTTCGAATCTGGTAGCCGCTTCGGTTCTAAAAGCAAGAGCCTGACAGGTTTTTCTGATGGTTTGCGGATCGTAGGCTTGGACAAAAAGAACTACCTTTTTGGTCCTTCTGGTAATTTGGGAGTTTTCGCCTCCCATGATCCCGCAAAGATCAATTAGTCTGCCTTCGTCTTCAATAACGATTGCTCCTTTTGGAAGTTTTTGTACTTTGCCGTCTAAAGTTTTGATTTTTTCTCCTTCGCGTGATGGGCGAAGGGTCATTTTGTGGTTTTTGATTTTGTCGAAGTCGAAGGTATGCATTGGTTGTCCGAGCTCAAGCATTATGTAATTGGAAATATCCACAATATTATTGATTGCGCGGATACCTACGGATTCCAGTCTTTTGCAAATAATTGCCGGTGAAGGTTTTATTTTGACATTATCAACAATAATAGCTGTAAAGCGGGGGCAAAGCCGATGGTCTGTGATTTTAACATCCAAAGTTAGAGGGTTGGTTCTGTCCGGTTCTAGAGGCAAATTCAAACCTTTAGGTGAAATCAGTTCTGACTTGATGTTTTCATTTGTAAGTATGGCGTTAGCTTCACGGGCTATACCAAAGACGGAAAAAGCATCGCTGCGGTTACTGGTTACTTCGACATCAAAAATGTAATCATCGCCGCGCTTTTCGACTCTTTCAATCGATGGGCCGGAAAGTGAAAGTAAATTGGCAATTGTTTTGGCAGCAATATTGGCCTTTAAATAATCTCTAAGCCAAGAGACGGGAACGCGAATATTCATTAAAATTGTTCTAAGAATCTTATGTCGTTTTGATATAAAAGCCTGATATCGCCGATTCCGGTTTTTATGGCAATCGTGCGTTCAATACCCCAACCGAAAGCAAAACCTGTATATTTATGAGGATTAATGTTGCCGGCTTCAAGGACTTTCGGATGGACCATGCCGGCTCCTCCTAACTCGACCCAACCGGATTTACAAAAACGACAGCCAGATCCTTGGCAGACTCCGCAAGTAACATCTACTTCAAATGACGGTTCAGTGAAACGGAAATAATGCGGTCTAAGACGCATCTGGCGTTTTGGCCCGAAAAATTTTGCGGTGAAATAATTAAGAGTACCCTTGAGATTAGCAATGGTGATGTATTCATCAATAAAAAGCCCTTCGAATTGATGAAACATCGGTGTATGAGAAACATCAATTTGTCTCCTGTAGCAACGGGCGATATTAAGCATTCTAATAGGCGGTTTTTTTAACTTTTCCATTTCCCTTACTTGACCGTTAGAGGTATGGGGGGTTAAGACTTGACTGCCAAAATGAGGTTTGGGTGCAGATTTTATGAAAAAGGTTTCCCAATCGTCTCTGGCTGGATGATTTTTGGGCATGTTTAAAGATTCAAAAGCATACCAGTCCCAATCCACTTCCGGGTAACTCTCAAGAGAAAAGCCGAGTTTAGAAAAAATGGCAACTATTTCGTCAATTGCTTGGGAAATTAGATGAAGATGGCCTAATTTTAATTTTTTGCCGGGAGCAGTTATGTCGATAAATTCCTTCGGCCTTTTCTTTTTGAGAAAGTTGTGTCTTTGTTCAAATGTTTTCTCTATTTCCTTTTTAGCTTCGTTGAGAAGTTGGCCTATTTTGGGCTTTTTTGATTTGGGTATTGAGGAGAGTTGTTTGGTAAGATTTGTGAATGTTCCACTTTTACCGAAAATTTCAAGGTATATTTTTTCTAGATCGGCAAGGACACTTGCTGAGTTAATACCTGTACGGGCATGTGTTGCTAACTTTTTTATTTCTTTATCCATGGGGAAATTTTAACACAAAAATACCTCTCGAACTTAAAAAATGCTTTAAGAACGAGAGGCGAAATGATTTATATCAATTGAAAATTTTTTTGTCAACTCCGCACTAGCTAACTTTTTTGACAATTTCATCAAAAGCTTGCGGGTCTTCGATGGCAATTTGAGAAAGAATTTTACGGTCCAGTTCTATTTTTTTGGATTTAAGCTTGTTAATGAATTGACTGTAAGAAAGATTGTGGGGTGTAAGCGCACCGTTGATTCTGGTAATCCAAAGAGACCTATTTGTGCGTTTTTTTTCTTTTCGACCGCGGTAGGCATCGACTCCGGCATGAATGACTGCTTCTTTGGCGAGTTTTATAAGTTTTGATCTGCCACCACGATAACCTTTGGCATGAGCTAAAAGCTTTTTATGTCTTTTGTGAGTGGTTACTCCTCGTTTGACGCGCATAATGGTAAGAGTACCATGGGAATCAAGGGTATCAAGAGTATCATGAGCTTTTTGATTTATAGCTCTTGGTACCCGTGGTACTCTTGGAACCCGTGATACTTTTTCTAATCATAGGGCATTAGTCTTTCAATTCTTTTCTTTTCCGGTTTTGAAATGTAGGCAATTCGTTTGTATCGCACCTTGGCGCTTTTGGTTTTTGCGGCTTTGAGATGACCGGCCATTTGGCGTCTTCTTAAAATTTTGCCGCTTTTTGTAATTTTAAAGCGTTTGGCTGCTGCTTTCTTGGTTTTTTGTTTCATATTCGAACTTTAAACTGTAAACTTTAAACTTGAAACTAATTTTATGTTGCAGGTTTATTGTTTCCGGTTTCTGGTTGTTTTGAGTGAGTTCTTACTGGTTTGATTATAGTGACAAACCTTCTTCCTTCGAATTTTGCTTCTCTTTCCGTTACGGCTATATCTGAAAGCTCTCTTAGAATTCTTTCCAAAAGTTTTGGCCCGAATTCAGTATGAGCCATCTGTCTTCCCATAAAGACTATTGATATTTTAACCAGATCGCCTACAGAAAGAAATTTTTTAACTCTTTCCAGCGCGGTTTGTAAATCATGCTCGCCTATAAACGGCGAAAAACGAACTTCTTTAAGTTCTGCCTGCTTGGTGTGTTTTCTGGCTTCTTTTTCCTTTTTTTCTTCTAAATATCTGAATTTTTTAAAATCGACTATTTTGACGACCGGTGGCTTGGCGTTTGATGCTATTTCAACTAAATCCAAATTTATTTCTTGAGCTTTTTTTAAAGCTTCAGGAAGCGATAAAATTCCAATTTGTTTATGTTCTTGGTCGATGACCCGAACTTGATTTGCCCTAATTTGGTGATTTATTCTAAATTGTTTCTTGACGGCCAGCCTCCTAATAATAGACTTGGCGATATTATCATGTTTAGTGAATCGTTGGCAAGAAAATTATGTGTTGGAGTTTTCACCGGCGATCTTTTTTTTAAAGGCGCTGATTTCCATTTGTCCAAGATCTTTGCCCTCACGAGTACGCACGGCAATTTTTTGGCCCTCTTTTTCTTTTTCTCCGATTACCAAAAGATAAGGAATTTTTTGCAAAGTTGCATTTCTGATTTTTGCCTCTAGTCTTTCGTTTCTTAAGTCAATTTCTGTGCGGATGTTGGCGACTTTAAGTTCTTCAAAAACTTTATGGGCGTATGAGGCGACTTTATCGGAAATTGGCAAGATGACTACCTGAATGGGTGAAAGCCAAAAAGACAGATTGCCTTGAGTGTGTTCAAGCAAAATACCGATGAAGCGCTCGAGGGATCCAAAAATTCCCCGATGGATCATGGCAGGCCGCTCCTTTTGTCCGTCTTGATTGATAAAGGAAAGGTTCATGCTTTGGGGGATTTGAAAATCAAGCTGGATGGTAGCTAGTTGCCAGTCGCGGCCTTGGGAGTCATTGATGTGGATGTCGATTTTTGGACCATAAAAGGCGCCCTCCTTGAGTTTCATGCCAAATTTGACCTTAGCGCTCTTGAGGGCTTCTTCTAAATCTTTCTCGGCCTCTTGCCAGCTTTTTGTATCCCCCATTGCTTTTTCAGGTCGGGTCGCCAGATAGAATTTTGGTACAAAATCCAGTGTTTTATAAACATCCATTACCAAGAGTAATAATTTGTGTATTTCTTCTTGGATTTGATCTCGTCTAACAAAAAGATGGGCATCATCAATAACGAATTGACGGACCCGCAATAAGCCCCCTAAAACACCCGAAAGTTCATTTCTATGGAGAATTCCAAACTCGGAAAGCTTGAGTGGTAAATCATGGTAGCTTCTGATTTTAGAAGAATAAACAATTGTTGATTCTGGGCAATTCATTGGTTTTAAGGAATAATCCTCTTTATCAACTTTTAGATTGAAGATGTCATCGCCAAAGTGTTCCCAGTGGCCTGATTGTTTAAAAAGAGCGGATTTAACCATAACGGGTGTGGAGGTTTCCATATAACCTTCATCTTTGGTTTTTTCTCTAATGAAGTTGACAAGGGTCTGATAGATCAACCAGCCTTTTGGGTGCCAGAAAATCGCACCTGGTGCGAATTGGTGGAATGAAAAAAGATCGAGTTCGCGGCCAATTTGCCGGTGGTCTTTCATTGTTTTCGGTTATTGGACTGGCATTTGTACTTTAGAAGTTGCATCCTGAAGGATTTGGGCAACCCAAGTACCAATGATTGGAATAAGGTTTATTTTTGAAACAAAGTATCCGGCAGCCATTGCCAAAATAGCTAGACCTACAAAAGTCCCAAAACTCCAGGCAAGTCCGCCCAGAAAATTATCAAGCAAAATCTTCCAGCGGCTTTTGTAGGGCTGCAAGTATTTATTGGCACCGGTTGCCTTTTGTGGTTCCTGTTCTGCTTGTTGGTTAGGGTCCATAAGTTAATTCTAAGCTAAATTATTGAAGTACTGCAAGGAAATAATGTTAGACTGGTGTCTCGATGGGAGTTGATTTTCTTTGTTTTTCTAGTTCTTTTCTGTTTCTAATTTGATAGTAAAGTTTAACTCTGCTTTCCAGATCATAAGGCGGCTCTTTATTTAAAAGTTCATAATATACTTCTACCCATTGGGATTTTCCAAGAGCTACTTCGTCACCAGTTTCAGGATCTACAGCTTTATAAGGGAAGTTAGCGATATCTGTACCTACGATTTGTACCATTCTTATACTTTTTATTGTACCGTCCCTTCTTCGTGTTAGTTTTTGATAAAAGACTGGGTTAGAACGACCATCAGGGTTAGGACCTATTTCTTGCGATGATTCATTCATTTCTATCCCCACCAAATTTCCTTTATGCGGCTATTTTCTTTATCAACGCCAAAGAATTTTAGACAATAATCAAGGGCGAGTTCTTTATTAAATTCCTTACAAGAGAAGATATCAATGAGGGCTTCATCGTATTTGGTAAATGAGTGAACCGAGATATCGGAATAATCAATGATGACAACAGCTGATAGACCGGGGTTTTCGGGAAGACCTTCGGCAATTATTGGCCCTTCCAAAATTGTCATATTAAGCATTTTGACAAAACCTTCGAGGAATTCGCGGATAGCCTGTTTATCTTTGATTTTTTCGTTGCAGTTTTTAAGATCGCAGATGATGTGGTAGCGTTTTGTTTGCATTTCAAGTTTTATTGTAAGTGAAAATGCTTACTTGAGCAAGAAGAGATGATTTGAATGTATTTGAGATTTCTTGTAAAATCATCTGTGGCTCATCGGGCTCATAGCTCAGTTGGTTAGAGCGTCACGTTGACATCGTGGAGGTCAGAGGTTCAAATCCTCTTGAGCCCACATTGTGAAACTTTGGAGCATTTCTATTTTGGGATTTACTCCACCCCACCTATATGATCAATCATTTCTTGAGTAGGACCCTTTATGGAGTAATTTGTTGCGAGTCTTCGGAGTTGTTCTTCGCTTGTATCAGTAGTATTTCCTACGGGACTATAAAAATAAGGTAATCCTTGTTCATTCAATCTTAAAGAAACAACATAGTATTCAATTTTCTTCCAATAAGGTTTGTACTGGTCAATAGTTCTTTCGACAGTCCAGCTGGCAAGCAAGCTATTATCAAAAGGACGGAATTCTGAATTAAATAAAACAGCCTGTCCATCTAATTGGAAGACTTCATCGTTTTGTCTGAACGTTGTTCTGTATCCAAAACGCCCCCATCCTTTTCGAGCTAAGTTTCTAATAACCGCATCCGTGTATTTTTTAACTGGCGTTAAATGTTCTGCAACTTTTTTTCTTTGAGCAGAAGTTTGTTCTTCATTTTTAATTAAATTTCTTGGTAGGCTTTCTTGATCTTTCATTGTTATACGGCGTCTATTGTTATCCTTGGAGTTGTAAAGTGTCCTTCGGTAGCGCTCAGGATACTTTACCCTTGCAATTGTAAAGTACCTTGTTCGTAGACTTTCATTTGCTTACCAGAAACCCAAGCCAGCATGCCGGTCGTGCGTTTGGCATTTTGTCTTTGGGCAACAAGCTCTTGAGCGCTTTTTGACTCTTCCGCTTTAATCCTTAAATATCTGACAATTGAAGTTAGTCTTTTTATGTCCAAGATCCCCACTTTTTTAGGTGTTGTTTCGATATGTGCTTTGGTTTCAACTCCAGCTGCTTTGGCCAATTTGGCGACTTCTGTCTGAAGCTGGCCGAATTCTTCTTTCAGTTGTGTCTGTTCCTTTTGTGATCTGTTTTCTTGAACTCTGTATTCGTTTTGAATGACGCTAAATAATTCCGAAGCTTTTGATTGTGAGTCTTGATCGTCTTTATTTCCCATCTCATCAAGTCTTTGTTTATTTCTGGCCCTTTGCAGTTCTTCATGGGCAATAGCTTGGGGATTCTTGCCAACTCCCCTTTTAGTACCAAAAAAACTACCCAGTTCCGAAGCTGCTTCCTCAAGCATTGGCCCGGCAACTTGAGATTTAAGAGTTTCCAATGGCTCAAATGCGGCTTGTGCCACACCTTTAGCAACCTGTGTTGGTTTCATGTCATGCGTATTTTATTACTTTTCAAAGCTAATATCAAGTTGGACTTGGGGAGACGCTAATTTTTTTTGATAGTCGCGAAAATTATCGAGTTGATTATTATAAGTTTCTATTTCTTTTGAAAGATCGGCAAATTGCGGATTAATCAAAGACTTGGGACTGGTTGTTGTTGTTAGCGGTGGAGGTGCCGTGACGATTTCGTCTTGGCCTTTTGATGAAAGCAAAAGCAATCCGAGGTAAATAACAAAAATAAGACCAACAAGACTAACCAAGGTAATTAACTTTGGCTTTTTAAGCGTAAGATGAATCTTAATTTTCGGCAGTTTCAGCTTAGGACATTCATTTTTCTGATTAACTGGTTCTGAAATGTTCTCTTCAGTAATGATTTCTTGTTCCATTGGGCCGGTACTTTCAATGTTCATAGAATTCCGATTACCTCCTTAAATAAAGGTTTTGACCTCAGAAGTTCATTTTTAGCAAGTTGGGCAAAGCTTGAAATGTCTTTAAGTTCGTCCCCAGACGCTGTTTGCTCTTTGGTTTTTTCAAGTAATTCTTTTGCTTTTGTCAGGTAATTTTGGGTTTTAGCCTTGATATTTGTGATTTCCGAGATCCAGTTGGCAAGGATCGATTGGTTTTGGTCTTTTTCAATTTTTGATGTGATAATTTTGTCCAAATCTCGGGCGAGTTTGTTGAAATCGGCAATTGCCGACTGTGCTTCAATTACCTCGAAAGTAGCCAAAATTTTATTGATTTTTAGATTAAATTCTTTGTCACGGTGGCTGCGAAGATCAGTTGCCAGATCGGGTAACTGCTCAAGAGTTTTGGCATCTTTAACTTTTTTTCGGTGATTGTCAAAAAAGGCAATTTCCTCATCAATAATTTGATTGATATGATCTTTTGAGATATCGCTATTTTGCCAACCGAGGCTGTTGCCGTTTTCATTAACTAAAAATAAATAGGCGTGATAAAGATCGTCGATTTTTAAAAGGTAATCACTGGTTGCAAGATAGGCATTATTTTTGGCAGTTGCCGTCTGAAAAGTTAGATAACTTGAGCGAGCATTTATATACTTATTTTGTGCTTCTCGATACTTAGTGAACTGGAAAGTATAGTCGTTTTGAGCTTTATCAAGCGCAGTCAAAGGCACAGGTGACTGCGCCAGTGAATAGTTAATAGTCAATAGTGAATAGATTGCGAGTAGTATAAAAAGTTTGATAAATGTATGGACTATTTTGTTTTTGAAATTAGAAATTTGAAGAGTGGGCATTACTCCAATTTTAGTGCTTATTCGTGGCGAAGAGCAACAATCGGTTCAAGCCGAGACGCTCGAATAGCTGGAGCAACTCCAAAGATAATACCAACTAGTGACGAGAAACCAAAGCCTAATAAAACTGCCCATAGGGGTACGGCAGTTTGGATAAATCTGGCAAGAGCAAGTGAGCCCAAGTATCCAATTAAAATGCCGATTGCGCCGCCCGAAATTGAAAGAATAACGGCTTCTGTTAAAAACTGTCCGAGGATGTCGCCCGATCTGGCACCGACAGCTTTCCTAAGGCCAATTTCGCGAGTCCTTTCAGTTACCGAGACTAACATAATATTGGAAATGCCGACCCCACCGACGATTAGAGAAATAGCAGCAATGCCACCGAGTGCAAAAGTTAAAACCCCTAAGATTTGCAAGATTGAAGATAGCAATTGTTCTTGGGTAAGAATGGAAAAATCATCCTCGGATAAGGTACGTTTGAGAATTTTTTCAACATGAGTTTTAGCTGTTGGAATAGTTTGAGCTGATGTGGTTCTCACTAAAATCGAGTTGACCTGATCGCTGCCTGTTAGGGCGCGCGCCGAATTTAAGGGGATAATGGCTTGGTTATCGACGTCGACTCCGCCAACGTTGCCTTGAGGTTCTAAAACACCAATGACAGTAAAGGATTTTTTGGAAAGCGAGATTGTTTGGCCTATCGGATCCTGTGCTGAATAGAGGTCGCTGGCTAATGTTTTACCAATGACTGCGACTTTTCTGGAGGTTTGATTATCCTTTTCGCTAAAAGGTCTGCCGCTTTCGGTTTTGATGTCAAAGATTGAAAAATAAGTGCTCCTGGTACCTGCCAACGTTGTCACTTTACTTTTATTTCGGTAAGTGGCTGTGATGTTTATTTCAATAAAAGGTGCAATGTCAATAATGGCTTCACTTTTTTCTTTTTCGAGTTTTTCGGCCAGCTTGAAGGTGATTTTGTTGACTGCTCGTGGAGGTCCTCCCTGGGGTCCAAATTGGACCTTGCCCGGTAAAATAAAAATGGTGTTGGTGCCCAGTTTTTCAAATTGAGCCGAAATGTAGCTTTGGAGTCCCGAGCCAATCGATATCAAAAGAATAATTGCCGCCACACCAATAATTATTCCAAGAGAAGTCAAAAATGATCTGAGTTTATTTATTCTTAGTGCTTCTTGAGCGCTGTTAATTGTTTCAAGAATTTCCATATTTGACCTCTTTATGCTCTGATTCTTGTCGATCTGTTCTTTTTATCACTTACGATTTGGCCATCGCGAATGGTGATAATTCGCGAGGCATTTTTGGCAATATCAGCTTCGTGAGTAATCATGATGATGGTTCGGCCCTCTCGATTGAATTTTTTAAAAATTGCCATGATTTCAGCTGATGATTTAGTGTCTAGGTTGCCGGTCGGTTCATCGGCAAAGATGACCAGAGGATTGTTAATCAGGGCTCGGGCAATGGCCACTCTTTGTTGTTGACCGCCGGAAAGTTGGGCGGGGGTAGACTCAAGTTTATCAGAAAGACCCACTTCTTTGAGGGCTTGGATTGTTCTCTTTAGTCTTTCCTGTTTTCCGACTCCAGCATAAACAAGCGGTAGTTGAACATTTTTAATAGATGTTGTTCTGGGCAAGAGATTGAAGAATTGGAAGACAAAACCGATCTTTTGGCTTCTAATTTTGGCAAATTCGTTATCTGATAGTTTTGAGGCGAGTTTGCCGTCAAACAAATACTCACCCGAGGTTGGTTTATCAAGGCAGCCTAAAATATGCATCAGCGTTGATTTACCTGATCCTGAAGGACCGATAATAGCCACAAACTCCCCCTTTTTGACCTCAAGTGAAACTTTATTTAAGGCAACTGTTTCATTGGGGGATTCCCCATATATTTTTATTAAATTTTTGGCAGAAATTATGCCACTCATTTAAAGAAGCTTAGAATTTTTTGGACTAAGTTTTTCTTGTCAATTTGATCAAAACCGGAAATGGCAAGTTGATCACCTTTATTAAGTCCTGAAGTGATTTGAACTTCCAGTTCCGACTCAAGGCCTTTCTGGATCTCTCTTTTTTGAAAAGTATCATTGGTTTTAAGCCAAACGTATTTATCATTGACTAGGGCGTCAAGGGGGATCGTCAGGGATTGTGGGACCTCTTGGATAATAATTTCGGCTTCGCCGTTCATGCCCAGACGTAAGTTTTCAGGCGGATCAAGGTTGATTTTAACTTCAAAGGCAGTTGCACCGGTTGAAGTGGTGATAGTTTTGGGACCGATAAAGTCGACTTGGGTTTCAATTGGCTGATTGTCAAAAGCATCCAAAGTAATATAGGCTTTTTGGCCGACTTTGACTTGGCCGATTTCAGACTCGTCAACTTCGGCTACGAATTGCAGTTTACCAAAATCGGCAACTGTCGCAATGGTGTCGGTTGGGAAAACAAAATTACCGGCAAAAAACTCTCCCTTGTTGATAATGTATCCATTGATCGGCGAAGTTAGTCTTGAAAACTGAATTGCCAAATCTCGTATTTCAACATCAATAACAGAGTTATCCAAATCAGCCTGAGACCTTTGAGCAATTCTTTTTAAAGTGTCAGTGATGACTTTATCTTTTTGCGAATCTTTAACATCCTCAAAATCAAGGCGAGTTTTAAAATAAGTATTCAGATCTCTCCTTAATCTTTTTTCAAGCTCTTGGGAATCTAGTGAAGCGATTGTTTGACCCCTTCTGACATAATTCCCTTCTTTAGCGCTAATCCAGGCTAGTTTGCCGGAAGTTAAAAAACGCAAAGTACTTTCATTTTCGGAAGCTATTTTACCCGAGGCCGTTACCTGAGTTTCCAAAGTTTTTTCGGTAACTTGGGTAGTTTTGATTTTGCTGGTCTCTGCCCCACCGCGGGTGGCAAAAAAGATGATAAGAACAACGGCAACGACTGCCACGATTGTCCTTCGTGATTTGGCAAATTTGGTTAGCTTTTTAAAGATGTTATTGTTCGAGCCTCGTCGAGAACTTTTTATGCTTGGAATTTTCATAGGCCGATATTATAGCCTAAATTATAGGTTATATCAAGTGCTGGATTTGTGGATGTGATAAATTTAAACTACAAGCTCTAAGGTGTCAAAGGCGATGTGGAAGGATGGGCCGGCGTTTTGGCGCAAGTACTCTTCTAAAAATTTATGCGTGCCGGTTTTGTGGCCGATGTGCACAAAATAAACGTTTTTGGCGCGTAAATTTTTGGCGATTTGGATGCCATCATTAATTGAAATGTGACCTTTTGTCTGTCCTATTTTGGAAAGTGATGATCCGTCAATTATTAAAACATGACAGTCACGGATAATTTTTTGGGAGGAGGGCAAAATTTTGTTGAAATCCGGAATGTACGCAAGGATAGGTCCATCCTTGACTTTAATTCCAAAAGCCGGAGTTTTGCCATGGATTACCGGGAAATACTCAACTTTTGCATGGTTGATCTCAAACGGCTGATTGGGTTTGACTACATGTGTTTTAAGGTTTTGTCCATGGATGCCAATAAATTTGCGGACATCATTTAAGACAGATTGGACAATATAGACAGGTATTGGTTTGTAAGCGTTGTAAATATGAGTTAGATCCCAGAAGCCTTCTATATGATCAAGGTGGGCATGAGAGACGAGAATTGCTTCTATTTTTGTCGGATCAACGCTCCTGTCATTCTGAGCCTTTGGCGAAGAATCTCCTGTAAGATGATGATAAGTGTCTGGACCGGCGTCAAGAAGAATTGATTCATTTATCAAAATTTGGGTTCTGGTTCGCCTGTCTTTGGGATCGGTCGATTTGCAGATTTCGCAATTGCAGCCAAGTCGTGGCAGCGGCCATCCGGCAGAGGTTCCCAAAAACTTAATTTTCATTGTGTCTGGTTCTTGTGGGTGGTTTGAGATTTAAAAAATACTTCTAATTTGTTTTCTCAGCTCCGTAATAAGCTTATGTGTTTGATGCCAATGTTTTAAAGCCTGATCCTTTCTTTCATTTGTACCGGGTTGAACTTGTGTTTTCCATCCTTCGACTTCACTAATGTTTTGGTCAATTTGATCCAGTGTTCCGTCAAAAGTGTCCTCGATTCGCACTAGGATTTCTTGAGAAGTTGGTGATTGATCAGTTTTATGCTCAGGACTCATAAGTTTGATTTTGATAAAAAGTGCCGAGGACAGGAGTCGAACCTGCACACCTTGCGGTACACGGTCCTAAACCGTGCGCGTCTGCCAGTTCCGCCACCTCGGCGTAAGAAGAATTCTACCAAATTTTGGACTTATGGGCGAGTTCTGTCGATTGCTGCTTGATGGGCTTGCCATTCGATTGAATCATCAAGTGGCTCAAGTTTTACCTTGCCGTAACGTCGCTCTAAAGCCTTTGAGATTAAGAAGTCTGCAAAATGGGGATTTTTGGGCAGAAGTGAACCATGTAAATAACAGCCGAAGGCATTTTTATAGATTGCTCCTTCTGTTTGGTCTTCCCCATTATTGCCTGTACCGATAATTACTTTGCCAAGCGGCTGGACTGCTTGGTCTAGATAAGTTTTGCCGCTATGATTTTCAAATCCTATTAAGTTAGTTGTCAATTGTCCGTTGTCAATTGTTGGATAGATTTCCTTAATTTCCTTTACTAAATTTTCTTCCAAGTCTATCCACAGGTTTTGGATCATGCGATCATGTGAGCCGATGGTATAAGCATTAAATAGACCAATGCCTTTGATGATTTTCCCATCAAGAGTTTTAAAGTACTTTTGAAGTAGTTGATAGCCGCCACAAATTGATAAAAGGACACAACCATTCTCAATAGCTTTTTTAAGATAATTAGCCTTAGATTGCAGATCACGGCCGACAATTATTTGCTGTCTGTCTTGACCTCCGCCGAAGAAATAAAAGTCCCAGCCGAGGGCTGGTCCGCCTTTGGCGGAAAAATCAGATAGCGAATCCCCTACACTGATATTGGTAATTTTTACATTTATCCCCCGCCATTGGCATCTCTTAACAAGATCGATGATATTACCTTTGTCTCCATAAGTGTCCATTAAATCAGGGTACAAATGACAGATATTTAGGCTTATTGGTTTTGCCATTGAGTTTTGCCCCCCATTTTATTTAAGGATTTTTGGACTTCAAGCATGGCGGTATAGGTTGGCAAAACTAATAGAGTATCTTTCTTATTCATATTTTTAAGGGCTTGCTTTATTGAGTAATATATTTTCCTGTATATATTATTTTTACTCAATTTATAACCTGCGTACTTTAGTCTTGTAGCTAAGTCCCAAGCGCGCGTGCCGGCAATCTGAACCTTTTTAGTTTTTGAAGTTAATAACTCCCAATCGGTATCCCAAATCCAGGAAACGTCACGACCATCGGCAATATTGTCGTTTAAGATCAGCAGAAGATTTAATTTGTCTTTTTGCCCAAGAATTCTAATTACCTCGTTAGCGCCAGCCGGGTTTTTAATTAGAAAAATTATGATATTTTTGTTGTTGATTTTAATCTTTTGAAATCTGCCAAAGGCAGATGTGTATTTTTCTATAGCATCTTTTGATATTTTGTGATCTATTTTGAAAATATTGGCAATGCAAAGTGCAGCCAGAACGTTGTATACATTGTAAAGACCGGGCAAATTATAGTGAATACGAGAGCGTATTTTCGAGGAATCGAAAAGAGTAAATGGTGAATAGTCAATAGTGAGATTAGCAGTAGTTGAGAAGTTGGGATTGAATATTAGATTTGAGGCTGTGATATTTGGATTTGGACGCTTGAAAGTGCAATTTGGGCAGGTGTAATGCCCCATATGGGCAGAAAGCAAAGCCGTATATTTCAGGCTTGATTGACAATTCAGACAATGTTTGATATCGGCGACGTTGGCAATTTTGGGTAGATCTATTTGCTTGTCATAGATCCCAAAATAGATAACTTTACCTCTAAAAGATTTTGTCAAAAAGCTAATGCCTGGATCGTCGGCATTGAGAATAAGAGTAGAGCTTTTCGGTAGTCTCGAGAGGCTCTTTTGCCATTTGGTTCTAATACTGTCAACTTCCCCGTATCTATCCAGTTGATCACGAAAGAGATTAAGAAGAACAATAATTTTAGGCGCTGTATTTTCAATTGCTTCAGGAAGAGTTGCTTCATCAACTTCCCAAATCGCCAGATTACTCTTAAGTTTACCTATAAGGCTGGACTTAGAAGTAAGTGTTGAGGCAATTCCTCTCAGCAGATTTGATCCTGCCCGATTATGGATAATGTTGTATTTTTTAGAAAGTATCGTCGAAATAAGTCTGGTAGTGGTCGTTTTACCGTTGGTGCCCGAAATAATTATGGAACCTGATTGAATTTGTTTTGAGAGTTTTTTAACCAGTTGCGGGTCAACTTTAAGGGCAAAAAGACCAGGAGCTGTAGTTGCACCGGTTTTGCCAAATATTCTGATAATAAGGGCAATGAGCTTTCCAGCGAAAATAGCCAGTAATAATTTTAAGTCCATTAGCTAGCTGATTCTACTCTTTTGGCAAGGTTTGCAGCAAGATTTATTGGGGATAGGAAAAATTAAAGTTGTTCTAACTTCGAAAATAAGAAATTAATGTCTTGTGCCCACTTGCCTCCATTTTCAATCTGAGGCGGGGCGTAGACGGGCATGATTTCCTCGGGCGTTGTTAAGCCTTTAGCTATGTATTTTTCTTTAAGGGTTTTGGCGACTGTTTCGATGGCGCTTTCCCAGGAGTCAAACACAGTACGGCCGTTTTCAAAACCCCAGGCATTGTGGGTTACTTCTTTGATGGCATTGCCTCCTCCGGACTCTCTCATGGCTATTGCCGGAATTAGACGATAATCGATTCCGTATTTGTCGGAAGTTTCGACCATTAACTGGGCATAAGGTTCAAGCTTGGTGTTTTTAAGGAAATTGGCAACATAATATGGGCGCAGATCATGAATTTGAGTGCCTAAAACTTGTCCGTCAATATGGTTTTGAGAATTTAGTTCAATACCTATTTGTGAGGCGTCTGCATTTAATTTACCTGTGATGCTATTTTTTTGGAGTATTAAAAATCCCGATAGCAAAAGAACCAAGGGAGTAACAAGAAGCCAAAATAAAATTAGCCCGAGTTTAAACATGAGGCCTTACTCTTTTAATATCGCATGTGGAAACGTAAGTGTCAATTGGTATGGACGGTAGTTATGAAGTTGATTTTATGCTAAAATTAGCCTCAGGCGCCGAAGTGGCGGAACCGGTAGACGCGCAGCGTTCAGAGCGCTGTGAGCATTAGCTCGTGGAGGTTCAAATCCTCTCTTCGGCACAGCGCGGACGTGGCGGAATTTGGTATACGCGTACGCTTGAGGTGCGTATCCCGCAAGGGTTGGAGGTTCGAGTCCTCTCGTCCGCACAACTGTTGACTTCTTTGCCGCAATGTCGGTGATTAGATTGAATGGAAGGGCTAATCGTTGGTTTGAAAACTCCCTGCCATCAAAACTAACTCCGTCCGGGAAAATTAGCCTCTGATATTTTAGACGGGCATCAGAAAGACTGTCGTACCAGACTAAATCAGCGGTTCTAATAAAAGCATAAGCATAACTAAGAAGTGAATCTATACTCACTTCTTCTGCGTGCATATCCGTTAAAGAGAACTTAGACAGAGTTATTTTTTGTTCAAGATCTTTTAACTGCTTTTCGAGTAGATCGTCCGGAATAACTCCTTTTTGACCTTTTTCAATGAGCCACGCCTGTTCTTTTTCCAGTTCCTTTATGTCATCCATTTTCCGGAGATAATCACCTTTAATTTCGTGTATTCGTTCCTCATATCTCGTGATAAATACTTTTTCAAAGAAAACAATAAATTCTTCTTTGGGCTTTATTTTTTTCAAGTAATCACAGAATTTCTCTTCTAATTCTTTTTTAGGAATAGTTTGACAGTAGCGTTCACATTTAGGGTTTGCGCAATAATAGTGTGCATATTTTCCTCCATTTCCGGACGACCAGCATCCAGTGAATGGCTTGTCGCAAAAAGAACATTTTGTGAATCTTCTTAGGGTGAAGTCCGGATGGTTATACAAACGTTTATGGGTTGCGTTATTGCTCTTGCTCTTGAGCAAATCTTGTGTTTTTTCCCAAGTGGCAATAGTTATTAAGGGTTTATGCTTTCCTTGAACAAAATTCCCTTCTTGGTTGACCATCAAACCTGCATAAAAAGGGTTTTTTAGAATCTTGCTGATGTATTGCTTTGAGAATTTTAGCGTTACACTTTTATAATCTTTGAGTTTTTTCTCTGCCATTAGTTTTGCAAGCTGATCTTGCGTGTATGCACCCGTATTAAAAAAAGTAAAGATGTCTATAATCGCCTGATAACAGTTTTCGTCCCATTCACAAAGCGATAGACGCACACCCGGAACTTTCGGTCGCCAATAGCCCGTTGGAGGTTGTTTTGGCCATAAACCGTCTGATATACGCTTCCAGACGCCTATAATGCTCCTCTCCCTGCGTATAGCGTTGTCATACTCATTTACAGCCGCCATAACGCCCTCAACTAACTTACCCGAGGGTGTTTCATCTATTCGTTCGGATGCGGAGCGAAGCACTATTGATAGTTTCAGAAGTTGTCCCCTAAGCCAATGGTGCTGTTCTTGCGAACGAGCAAATCGATCAAGTTTATATACAACAAGAACTTCAAATTTACCTTGCATTTCTTTAGCAAAATCTAAAAGTTCAATAACTCGTTTTTCGTTTGTTTCTTTAGCAGATACTGCTTCGTTTACACTACACTCAACAACTTCAAACCCTTCCGTTCTGCAATAGTTACGACAAATATCCTCTTGCGTACTAAGGCTTGTGTTATCTAGTTGTCTATCGCTACTTGTTCTTAAATAAATAATTACTTTTTTCATAACTTAAAAGGCCGCCCTGGTGTACCCACATCCTCACGGATATGTCCAAGACGGCCATTAAAAAATCCGTGAGGTGGGTACACTTTTATATTAAGACTCTCTCTCATATCTTTCAAGTTCTTTTTCGCTCTCCTCCCATTGCTTCCTTTCCCAATCGTGTCGTTCTCTGCTGCATTTCAAATTCTCCTTTACTTGTTCCAGATCAAACTGCTCATCAATCATTTGTCTTAATTCAGTATCACTGTAATCGTCTAATCCTTTCCAGCCCCATAACAAGGTTTCTTCCAAATCATCAGTACAATGTGCGTGAACCCAATAATCGATCTTGTCCTGGACTATAATGTCTAACATTTGACCTCTAGTTAGTTTTCTCAAATTTCATCACCCCTTAATAAACAGTTATTTTTATAGTTACAGTTACATATATAGTTACTGGACTATTAAGAGTAACTATAAGAGTTATTCTTTTAAGATGAAGTTACTTGTAACTATATGTCTACTGTTTCAATATCTAACTTCCCGTTTGAATGGTATTTATTTTTAACTTTAATGTAGGCATCGTAGATTTTTTCTTCTAATTTGTACCAACAATCTTTCTTTTCAAAAAAAACTCCTGGATGATAGCGGCCGTAAAATTGTTTCGTTGGGGGCGTGATATTTATATATTCCTGGAGGCGCTCATTAAGGTTATTGCTTTTCCAAATCAAAAAGTCCTTTATGGTAACGTAACCAAATTCAATTGTCGGGATAGAAACAGTAGCATTTGCGAGAAGGTTATTTTTGTCTTTTAGATAAACAGTTATTTTTACATCATCATCTGCTACAATCATATTTACTCCTTACATCTCCGAAAAAACTAAATCTTTTAGGGTTTTGATAGCATCTGCATACTCTTTTGCATTGACCTCTAGGCTTTTAGAGAAAAACTCCTTTTGTAGGTTTTCACAAGCGTCTTTGTCTAAAAACTCGAACCAGCAAACTCTCCCATCACGCTTAACGCCTTCCAGCTTCATTTGTTTTGAATATAAAATTGCTCCGAGGTAGAGGTCTTTTGTGAGAAAATTATTTTGTGGGGATGGTTGCATTTGCATTTTAATTTTTTAGGCTAATTTTTTGTTCTTTTGGTTAAGTAAGAATCGATTGCAAGGTCTGATAGCACTATGAAGACATCCCTTAAACTTTCGATCTCCATATCGGTCATTTTTTCGGCGGCTTTGCCGAGGATTTTCCTACATTCTTCAATTGGAATACCGGTGACGGGATGACGGGGTTGAGGCTTGGAGGTGTTGGGTACATCCTGCTTTAAATTTTCATTTATCCTAGTATCCATTTTTTTTATCTAAGCACAAAAATGGAAAAGGGGAAATATTATGGGTCAGTATTTTGAAGCTAGATCAGTGCGAAAACTGATTTTCGAAGATGTTTTTAACTCAAATTTGAAGCCAATTTTGGTAAAAGTTCAGTCAGCCTTTTTAATTGATATGTAGACCTGCCTTTTGACAGTCTATTGCCATAAATTATCCATAGTTCCTTTTTTAACTTTTCGTTCACCTTTGAAACCATTTGCTTTAGAGATTCAATACTTTGAACTCCAACCGAGCCTTTTAGGGTGATCATTTTATGCTTTTGCATATCTTCCAGTTTTTTAATCAGTTTTGCTCTCGTATCTTTGAGTAAACAATCCTTGATTAGGGTATTAGCAAGAAGACGTTTCAGTCGCTTACTTAGTAGAAGAGGGTCTATGGTTTCAGCCTCAACAATTTTGCGGGCTTTTCCAAGTTGAACAAGATCAACTCCTGAAAACACATACTGTAAAGTCGAGGAATGGGGATTCCTTTCAAATGTTTGGAAGCAACCGAATTTAAGTAATCTGTCTAAAAAGGTATTGAGCGAGTTTCTCTCTAAAAGATCGTCACCGAAATTAAATCGAAAATATGGGATGGTGAAGGTTTTACCCTCATCAGCATATGTTACAAAATTTGATTTTTTAGCGGTTTTCCCAGTATGTATTATCAAATCCAGAGAGTGAAGAAACTTATTCTCTTTGGCCGTTAAAATTCTGTCATTCTTGAGTTTTTCCCTATGTCGCTGCTCTTTTCTTTTTTCCACTTTCTCAAGTTTCTTGAACTCTAGGTCAACAATTGTATATTCCTCAATAAGATTCGGAATCTCTTGTGGTTGAAATACCTTTTCACCAATAGAAGATCTACTTTTCATTTACATCTCAAGATGGAAGTAATTATATCAAGAAGATTATCAAGGGGTGCTATCTGCGTTATCGTGTGTATTTGCGCCGTTCAGTATAGCAATTACTTTTTCGCCGCTAACGGAGACGTTAGAGTTTAGTTTGCCCTTTAGTTTATACGCTAACTTCAATGCTTCCAGTTGTGTTCGATAATCCGGTGATGAAAAATGTACGATTGTCGGGCTTTCGTAAAGCCCATTCGGCCATCCTACTTTAATCACCTTCAAGGTTGGTACTTCTTTAAAAATCTCTCTCATAGTCTCATCATCCGCAGTTCCCTGAACTTCAAAAGTTTCAAGAGTTGAGGCATCAAGTAGTTGCTTGTGCTTTTCTAGCAATTTCTCTTCCGGCAAATGTTGTTTCAAAAGTTTTTGCCAACCTTTAGATCTGGTTAGCTTCTGGGGCGTTTTTGCGGTCGCAGGAGAGTATCCCGCTGCTAACATCGCTTTACCGATATTTCCACCATTTTCCACCACTTTTGAAGCTGCAATCTTTTGCTTATACGTCATATTCAATTACTCAAATAGCTTTTGCAACGGTACTTTTAATGCCTTTGCTATTCTAGCAAGAGTTTCAGTTGAAGGATTCCTTTCGCCACGCTCAATATAGCCTACATAAGCCCTATTAAGACCTGCATCGCCGGCAAGGTCTTCTTGAGAGATACTCTTGCCGCCTCTGATCTGTCTAATTCGTTTACCAATTCTTTTAGAGACTGCTGATCCGGTCATCACAAGTATAGTCTCTAAGAATCTTTACCAGCAGTCGACTTACTGGTAGTATAGATCTTGAAATGTTAAGCAAGAAGTTACAGCCACATTTTAATAAAAAAATATACATCTATATTGAGTTTTTGAAAGGTGTACTTGTTGGAGGATTCCTGGTATCTACAATTTTTCTACTACAGGATTTTACTTGCCTTACAACTGGCTCTTGTATTGAAGAAGCGAGTATAGGTGAAGACCAACAATGTGAAACTGATAACTTTGGTCGCTTTGGAGAAAAAATTCGGGACTGTAGTACCGGCTATGACACCTGGATAATTTCACGAGGAGAATACATCGCAAATAACATCAAGTTTGGTTTCGCAGTTGGCTCTCTAGGACTTGGAATAATTCTTGGAGGAATTTTAGCAGAAAGAAAAAGAAGAAAAATGTTTTATGAGTAGTCAAACAAATTTTGAGCAATTTGTTAAAGAATTGACAGATTTTAGGCAAATATCTGAAACTGAAATTTTGCATATGGCCGTTCAGGTCGCAGCCAAAATGTACCGATTCCTAACGAAAGATTTAGACGCGTTGGACATTGTAATCGACAAAAATGGGAAGGTAGAGTTATACAAATCCGACAAACAAGTTAAAATTTCAAAGAAAGTAAAACAACTTATTGTGTGGGCAGTATTTAGATCGATGGAGAATAAAATTTTTCTAAACTATAGAATCAACTGATTAGGAGCAGATTGAAATGAAAAAAGATCAAGATTATGTTTGTCCGGATTGGATCAAAAAAGATGTTCAAAAAAGATTAAAGACGAACGGGAGTGTTACTTGGCAGGAACTTAGATTAGAATTAAGAATTTCTTATGCTGCGGTAATCAGAGCCATCAACTATTTGGTTCAACATAAAATTCTGCTACCTCCAGACGAAAATGGTAAATACTTTCCAGCAAGTCACCGCTAAGTGTAATCTTCTAAAAAGTGCTAAAATTAGCCATAGCTAATCTGTGAAAATGTTAGCAAATGAAAATGTAAATATAGATGGCACAAAACAACAAAAACGAATCTTTCGAGCAAAGCCTCTTTAAAGCTGCCGATAAACTCCGTAAAAATATAGATGCTGCCGAATATAAACACGTTGTACTCGGGCTTATCTTCTTAAAATACATCTCCGATTCTTTCGAGGAACTTTACAACAAACTTTCTGCCGGTAAAGGTGATTATTCGGGTGCAGATCCGGAGGATAAGGACGAATACCAGGCAGAAAATGTCTTTTTCGTTCCCCAAAAGGCTCGTTGGTCACATCTCCACTCTCAATCGAAACAACCAACGATTGGCACTGATCTTGATAACGCAATGGAACTTATCGAAAAAGAGAATCCTTCACTCAAAGGTATCCTTCCCAAAGTGTACGCAAGACCTAATTTGGACAAAACAGCCCTCGGCGGGCTTATAGATCTAATCGGCAACGTAGCCCTTGGGGATGAAGCGTCAAAATCCAAGGACATTTTGGGTCGTGTTTACGAATACTTTTTAGGTCAATTTGCAGCGGCAGAAGGTAAAAAAGGCGGCCAGTTTTATACTCCAAAATCTATTGTCCGACTGATGGTCGAAATGGTCGAACCATACAAAGGTCGTGTCTATGACCCTTGCTGTGGTTCTGGCGGGATGTTTGTGATGAGCGAAAAATTTGTCCAAAGTCATCAAGGTAAGCTGGATGACATATCTCTCTATGGACAGGAGAGCAACCAAACCACTTATCGTCTTTGCCGGATGAACCTTGCTATTCGTGGCATAGAAGGCTCTCAAGTTGCTTGGAACACTGAAGGGTCATTTCTAAATGATGCCCACAAGGATCTCAAAGCCGATTTTATACTGGCGAATCCTCCTTTCAACGACAGCGACTGGTCAGGGGAACTGATTCGCACAGATCCTCGCTGGCAGTACGGTACTCCGCCAGTTGGCAACGCCAATTTTGCTTGGTTACAACATATGACTTACCATCTCTCGCCAAAAGGCATTATGGCTTGTGTACTTTCAAACGGTTCACTTTCCTCTCAAACAGGCAATGAGGGTGAAATAAGGAAAAATCTTGTGGAAAATGACTTAGTTGATTGCATTGTGATGTTACCCAAACAGCTGTTTTACAACACGGGGATACCAGCTTGTATTTGGTTTATTTCCCGAAAACGTACAGGAAACGGTGATAGAAAAAGAAGCGGCGAAATTCTTTTTATTGACGCCAGCGAGATTGGTTATTTGACCGATAGGACTCATCGAAGTTTCACTGATGAGGACATACAAAAACTCGCTGGTACTTACCACGAGTGGCGAAAAGAAAAAGGTAAATACGAAGACGTTAAGGGCTTTTGCAAATCTGCAACCCTTGAAGAAATAAAAACCCAAAGTTTTATCCTTACCCCCGGTCGCTATGTTGGTATTACAGATGAGATTGACGACGGTATCCCGTTTGAAGGAAAGATAAACGCTCTTACCGACAAGCTAAAAGAACAGATAGAGGAAGAAAAACATTTGAATGATGAAATAAAAACGCAATTAAAAAAAATTGGATTAGAAATATGAAAAACCCCCTAAATGATTGGAAACAGATTCCATTTCAAGAATTTGCCGCTCTTAACCCTCGTGAGTCGTTGCAAAAAGGGCAAGTTGCAAAACACGTTGGTATGGAAAACATCCAACCGTTTACTAGAAAAGTACCTGTTTATTCAGAAAAAGCATTTGGCGGCGGATCAAAGTTTGTAAATGGAGATACTTTGCTTGCAAGAATTACTCCGTGTCTCGAAAACGGAAAAACTGCCCAAGTAGATTTTTTGATGTCAGGCGAAGTTGGGTTTGGGTCAACAGAGTTTATAGTCATAAGGGAAAAACAAAATCTTAGTGATAATAATTTCCTCTTTTATTTTTCAATATCACCACGTTTTAGAAGTGAAGCAATAAAGTCAATGTCCGGCACATCTGGTCGTCAGAGAGTTCAAACAGACTCTATAGCCAAAACAGAGTTTGCGTTTCCGGCACTTAAAGAACAAAAAGCAATTGCAGCTGTTCTTACAAGTCTTGACGATAAGATCGAACTTCTCCGAGAACAAAACAAAACCTTAGCAGCAATTGCTCAAGCACTATTTAAACATTGGTTTGTAGACTTTGAATTTCCAAACGAAAAAGGCAAGCCATACAAATCTTCCGACGGCAAAATGGCCAATTCGGAATTTGGACAAATACCGAATGGTTGGAAAATAGGTGAGTTACAAGATCTAGTAGAGAATACAATAGACAATCGAGGTAAAACACCTCTTACATCAAATACACCCACAAATTATCCACTCATTGAAGGACAAAACATAACTTCTGACAACCCGTTTCCAGTATTAGTTGAGTTCCCAAAACAAAAATTTGTAGAGGAGTCCATTTATCTAAATTGGTTTAGAGGTGGCCATCCAAGGGCTTATGACATCCTTTGTGCAACAGTGGGAACATTACCGAAATGGTGCTTCGCAGGAGAACGTAACTTATGTATAGCCCAAAATATAATAGCTATTCGAGCAAAGCGTGAAATTGCGTCACCGTTCTTTTTAAAAACATTACTAAATTCCCCAAGATTCATAAGTGATTTTAATGGAAGACTAATTACAGCAGTTCAGCCAAGCATAAAGGTTGGTCATATGATGACCATCCCTATAGTTATTCCTGAAAAAAAAGCAATCGAAAAATTCGACATTGTATCTCATTCTTTTGCAAAAAAGATAAGTAATAACTTTAATCAAGTTCAAATTCTATTCAGTCTTCGAAATTTTCTATTACCAAAACTGATGAAAGGAGAAATTAGGATCGAACATAATGAAGTTTAAAGGTATAAAAATCGAAAAGTGGCAGCAATTCGATGATGTTCAAATAAATTTCCACGAAAGGTTAACAGTACTTACAGGCGCCAATGGGAGTGGTAAAACAACGATCTTAGCATTATTAGCAAAGCATTTTGGGTGGAATTTACACTCACTTGCTACTCCCAAAAGAGACAAACTGACAAGGACTTGGAAATGGATTACCGGATTTTTATTACCCGACATAAATGACGGCACGGGAAATGCAATTGGGGAGATTACTTATTCGGATAACTCCAAGGCTAAACTAATAAATCCCAATCAAAACTCCGCACAATATCAGATAGAGATTCAGAACCAGCAGGCAGTAGAATGTTTTTTCATTCCTTCACATAGGTCGGTCTTTAGATACCAAGTCTTAAAAAGTATACCCACAGAAGGAACTATTGATAAAAGACAGGCATTTCAAAGGGTTTCTGATAGTACTAAACATAGATATTTTGGTGGAGACGATCAATCAAGCAGTTTCCATATGAAAGAAACTCTTGTTGCTTGGAACATCTTTGGCAGTGGAAACAGGGATATGGAAGCAGATGAAAAACTGCTTGAAAATTTCAAAGGTTTTGAAGAGATATTAAAAGTTGTTTTACCTATCGAAATAGGTTTTAAGAAGTTTATTATCCGAAACTTTGAAGTCGTACTAGATTGTGAATCTGGTTCTTTTATTATCGACGCATCTTCTGGCGGGATTAGTGCAATCATCGATATGGCTTGGCAAATCTATATGTATTCAACTGATAAGAGAATGGAGTTCACTGTACTAATCGATGAAATTGAAAATCACTTGCATCCAACTATGCAAAGGAAGATTCTGTCCGACTTCATTAAAGCATTTCCCAATGTTCACTTTATTGTTTCGACTCATAGTCCACTAATAGTCGGTTCTGTAAGGGATTCGAGCGTTTATGTATTGAGAAACAATATAGAGAACAAAGTTATTTCACAACATTTAGATCTAGTAAACGAAGCTAAAACTGCAACCGAAATTTTAGATGAAGTATTAGGGGTTTCATTTACTATGCCCATTTGGGCAGAAGAAAAATTAAAATCGATAGTCAAAAAATACTCTAAGGGAGAAATTCAGGAAACAACATTGAAGAAAATGCGATCTGAATTAGCAGAAATTGGGTTAGAAAAACTATTACCAGAAGCAGTTACAAACTTGATTGGAGAAAATAATGCGTAGAATAAATCGCCCTAGATGTCCCAATCCAAAAATACTAAAAAGTAACTATAAACATCCTGAAAACAAAAAAGCTTTGGTTGATGCATCTTTTGGAAAGTGTATTTACTGTGAAAGCAAAGTGGTTCACGTTTATTACGGAGACGTAGAACATTTAAAACCCAAAACAAAGTATCCGGAACTTATGTTCGACTGGAATAACCTCGGCTTCGTTTGCGCAAAATGTAACGGGTCTAAAGGCGATAAGTACGAAGAGGATACTCCATATATTAACCCTTATGAAGAAGAGCCTCAGGATCATTTGATTGCGTTAGGAGCTTTGCTCAAACATAAGCTTGGAAGTGAGAGGGGTGAATTGACAATCATTGACATAGATTTAAATAGACCTGAATTGTTGGAAAAAAGACAAGCAAAGATTGACAGCATTCAAAAAGCGATCGATGCTTGTATGCGGACTAACAACAAAAGACTCAAAAAGATAACAATTTCGACCTTATTGGAAGAAAGCGGAGAAAGCAAAGAATACTCTCTTTTTATTAAGAATTTATTCAGATTGCACGAATTGATATAAAAACCAATGACTCAAATTTTTGAATCAGATGTAGAACAGTTGGTTGTTGAGCTTCTTGAACTTCAAGGCTTCACTTATCTTGCACCGGACAAACAAGAATTAGAACGAAGTGATTTAGGGCAAGTAGTTCTCCTTGAAAGGCTTAAAAAAGCAGTAGACAAACTAAACCCCAAAATTCTAGAGCAAGCTAGAGAACAGGCGGTGAAACAAGTGCTAAACCTCCCAAGCCAAAATCTTTTAGACAACAACGAGACCTTTCACCGAATGCTAACGGAAGGCGTTGATGTTGAGTATATGAAAGACGGAAATGTTAGAGGAGAAAAGGTTTGGTTAGTTGATTTTGAAAAAATAGAGGACAACGATTTTGGCGTTTGCAATCAGTTCACTGTCATAGAGAAAAATACCAATAAACGCCCGGATGTCGTTTTGTTCGTAAATGGTTTACCGCTTGTCGTAATTGAACTTAAAAACCCTACTGATGAAAATGCAACTGTAAAAAAAGCGTTCATCCAGCTTCAAAACTATAAAAACGCTATTTCTTCACTTTTTTATTACAACAGCACCCTAGTGGCCTCCGACGGATTGGATGCCAAAGCAGGCACAATCTCAACAGATTATTCTCGGTTTCTTGCTTGGAAAACCCAAGACGGTGAAGTTGAGGACAAAACCACAATCCCCCAAGCCGAAACTTTGGTAAAGGGAATGTTGAGCAAAGAAACTTTGCTTGATCTGATTAAGCAATTTACAGTTTTTGAAAAAAGTAAGACACAAGACCCTGAAACTGGTTTAACAATAGTTAAAACTGATAAAAAGATTGCCGCCTATCACCAATACTATGCAGTCAACAAAGCGGTAGAATCTACTCTAATAGCAACCGGAGACAAGGGTGATAGAAAAGTTGGTGTTGTTTGGCATACACAGGGAAGCGGAAAATCCTTATCGATGGTTTTCTATGCAGGAAAGATCGTTCTTGCTCTGAATAATCCGACTATTGTGGTGATAACTGACAGAAATGATCTTGATGGACAACTATTTGATACTTACGCTGGTTGTAAGCAATTGCTTCGACAAGACCCCCAACAAGCACTAAATCGTAGTCATTTAAAAAGTCTTCTTAAAACTGCTGGCGGAGGCATTGTTTTTACTACCATACAAAAGTTCTTCGCCGAAGGAGATAAGAATGCTTTTGATCTTTTATCAGAGAGAAAAAACATTGTGGTCATAGCTGATGAAGCGCACCGCAGCCAGTATGGTTTTGCTGCCAAAACAAAGGAGACAAAAAAAGGAGCGAAAACTTCTTATGGCTTCGCAAAATATCTGAGGGATGCTCTACCTAACGCATCGTTTATCGGATTCACAGGTACTCCTATCGAAAAAGAGGATAAGTCAACTCCTGCTGTTTTTGGGAACTACATAGACGTTTATGACATCTCTCGTGCAGTGGAGGATGGCTCGACAGTAAGAATCTACTACGAATCACGACTTGCTAAAGTCCACTTGAAACCGGACGAAAAAGAAAAAATGGACGAAGAGGTAGAGGCAATAATCGAAGGCCAAGAAGATATTGCAACAGAGAGGACGAAGGCAAAATGGACACAACTTGAAGCTGTTGTTGGCCATCAGGATCGAATTAAAACAGTTGCCGCAGACTTAGTAAGCCATTTTGAAAATCGCTGCGAAACATTTGAAGGAAAAGGAATGATTGTTGCTATGAGCCGTAGAATTGCAGTCATCCTCTACGAGGAAATAATCAAATTAAGACCAGATTGGCACGATACCAATAAGCGCAAAGGCGAAATTAAGGTTATTATGACCAGTACCCCTTCAGATCCCGAAAACTGGCAGACACATAGCTCTACCAAAGAGGAGAAGAAAATGATTGGAGAGCGCTTTAAAGACCCCACAGACCCGTTGAAACTCGTTATTGTGAGAGATATGTGGCTCACCGGTTTTGATGTTCCTTGTCTTCACACGATGTACATAGATAAATTGATGCGAGGACATAATCTGATGCAGGCAATTGCACGAGTAAATCGTGTATTTAAAGACAAACCAGGCGGCCTTGTAGTGGACTATATTGGCATAGCTTCAGAATTGAAGACAGCTCTTGCAATCTATGCGGCAAGTGGTGGGCAAGGTTCGCCAACACTCGATATAGCAGAAGCCGTAGCTTTGATGGTTGAAAAGCACGAAATAGTGATGCAAATCCTTGAAGGGTTCGATTACAAAAGGTTTTTTTCTGCAAACACTTCACAGAAATTAAGCATAATACTGGAAGCACAAGAATACATCTTGGGACTTGAAGACGGGAAAGATCGTTTTATTAAGTACGTAACCGAACTTTCAAAAGCATTTGCGCTTTCTGTACCTCATCCAAAGGCTATGGATATAAAAGATGAAGTTGGGTTTTTCCAAGCAGTAAAAGCCCGGCTTTCAAAGTTTGAAAGCACGGGACGTACTTCAACCGGTGTTGATCTTGAAACTGCGATTCGCCAAATCGTAGATCGTGCTGTGGTTTCCGAGGGAGTGGTCGATATTTATGACGCAGCAGGAATTAAAAAACCGGACATTTCAATCCTATCTGACGAATTTTTGGAAGAGATTCGGGGTATGGATCGACGGAATCTAGGAATGGAACTTCTGAAAAAACTTCTGAATGATGAACTTAAAGTTAGAACAAAGCAAAATCTAGTCCAAAGCAGAAAATTCTCGGAGATGCTAGAAGGCACAATTAAGAAATACCAGAATAATTTACTAACAGCAGCAGAAGTTATCGAAGAGCTGATAAAACTCGCAAAAGACATTAGACAATCAGATCAACGAGGCGAGAATCTAGGTTTATCAGAAGAGGAACTTGCTTTCTATGATGCTCTGTCAAACAACGAAAGTGCCAGAGATGTTTTAGGCAAAGACACCCTTAGAGACTTAGCACGTGTACTTGTAGAAAAAGTAAAAGCAAACACTTCAATCGACTGGACTGTTAAAGAGAACGTGCAGGCAAAACTTAGGGTTATTGTCCGCAGAACACTTCGACAATTCGGATACCCACCAGACCTGCAAGTATTGGCGACAGAAAATGTGTTGAAACAGGCAATTATGCTTGCAGACGATTGGGATTTACAAGGTTTGCAGAGCGGTACTTAATGATTGCCTTTTTTCGGCCTGTAGTATAGAATATGCGGCTAGATTGATATGGATAAACAGATTAAAGATTTAATAAAAACTATAAAAGAATGCTCAAAAGCAATTCTTGACGAGTTAGGCCCCGGTTGGAAAGAAGACATCTTCCAAAACGCTATGGAGGTCGCCCTCCGAGATAAGGGCATAATGTATGAAACCCAAAGAACCCTCCCTATCTCTTTTTCTGGTCACGTAATCGGTGAGGTCTATCCGGATCTTGTTGTTTGGTTAAAAAACGATGGTAAAAAGATAGGTTTGGTCGTAGAGTTAAAAGCAGAGCCGGGCATAAAAGAGGAATTTACAGTACAAGCAAAGCGATACATTAAGGAGTTAAAAAAACAAGTTAGGGGCGGAGAAAGTATTTATCCAAAAGCACTTCTAATAAACTTCATTCGTGAACAAAACTCTGTAAAACTTAAAGAAGGATTTGAAGACTTAGGTGGTGTCCAAGTTTTAGAAGTATCAGCATAAAATGCCTGCATTTCAACTAACAAGTGGGAAACTTTTCCAAATAAAAGAGAAGAAGATTGATCTTGAAAAAGACGTACAAGGTCTAACGGAAAAAAACTTAGAAGCAATTTTTGGCCTTCAATTTATTTCAACGGAGTTTCATATAGAAAACTTTTGGATTGACACTCTAGCTTTCGATCCCCAAGCAAATTCGTTTGTAATAATCGAATATAAAAGAGACCAAAGTTTTTCGGTGATCGATCAAGGCATATCTTATCTCAATACAGTTCTCCGCAATAAAGCAGAGTTGGTGCTTGAGTATAACGAAAAAACCGGAAAATCCTTAAACAGGACTACGGTGGACTGGAATCAAATTAGGGTGATGTTTATTGCTCAAAGGTTTACAGCACACCAGCAAAACGCAATAGGTTTCCGGGATTTTCCAATAGAATTATGGGAAGTTAAGCAGTATGAAAATAACATTGTGTTCTTTAACCAGATAAAAGCACCGGAAGTAAAGGAAACAATTGCTAACCTCACAAAAAACAAGATTGTAAGAGACGTTGCGCAACAGATAAAGGAATACACCTTTGAAGACCACCTTAAAAAGGCGTCAGATCAAATAAAGCCTTTACTTAAAGAAATAAGGGAAAGAATTTTTGCGCTGGATACGAGCATAAAAGAAAAACCTGTCAGGAACTATTTAGGATATAAACTAAACTGGTATAACTTCGTCACCGTTCACATTTATCAACAAAAGATACGAATTTACGTAAGAAAGACTATTCTAGAATCCGATAAAAACAAAAGATTTAAAAAAGTCCCGGAAAGTTGGGCTTGGGGCAAAACACCAATTTGGTTTACGGAGTTTTCGGAAACCAAAGACCTTGATTATATGATGAGTTCAATTAAGGAATCTTACGAAGCAGCGCCGGACAAGTAAACACCGTCACTTCCTTTAATCTTAGCACCTAGTTTGCTGTGTTCTTTATAATTACAACTGAATGAACATTTATCTCGATATAGATGGCGTGATCTTGGCAAATGATATTCAAGAAGCGAAACACTCCAAAGAATTTATCAAATACCTCACAGACAACCATAACGTCTACTGGCTTACAACGCATTGTAAAGGAGACGCCGAATATACAGTAAATTTCGTCAGTAGATATTTTGATCCTGAAACAATCGAGTTGTTAAAAAAAATAAAGCCTACAAATTGGGATACTCTGAAAACAGAAGCCATAGATTTTGACAAACCTTTCCTTTGGTTCGACGACCAACTTTTTGACTCCGAGAAAGATGAACTAGATTGTCGAAATTTGTTAGATAGTTGGATAGAGATTGATTTATCAAAGAATGTTGATCAACTTAAAGACCTAATCGAAAATTTTCCCTCAAAAAGTAATGGCTAAGAGGCGTAAATTTACAAAAGAGGAAACGAAAAATCTTGTAGATCTTATGCACGCCTTAAGAGATGCATTTGAAGATCAAAAGCATCTGACTCAAAAGGAGAAAAAAGACAATGCGATTAAAATGGGTGATATTTATTATTAGCTAAGAATAATAAAATCTTAGTTTGATCAAGACTATTTTTTCACCATTTTTTCATTTAAGGGAGTAGTGCTGATTTTTGAAACTCCACCCCCAAATGCAAATCTGGAATGGCTTATCATACTTCCGTCCCCTTGTATCAACCTTAAAGCCTTACTTTCCACAATTCTTCCTGTTCTACTTATTTCTCCCCTCTCACAAGATGAGACGATCATAGCCAAAACAACCGATAACTGCCATCCAGTATCGCTTATTGATTTCTTAACAGAATCGTCACGGAACATTTTGTGGTAGTATTTTCCGGCAAGATCCCATATACCGTCATCTCTATAACGAGCCAAGAGGCATCCAGCAGTAAAAAACATTATCATATTAGCACCCAAAACATTCTCAGGACTGTCTTTAAATTTCGCCGGAATTACTCTTTTGAACCAGTTGTCTAGATTTTTATCGGATGGAGATGTGCCATCAAAACCGAAAATTATTCCAGTTAAGTTGACCGGAAACTCTACTAATTTTTTGGCGGAGGCGATATTTTCTATAGCAATGTCAAAATCATTTGAGTTAAGTGTTGTTTTTATCTCCATCACTGCTATCACAGATTCAGGGATTACGATGGCAAAATCACCTTCTTGAAAGAGATAAGCAGCAGGAGAGTTTTCATCAATGATCAAAATATCCAACTGTTTGCTTACCTCACTTTGAGACTTATAAATAAATCCTTTTTTTACCGAATAGCGCTTACTTAAAAAATTTCTCAAAACTGTTCTGATTATCTCTTCGTGATAATCACCGGAAGCTACTCTGTGAGAAACTAAAGATTTTATCCTCTGAAATTTGCTTTCAATTTCTGAAGCAAAACTTTCAAAAAACTCAACTTCTGGTGCGTTTATATTAGCCATAAATTCTACCCGAACTTGGTGCCATATTATACAGTTTTCTGATTGTCCAATGCACTTGTAATTCGTAGTAAAATAGAATCACTGCCCACTTCTGTGGGCTTTTTGTTTGCACATTAAAAACTGGCCGGGATAAAACACCCCCAAATTTTTGGGCTAACTTAGCCTAGATCCTCCTCCCGATTTTTTAAGCGAAGAATCGGGCGGGGAGATCTAGGCGGTTTCCCACTATAAAAAGGAGGGAGGTGTTGATGATGGCTAAATTTGTCATCTTTTTAGATGATGCTGGTTATTACCGCTGGCGACTGGTAGCTGGAAACGGTGAAAAAGTCGCTACAAGTGGAGAGGGTTTCTACTCTCGCCAAAGTGCAGTAAGAGCCGCAAAGCGCGTCAAGGAACTCGCTTCGCAAGCCTCTATTGAGGAGTAAGGGATGCGATCCTTCCCGGTCAGCTTTTAGAGTTCGGTCTAAACACTATGAAAACAAAAAATAAGGGTAAAAAAGTTGAACAAGATAAGCAGTCCCCTTACTCATTTGACGAAGTGTATAAAGCAATTACCCAAGTTCTAGTAAAAGGAACTGAAGAGCAGCAGAAAAAAGCACTTAAAGTCTTAAATGAAGGAAAGGGTGATTGGGTGTGGTTAAAAGCGAAGCTAATCACTGAAACTTATTCTTTTGCGGATGCAAAGGGTAAGGAAGAGTTTGCTCTTATCGGTATGCAAAAACATTTGGATTCCGGCAGCGCCGTTCTGTTAAATGAGGTCTTTACTGATCCCGAAACAAGCATAAGATACAGACAATATAAGTTTAAAAAACGCCCGATCTACAGGATTCCGTTTGCAACAGAAGAAATGGACAAATACGCTTACGATAAAGCTATAAATAAGAAATTTTTAGGAGACTTCATAGAAATGGATGTCCCGGCAGACAATAAAGTAATTATGATCCCCCTTGATACTCCGGAGAAAGTAAAAGATTACAACGGGGGCGATTATTTCAAGAAACATAGGTTTCCCGGCACTGCAAAAAAGGGGTAACCGGTAATAATTCAAGCAAATCTATTCCTCGCAAGAACATTCAACGCACAAACCACTCCCGGGTTACCCCCAAACATAATCTCACAACGAAGCGTAGGACGGTGCAAAAGGATATTCCTTAAAAACCACGTTCCAGTCTTTTATTGTAGCTACAAATTCGTCTATAATTCGGTTTGTAAGAACGAAACGGTAGTGCACCCTTCGACAAGCTCAGGGTATACATTCTGAGTCTGGCGAAGGTGGTGAGGAGAGGACGAGAAGTTTATCCTGAGCACAGTCGAAGGGAGTTCTCTCGTCCGCACGGGCACTTAGCTCAGCTGGTTAGAGCGTCGCATTTACACTGCGAAGGTCGGGGGTTCAAATCCCTCAGTGCCCACTCGTCAGAACTAAATTTTATTATTTCGCGAAGTCAGTAAACTGCTTCGCTCATATTTAAGTTTGTTCTTCCTCTCCAAAATTCTTTAGAATTTTGGGATTAAAAAATAAATGAAAAAGGTCAACCAAAAAGATCGAAATTGGGAACCGGGCAGCCACGAAGATCCGAAAAATCCGGGAGTTTTCAAAAAGGTTTTGATTCGGCGCGAAGAAGCTAATCCAAAATCAAAGTTGATGATGTTTCAGCTTTGCAAAATTCCGCCCAAAACCACCCATGTTGCCCATTCCCATCCGACAATGGACGAAATTTTTTACTTTACAGACGGGGAAGGAGAAATAAAGGTTAATGGTGAAGTGGAGAAAGTACAGCCAGGTGATTGCATAATCGTACCGGCTGGCGAGAATCATCAAATTCGCAATCTTGGCAAAACCGAGTTAAAATTTATCGGACTTGGTGTGGCTTTAGATTGAAATTCCTCTGACTTATTGCCTTTTAATTCTGTTCCGACACGTAGACAATGTCAAAGATCCTGAACATGCTGAAGGGTTACTTGTCGTTCGGAACTTTAATGAAGTGCGAGAACTTTTTGGGTTCAAAAGCAGTTTTTAACTGGTCATTAATTCGTTTTGCGTTAACAACTTTTACGGCCGCTTTTATATGAGCTGCAATGGCAAATATCAAAAACGAAGCAAGAATCTGACCAGTAATAGCCCCCAGTGCCAAAATTAGCATCCTAACATCCCTTTTAAAGGGGAAATCGAAAGATGAAGTCAGCTTCTTGCCTGTAATCATAAAGAATTTCGAAGACATGTAATCCTGCAGGACGTCAGCAAAAATTACTATAATTGCCATAAACAAAATAAAATTATTATTTGTAGTATTCCAATAGCCATAAGCCATTCCGGCAATCAAAATCATATCCACATACCTGTCCAAAATAGGATCAAGCCACGCCCCTAAAAAAGATTTCATGAATTTAAGTCTTGCTATTTCCCCGTCACATCCATCGATAATAGATAAAAATTGAATCATCAAGCCACCGAAAATTAACCACGGATACGTACCTTTTGAAAGCAGGAAAAAGGTTAAGATTGCCAAAACCGGAATAAAAACAGAAATCATATTTGGAGTAATGGGTGTCTTAATTAAAAAGCGGGTTATAAAAGTAGAAACTTTTCTATTAAATTTTTTGGATAAAATGCCATCGGCCGGTTTTGATAAATTTTTTAAAAGCTTTTTTTCTGCAAATTTTATGTCTTCCCATGTATCACAATCTGCCCACAAACTACCCTTAATATCCAGAGTTCTAAGTTTACCTTCCGATATTAACACCCTCATACTATGACTCAAAGAATTTTTGTCCAATTTTGTAGATTTTTCCAAAACTTTAAAAATATAAGGAGAACAGACGAACATTCCGGTATCGTAACCATTGTAGGATTCAAGATTTTTATTAAGGGCAATAGCTTTTCCGTCCTTAATCATTACTTTAGTTGTGTCGCTAACATCGCAAACTGAATCCAGATTTTTATCAATTGCCAAAACGCATTCATGCTGTTTAAGTTTTAGCCTTTGAATTCTTATTAGAGTTTTTGGACTAAAGACATGATCACCCATTAAAAGAACAAAATTTTCCCTAAAGTATTTTTGTGCGACAAGAACCGAAATTCCATTTGCTTTTTCCCAGTTGTCATTTTGAACAAAGGAAATAGAAATACCGTATTTTGTACCGTTGCCAAGAAATCCTTGAAGTTTTTCGCCTTTATAACCTGTTACTATTACAAATTCACTAATACCTGCTTCTTTTGCGCCCAAAATTACCCGTTCTATAATCTTTAATCCCAAAAGAGGCATAAGCGACTTGTGTCGCCCTCGTATTACAGTTTGCATTCTAGTACCGTTTCCGGCTGCTATAATCAATGCCTTCATAATTTCCCTTTTATATTTTTTAGATTACAAAAATTAGGTATCCTAAAATACCCAACATATTCATTCTTGGCAGATAATAATTTAAGATTTACTCTTTTCTAAAAAGAAGACTGTTTTTGCTTGAGTAAATATGAAATCCTTTTTAAGAATTATTTCGTAAAATAAAAGCTTGAGTATTATATCAGAATGATTGCCCATTACCAACTATGGGGCTTATGCCGATACGTAGACCTTTCGGTAAACTTAGGGTGAACTCAGAACTTTTTGGGTTCAAAAAGGGATTAGCTTACGGTTTTAACCTCAATTACGTCTTCCAGTGGCATATCGATACTGGCATGAGCTTCTCTTACCTTATCTGCACTTTCTGCTTCGGTTATACAGTAAGCAAAGCCTTTTTCAAGACTGTAATAGGCGTGGGTTGCATTAAGACCTATTTTGGTAGCCGCTTCTTTGTATTTGTTAAATCCATCAACAGCCTGTTGATCAGTCATTACTCCAATATCAGTTGATTTGTGAACTCCTAAAAATTGCGCCATTTTTGTTTCACCTCCTTACTTGTAGTGAGTATATCATGTGATTAGAATTTTTTGATCAGCCTAGAACGGAAGTCTTTAAAATTGTATAATGATTTGGATAATTTCGTTTAAAATTGCCGGGATGGCAGAGGTGGTCAACGCACCCGTCTGAAAAACGGGCTATGTCGGTTCGACTCCGACTCCCGGCACCAAAAAATCGCATTGCGAATCTGTAGTGCGATTTTTTGATGTCTTGGCGTGGAGGCGCGCGAATCGCGACGGAGTTTATCCGCCTTTGGCGGGACTCCCGGCACTTAACATTTTTAGCCTCAGTTTTGGACTACCCAAAGTTGGAGGTTAGAACTTTTTCTTGGTTATTGATATGCTGAAATTATGGATTCTCCAAAAAGCCTGGAAGAGCTCGACAAAATAATCGAAAGTCAAAAGCAACATAGAGAAATTGAGTACGAAAGGCGGAAATGGTTATTTGCAATTTCAGGTTTTAGTCATCTTTCTTTCGGAATAAATACATTTCCTGATTTGATTGAGAAAGATAAGGATTTCTGGAAAATACTTCCAGTTGTATGGTTGATTTTTGTGGTTTTAATAGGCAGCGTATTTCTACTTATAAGGGAAACTAATACACCGGACTATATCCCGTTAGCTTTTATTCCTGTAATCTTTCTTGTGCTTAGGCTTTTTCTTGGCATATATGCATACCAGAGGATAAAAATAGCTTTTCCTGATTACGAGATGGGAAGTATCAAGTTTATATTGCGATTTCTCATTCCATATGATCTCATTAATTTTCGAATTATCAGTCTTTTAGTGATCGCATTCGGATTACTCATACTTTATCTACTAAGTAAGGTCTGAACCCAAAAAGTTCATTTCGTAAACTCAATGTAAACTAACATCGTTTACCCTGAGCAAACCGAAGTGCCTACGTATCGGCACAAAGCAATATTAGCCACGAATTTTGACCACCCAAAGTCGCAGGTTAGAACTATTGATATAATCAATTCATGGATAATTTTTACGACAAGGTAGCGAAAAAATTTGGAGGATATGCTTTTGGTAGTAACAAACCGAAATATTCTTCCGAATATCCTAACGGCAACCCGGAAGAAATTTTTAAAGAGAAATTACTAAAGCTAGCAAAAACCAATATGGTTTGTCTGGATGTTGGTTGCGGGGACGGGAAGTTTACTTTTGAAGTATCGAAATATTTTTCATCCATAAAAGGCATAGATACATCAAGAGAATTATTGAATATCGCCGAGTCGAAGAAGAAAGCGCTTAAGACAGCTAATGTAACATTCAAGCTCAAAAACGCTGTAAGAACCTTTTTTCCTAATGAGTCATTCAATATTATTTTTTGTCGGCGTGGTCCAAGTTTTTACAAAGAATATTACAGATTACTTAAAAAAGGTGGTTATTACTTAGAAATCGGGATCGGTGAAAAAGATTGCGTTAATCTTAAAAAGGTATTTGGGAGGGGTCAGGGGTATGGAATTTGGGATCAGTCACGTTTGGAGAAAGATAAGAATGAATTCATTCAAATCGACTTTAGGGTTATTTACGCAGAATCCATTAGCTATAATGAATATTATAATTCAATAGAAGCATTAGATAGATTTTTGCAAGGAGTTCCAATATTTGAGGATTTTAACCCAGACAAAGATAGAACCCACTTAGAAACTTACTGTAAGAAATTTAAAACCCCGAAAGGCATTCTTTTACCTAGACAAAGAGTTGTATACGTTATCCAAAAGTGATTTAATGACTCCCTACTATCCTCCGGATAGAATTTGATTCTGAACCCAAAAAGTTCTCCTGATGTTATTTAAATTCTTCAAGTAGAATTGACAGATCAATGGTTTCGATTGATTTGGCAACTAGCGGGCCGTCTTTAAGTTCTGTTACTTGTTCATGATATGCTGGTTTTACTTCTTCGTAGAAAAGGCCGATTGGCAGTTTGTCAATTCTCATTGCCTGTTTCCAGGCATCATTGAGATTATCAGGAGAATGACCTTCATCCTCAAGTTTGATAAGTCTTTCCCGATACCATTCGAGACTTTGGTGAGGGTTGAAAACCGGACATGGTTGCAAAGTATCGATTAGGGAAAATCCCGGATGCTTAATAGCCTGGGTAATACGACTGGACAATCGGTTGATATCCGGAGCAAATTCGCGCGCTACAAAGGTGCCGTGATTTGAAAGGGCAATAGCGATAGGATTAATTGGTTCCTCGATTGCTCCTTCTGGGGTTGATTTTGTCTTATCGCCTTTTTCCGTTGTCGGACTAGTTTGACCGGTTGTTAGGCTGTAGCGATGATTGTTGTGAACAATAACTGTAATATCATGATTGCCGCGCATTAAATTAATAAGATGGGTTCCACCCTCCCCATAACAACCGCCATCTCCGATGACAACGACAACTGTTAGACCATGGTTAGCAAGCTTAGTTCCGACCGCAGTTGGTAAGGCCCTGCCATGGAGTGTATGGAATCCATAGTAGGTGTTGAAGTTAGTCATGTTTCCTGAACAGCCAACATCATAGAAAATGACGGTTTTTTCAGCAGGGTTACCAGCATCGACCAAGCCTTTTTTGAGGGATGCCCAGATGGCATAGTTTCCACAGCCGGGACACCAAGTTGGATCAAACGGAACTTTTGGCATAATCAACAATTTCTTCCGGATAAAATGGCCTACCGTCGTAGCGATTAAGTCGATTTTTGATTATTATGCCCGTTTCTTGGGCAATTAGGTTGACAAGCTGTCCTTCACTATTGCCTTCGACCACAACTGTGTTTTTAGAATTATCAAGGACCTGTTTAATTTGTTCTTTAGGACAAGGCCAAAGCCAAGAAAGATTAAGGTGATTTGTTAAAATCCCCTCTTTTGTCAGTATCTCTCTTGCAGATTTGATGGTACCTTTTGTTGAACCAAAAGAGATAAAAGTCAGAACGGATTGAGGTTCCTCTTCCCAGAATTGCTTGGGTATTTCAGAACGCATTAGCTCCAGTTTTCGATTGCGTTTATCGACCTGGTTGGTACGCATTGAGGATTCTTCCGAAGACAAGCCGTATTCGTCATGATCGTCACTGTTGGCTATATAGACACCGCCGGCCGTACCTGGAAGACTGCGCGAACTGACCGGCGAATCACCCAATTTATAACGAGGAAAAAATCCGGTTTTATCCGCTGTGGGAGTTGCAGCTATCCCAAAGCGGCCATTGGTAAAGGTTGTAGTTGCCAAATTGATGGTGAAACGACTCTCCGCAAGGTATTTGTCGGAAAGTATAATTACCGGGGTTTGGTAGGTTTCAGCCAATATTAAGGCTTTACGTGTCATCTCAAAGGCTTCTTGGGCGTCTCCTGGAACCAGAACAAAACGCGGAAATTCGCCATGACTTGCAGAAATAACAAATTTAAGATCCCCTTGATCTGTCCATGTGGGGAGTCCTAAAGCTGGTCCGGGGCGTTGTCCTTCAAAAATAACAATCGGCAGTTCGGTGATCCCGGCCATTCCCAGAGCTTCCACCATCAAACAAAAACCGCCACCGGAAGTTCCGACCATGGCTCTTGCGCCGGCAAAGGAAGCACCAATGGCCATATTGATAACACTGATTTCATCTTCGGCGTGTTTAACGACTATTTTGGCTGTATGGGCGTTTTTTGCCAGATAGTGCAGAATCGAGCTGGATGGGGTCATCGGGTAGGCAGCATAAAATTGCAGACCGCCGGCTATTGCTCCCAGCGCTACTGCTTCATTACCGGTCATTGTCAGATGGTTTGATGACTGTTTACTAATTGATAGTTGTGGTTGTGTTTGCTTTTTGACAAAATTATAACCGGCGCGGGCGGCTTGTTGATTGGGAGCAATGACTTTTTGACCTTTGTCGGCAAAAACATCAGCAATGACCTGATTTAAAACATCAAGATCAAGGCCAAGCAGATAGACCGAGGCGCCTAAAGCCACATTATTGGCCATTAATTCCTCCCCACCTGCTTCTTTGGCCAGACGCACCATTGGTAAATCAATGAGTTTGGCTGCCAAATTATATTTTTCTATTTCGATTTTTTGGTGTTCTTGGTCAAAAACCAAGAGAGAATTTTCTCCTACTTCTTCTTGATGTTGTTCGATGCCGTCTTGATTGAGGGCGATTAGAAGATCGACTTTTTCCTTTTGGGAGTAAATTGGGTTTTTGCCGGCGGCTACTTGATAGGTATTGTGGCCGCCTCGAATTAATGAGGGGTATTCAGTATAATCAAAGATGTACCAACCGTGTCTGGCGCAGGTTTTGCTAAAAAGCAGCCCGGTAGTCATGATCCCCTCTCCGGCTGCGCCGGCTACCTTCCAGACAAAGTCTTCAGTTGGTGTCATTTAATACTCCTCCAGCGTTGATGTGTCGCCGATTGGAAGACCGAGTTCTTTGGCTTTAAGCACCCTCCTCATAATCTTGCCGGAACGGGTTTTGGGCAGTTTATCGATAAATTCGATCTCACGGGGATAGGCATGGGCTGCTAAATGTTTTTTGACAAATTGGGCCAGTTCGTCTTTGAGCTTTTTACTTGGCTTGACCCCATCTTTTAGTTTAACGAAGGCTTTGATAATTTCTCCGCGAAGTGGGTCCGGTTTACCGATTACCCCAGCTTCAACTACCGCCGGATGCTCGATAAGAGCTGATTCGACTTCAAAGGGGCCGACTCTTTCGCCGGAAGTTTTGATGACATCGTCTGCCCGGCCAATAAACCAAAAATAATCGTCTTTATCCGTGTAAGCTCTATCTCCCGAAATATACCAGCCTTTTTTAAAATATGATTTATATTTATTGGGACGGCGCCAGATTGTTTTCATCATTGAAGGCCAGCCGGGTTTAATAGCTAAATTTCCTTCTTCGCCTGGACCAAGCTTTTTGCCGCTATCATCAATAATAGCAGCGGTGATGCCTGGCAAAGGTTTACCCATTGAGCCGGGCTTAATATCCATAGAAGGATAATTGGCAATTAAAATGCCGCCGGTTTCGGTTTGCCACCAGTTGTCATGAAACGGCAGCCCAAATACCTTAAGACCCCAACGGATTGGCTCGGGATTTAAAGGCTCGCCTACACTTGCCAAGTGGCGAAGAGAGGAAAGGTCGAACTGTTTGACGATCTCATCCCCGGCTGCTTCAAGCATTCTGATGGCAGTTGGAGCCGTGTACCAGACCGTTACTTTATAATCTTCGATAATTTGATACCAGAGGGCAGGATCAAAACGGCCGTTAAAAACGACGGTTGAAGCACCGTTACTCCACGAGCCCAGGATTTCATAGGCGATGCCGGTTACCCAGCCCGGATCGGCGGTACACCAGTAAACATCGTCATCGCGTAAATCCAAAACATATTTGGCGCTGATATGCTCATGGATAATGGCTTTATGAACATGGACCACACCTTTGGGTTTACCGGTTGTTCCCGAGGTATAAAGCATAAAAGCGGGATCATCAGGTGCCATCATTCTGGTTTGATAGTCTGATGACTGTTTTGAAAGAACTTGGTTAAAGGGCAGGATTTTTTTACCTGAGATTTTTTTCTTTAGGGCGAATTTGACATCACCAGTCACCAAAATTGTTTTTAAATCGGGTAGAAAAGAAGCTGCCTTTTCAACCCTGTCAAAAAGCTCTGGCTCGGTTATTAAAACTTTGGCTGCGCTGTTTTTGAGCCGGTCGACAATAGCCTGAGGACCGAAGGCGGCAAACATAGTACCGGCAATTGCACCGCGTTTTAAGGTTCCCAAAAAACCAAAGTAGAGTTCGGGAACTCGTGAGAGAAAGAAAAATACCCGGTCTTGTTGTTCAATTTCAAGATCATGAAGAAGGTTAGCAAATTGATTGGATAAATCGTTAAGTTCTGCGAAAGTAAATTTTTGCTTTTGGTTATCTGCCCCTATCCAATAAAGGGCAATTTTGTTTTTGCGCCAATTTTTGGCATTTCGCTCAATTGCATTGTAGGCGGCGTTAAGTTTACCACCGGTGAAATCTATTTCTTTTTTGACATCTTCCCAGGAAAAATTTTTGCTGACAGCTTGATAATCTTTTAAATTAGGCGTTATTTTAAAGGCTGACTGCTGCTTTCTGATGAGCGGCTGCATAGAAGGAATCCAAAGCTATGATTTAAACTTAGCACAGCCACAACTTGATTGTCTATTGATTAATCGTTGTTATAATAGAGGTATGGAGCCGATAAAACCATTAGATCAAATTATTCGGCTTTCCGGCAAAACAGCGATTGTAACCGGTGGAGCCAGAGGTATTGGATTTGGCATCGCCAGTCGCTTGGCAGAGGCCGGTGCCAATGTCGTAGTTGCAGATTTAAATTTGGCGCAGGCCAGTCAAGCTACAAGCACGCTTTCTCAAAAGGGTTGGAATTCAAAAGCAATCGCCGTTAATGTTGCCAATGAGGAAGATGTTATCAAAATGGTTAACGAAACCGTCAGTATCTTCGGGTCGATAGATATTTTAGTGAACAATGCCGGTATTTTTCCGAGCGTGCCTATTGCCAATATGACTGCTGCTGATTTTGACAAGGTCATTTCAGTTAATTTAAAGGGTGTTTTTCTTTGCACCAAATATGCCAGCGCGCAAATGATTAAGCAAGGTATGGGTGGCAGAATTATCAATATTACTTCGATTGATGCCCTGCATCCCTCGTCTGTCGGTCTTGCCCATTATGATGCTTCCAAACACGGAGTTTGGGGTTTTACCAAAAATTCGGCTCTGGAGCTTGCTCCTCATAAAATCTGGGTTAATGCAATTGCACCGGGTGGGATTGCTACCCCCGGAGTAGAAGAAGTTCAGAGAAGTGTGCCTGCACCGGGTGTTGATATGTCTAAAATGGTTGAGGCATTTTTGGCAAAAATTCCAATGCATCGCATGGGAGAGCCAGATGAAATTGGCAAAGTTGCCCTATTTTTAGCTTCTGATATGGCCTCTTATATGACCGGATCTCAAATCGTGGTTGACGGCGGAGCCCTTCTAGCTTGAAATTTTGCAGCATTAAAATATCCTACCCTTGTCTTGTTTCCTAAAAAGCCTTAATATCATAAGTTATGCTTTTTTACATCATAATTTTTACTTTTATCGGCAGTATTCTTTCGCTGGTAGGTAGCTTTTTCCTTCTGATAAAACACGATATAACCGAACTTTTTTCAAACCAGCTAGTCAATTTTGCAGCCGGAGTTTTAATTGCTGTGGCTTTTCTTGATCTTTTGCCAGAGGCATCTGAACTAGTTGGCGGGAGCAATATTTTCTTACCGGTTCTTCTTGGTTTTATTAGTTTTTTCTTTGCCGAAAGATTCATCCAGTGGTTCCATTATCACCATGGTCACGGTCAGAAATCGAACATCCTTTTGATCTTAGTTGGCGACGGTGTCCATAATTTCATTGACGGAGTGGCAATTGCAGCCAGTTTTTTGACCAGCATTCCTTTGGGAATCACAACTTCGCTGGCCGTGGCGGCGCATGAAATACCTCAGGAAATAGCTGATATGGGAGTGCTTTTGACTGGTGGTTTGTCCAAATCAAAGGCGCTTCTTTATAATTTCATTTCAGCCTTAACTGCTTTAGCTGGAGCAGTTTTAGCTTTCTTTTTTGCATCTTTGATTGAACCATATCTTTATGTTTTTTTGGCACTAACAGCCGGATTTTTTATATACATCGCGGCTGCCGATCTTATTCCCCAACTTCATGAAGAATTTGCCAAGAACAGAAAATTTTCTCCAGTTTTGATGTTTGTTTTGGGGATTTTCCTAGTTTTTGCCTTTGGAAAAATTTTTGAAGGCTAGCATTTTGTGATAAAATAAGTCCTCGTGCGGGTGTAGTTTAGTGGTAAAACGTCCGCTTGCCAAGTGGAAGAGCGTGGGTTCGATCCCCATCACCCGCTCCGATTTTCAAATCATGCATCATGATGTGGAAATCGGAATAAGTGATGGGGTGAGAAGTTTACCCTGAGGAACGAAGTGACGAATGGGATCCCCATCACCCGCTCAAATTTGTTTACAAATTTGAGCGGGGTTCGCCAATTTGCCTATTAAGTGGCGAATTTACATTGGCGACCCGCTCAATTTAACCGGAGATTGTAAAAATTGTTGATTAGCTTGTTCCATTAGCATACTTTTAGGTTCGAGCTGCTTGCAGATAATAACATTTTCCCTCTCTATCAAATTTCAGCTCTCATGATTTTGGATAAACTTGATTTGAATTTATCCTAGGTGTAAAATCCAGCTGAAAATGTCAAATGAAATTTTGGGAGGATTGAAATAATGTCAAACTGGAGAGAAAGAGCCGAACAGGAGAGCCTTCGTCTTGCAAGTGAACAAGAAGCCGCACGACAAGCCGCAGGTCAGACTGAAAGAGATAAGGAGGCACTTATACAAGAGAAGCTTGGCGTTTTTGACGAGTTGGGAATACGTAGAACGTTGGCAGAAATCCAACGTGATATATGGAGAGGCCAAGGAACTATAGATGACGAAGCTGCAGTGGGAAAACAACCTGAACATATTGAGATTGGACTGCACGCAAGTAGCTTCATCAGAAATAAGTCTGGTTTTGGTATCAGGTCGGCCAGATTGTTAGATTACACATGGTGGGCTGTTGCTACAGAAGAGCCCAATCACAAGGAAGTGTTTGGAGAATACTTAGTGGAAGGACAAACGCATGTGTCTATGGGTGAATATAGTACAGATTATATAAGGCGCAAAGGGTGGCATGATGTAGTGGACGGATCTAAAATCGTTGGAGCAAGTATATTACCAAGACAGATTTATTTATCGTCCTCGCTTTTATATTATGGACATTATGTTCTTGTAGTTAATGGTCAGGTATCTGAGTTTTTAACTCCTAATATTGAGAAAATGACTAATTTTCTAGACCAAGCATTTTTAGAATATGCTACAAAAGCAGATATTCCAGATTTTGCAGCTTCACGAAGAGAAGCTGAAATGGAAGCGGCAAGAATTAGAAGTAGAATTGGTGAAATAGTCCGATGACAAGAATCCGACCCGAATACCGTCTCCCGCTCAAGACCTATAGTTGATAAGCCCTCCGTAATTTAGTATAATTCCCGCTTAATATGTCTGAACGAATGTTCGAGCAACCAAAAACTAGAAGGGAGTTTTTGAGATTCCTCAGTATTGGTGCTATAAGAACCGGCGCTGTCGTAGCGATTAACGCAGGTGGATTCGGCGTACAAATTCTAAGAACTAGAGGAAATAAGAAGGATCAAGAACAGGAATTTGCAAAATCACTCGAAGAAGCCAAGGATTTGAGAGTAAAATACTTTGCAAAAGAAGTTCTTGACGCCGGCAAAAGAATATCTTCTTACACAAATGTAGACGATATGGTTGCGGTTATAGCCGGATGGTATGCGGGAGATGCTCTCGGTGGCTACCTTCTTAGGAATAGATCAGACATTGTAGAACGACTGGTTGGTGTAGCCGGATTTGCAGGTGGGAAAGCTATAGATATTATTTCTACAATAATCGCGGCTGATCAAATGAGCGATACTCGCTTCAAAGAATATGGGCTCGGGGTATACATTGGCGAAAAAAATCCACTACTCCCACACAATCCAACACGGCGTGAAATAATAGGGTTTGGACTTATTCAAACACCGTTCGTTTTAATGGGAGGATTAGCATTGCCATTCATAGGCAGAGGTTATGCAGGCGCTTCTCCTTTTATTGCCAGAAACAATATAGAAGTTGCTCATATTATTAACACTAGTATGAAGTTGGGCGATGAAACAAAAGTTCACATCGAAAACGGTAGAGATGAGACATTTATTAGGAACTTCTTAGCTACGACAGAATCACTTTCAAAAAAGCAAGAATCAGAATCTGAAACTCTTTAACAAAAACTGACACGGTTTTTCAACACCTCCAACTGCAACGCTAAGATTTTAGCCTCATCGTTGTTATCATTAGGGTCATCGTGCATCTTGTATTATTATTCACAATTTTCTAGTATAGTTAAGCAATGACTGATGGAGATTTAATAAAAGGAATAAGAAGTGTAGTAAAAGAAGAGTTGGAACCAATCAAAGACACTCTTGAAGGACATGGCAAAAAGCTTGATGGTATTACGGATCAGTTAGTAGATGTTTCGGAAGATGTAGCCAAGATAAAAAACAAATTAGAGTCTCGAACAAAAAGAATAACGACAATTGAAGATCACTTGGGATTACCTACTCCCGCTGAATAGTCCTCTAATTCACAAAGTAAAAGTATTCATGCTTAGAAGATTGTTTATTGTCTTTTTTCTCCTTATTTTAATATTCCTTGCAAATGCTTTTGCTAACCCGATTCCCCAAAGGAAATTTGATCCAGACTTTAAACCAACTTACGGAGTCTCTTATAGTTTTGAACAAGCTAGTTGGTATGGGTTAAATCCTCGAGATAGTTACACAAAGCTACTTGACGAATTTAAATTTAAATGGGTCAGGTTGCCGTTCTTTTGGAATCTGATGATTGATTCTCAAGGTAACTTAAAGATTGATGATTTGAAATTTGCAATCGAGGAAGCAAACAAGCGCAATGTTAAAGTAATTATCGCCCTTGGTGCCAAAACCCCCTACTATCCGGAATATCATTGGCCTGAAAATATCGCATCTCAGGTCAAATTCGCAGAAAGGATTACACTCGATCATCCTGTTGCCGAAGAGATTTTGGCAATTGACAAAAAGGTTGTTAGTGAGCTTTCCGCCTACGACAACATTGCCTATTGGCAAGTCGAAAATGAACCGTTGGTTGGCAATGTCAACAAATGGAAGATTGATCCAAGTTTGGTGGCAGCCGAAGTTGAAATAGTCAGAAAAACAGATTCTCAAAAAAGACCGATTGTTCTTAACCATGCTGCTACCGGTTTTTATGATAAAAGCTGGAAAGAATTATTGCCGATTTTGAAACCCGGTGATGTTTTTGCAGTCAATGCTTTTTTCAAAACTAAAGGAACTGATCTAATCTCTGCCAAAATTTTTGGACGCGAGATTCACATACTCTGGCCAGACCATTTAGTTTGGCCGGTTCATTCTTGGTGGATCTTCTCGCCAAATTATCAGACGATTAAAGAAACGGTTGAGGCAAACGGCAACAAACTTTGGATTTTGGAAATGCAGTCAGAGCCTTATATCAAAAAAATCGAGCAAGCCGATGACCCGTTTTTAACTTTTACGCCGCAAGATATTATTACCGGTAACAACTTCCTTAAGTCTTACCAAATTGAGTCCATTGGCCTTTGGGGTGCGCACTTTTGGCAATACCAGCAAAAAAAGGGAAATTCAGCTTGGGTTGATACTGCCAAGAGTGTCGTCAATAACTGAATAGTTTCCAGGAAACGGACATTAGGATATCCGAGATTTTATTTTCAGAGTTAATTCCGAATGAAACTAAATATTCGCTCCCTTTGGAAATTCCGATAAATTTATCGGCAAGCTGCGGATTTTTGGCCTTGAGGTTTTTGATGGTTGAGTTCTCTTGATCAAAATCAAAAGGAACTCCTGTATTGATGTAAGACATTTGATCAATAGCCTCGGCTGGTGTTTTTGGACCGCAGCATTCAGAAGCCTGCAAAATAACATTAACCGGATCAGTCATGTAAGCGGTTAACCCCTGATAGTTTTTGGCATTGATGTTGGTTTTAATGGCGTTTTGAGTTGTGGCAAGAGTTAGAAGTGGAGAGAGAGTTGAGGTTGGCGATGCTTGAGTGGTTGCTTGTGGTTGGGAAGTAGCAGGTGCTGGAGAAGGAGATGCCCCTTTGGTTAATTGTTTGATGACTATTTGATTTTGATAAATGAAATAGCCGGCTACACCAAGAAGAATAATCACTAGCACAGTTAAGATAATAACTAAATTCTTCATATGATTAGAATAGGTTAAATTGCCCAGGAAGTCAAAATCTGTTTTAATTTAGGGTCATGGAAAAAGTGGCCGTAGTTACCGGTAGTGCCAAAGGTTTGGGAAAGTCGATTGCACTTACTCTTGCTGATCGCGGTTACACACTGGTTATTCACTATCGCAAGAGTAGAAGTGAAGCGCAAGAAGTTCTTGGCAAAATTAAAAAGAGGTCGCCAAGATCGATTCTAGTCAATGCTGATCTATCTTGGGAATCAGAAGTTAAAAAAATGTTTGCGCAAATATTTGCCAAGTTAAAACGGGTTGATCTTCTTGTTAATAATGTCGGAGGTTTTCTTTACAAAAAGTTTAGCCAGATGACGACATCCGAATTTAGAGGTCTTATTGAATCCAATGTCTACTCTACCCTTTTTTGCTCCCGGGCTGTTTTGCCGGTAATGAGAAAGCAAAAATCAGGTCAGATTATTAATATCGGAGTTGTCGGAGCTGAGCGATTAAATCTGCTGGAAAAATCGGCACCTTATTTTTATGCAAAGCATGGTGTTTATATGCTGACCAAAATGGTGGCACATGAAGAAGCCAAGTACGGTATTCATGTCAATATGATCTCCCCTGCTTCACTTGACACCGCTATATTTAAATCTTCCGACTTTCCTATGGGGAGATCGGTAAGATATGATGATGTTGTTAAAGCCCTTCTATTCTTGATTTCTGCCGATGCATATTATATAAATGGAGCTAACATTGAAGTTGCCGGAGGTTTTATACTGGGAGTGAAATGAAGAAATTTTCAATTTTCAATTTTCAATTTTCAATTAATAAGTCAAGAATTGTATTTATTCTATTATTTATTTTGCTCGGATTTGTTGCGCTGCAAATTCCGCTGAGTACTTTGGTGGGTTCAAGTGTTAAGTTCACACTTTTTGATCTATTGGCGCCGATTTCGGGGACATTTTTGGGAACGGGTTTGGGCGTTGTAGCTGTTTTTTTAATGCAATTTGTTAATTTACTTGTTCATGGGTTTGGTTCGTTTGACAAAGGTGCTATCATTCGTCTTTTTCCAACATTATTTGCTGTTTGGTATTTTGCTTGGGTAAAAAAATCTCCGGCTAGTAAGAAGATTTTGATAATTCCTCTTCTTTCCATGCTTGCTTTTAATCTTCATCCAATTGGCCGAACTGTTTGGTTTTACAGTTTGTTTTGGCTGATTCCGATTTTGGTTTGGCCGCTGGGCGCGAGGTTTTTGGTGCTAAGGAGTTTAGGGGCAACATTCACGGCTCATGCAGTTGGCGGAGCCATTTGGATTTGGGTTTTTAATTTGCCGGCTGCTGTTTGGATTTCCTTAATTCCGGTAGTAATTATGGAGCGAGGCATTTTCGCTTTGGGCATCAGCGCGTCGTATATTTTGATGAATAATGTATTAGCTTATCTTTCCTCGAAAAAATTGATACCTATTGGTATTACCCTTGATAAGAAATATCTCCTTAAGAATTAATTGTTTCATTGCTAAATTGTTAGATTGACGGGTTGTCACCTGTGTTATAATTTTCTGTCCGATGAGAATTTTGAGACTGGTTGATAAGTTTTTCTCACCACAAGTTGTTTATGCCCACTGTGATGTGCCTTGCGGCATTTATGATCCTCATGAGGCTCAAGTGGCTGCTCACACCGTGCTTAGAATGACCAATATGATAAATGACTTAAAAACTTCCAGCTCTGACCCAGATTTTGAAGAAAGAAAGAGAATAATTTCGCAAATATCCAGACTGACCAAAGTTAAAGAGGATCATTGCGAGATAGTCAAGCATCAAGTAAGGATAATCTGGGGCGATTATTTTAAACCAGATCACTTGACAAAATACAAAAATCTTCATGAACTGGTTTTTCAAGTTATGAAACAGGCATCAGCAGCCAGACAAAATATTGATCTTGTGGCAGCGCAAGATCTGCTTTCATCCGTTCAAAAATTCGCCGAAATCTTCTGGGATACTAAGGGAAGAGAAACGGTCAGAGTTAAATCAGGTTATCCAACCGAAGGTGAAATTGTTCTTTCTAAGTAAAGCTCCTTTTTCCCGATTCATCGTTCACGACCGAAGTATGTTGCCCAACTTTAGTCCGGGCGATCATGTTTTGACTTTCAATTGGGGTTTACCAAAAAGCGGGAATGTAATCGTTTTTGAGGTTAAAGACGCTTTTTATGTCAAAAGAGTTAAAAAGATAAAAGACAATTTAATTTATGTTACCGGTGACAATATGAAAGAAAGTTCCAAAATTGATCCGATTGATGAGGGGCAAATTACCGGCAAGGTTATTTGGAAGTACTAGCTTGGTCGATTAAAGTCTGAAATTGGCTTGCGTCAATTACTCCGGCATGTTTTTGACCATTGATAAAAAATGTCGGAGTTGAGGTTACTCCTACTTGATTGCCGTCGGCATAATCTTGATCTATCGGATCTTTAACTTTATTAAAATCGTCTTTAAATTTATTAGTATCAAGATCTAGTTTCTGGGCATAAGTCTCAAAAATCTCTTTGGCGTTTGATGTATCCGACCACTCTTTTTGGTTTTCAAAAATCATATCGTACATTTGCCAAAATTTGCCTTGTCCCCCGGCTGCTTCTGCGGCTTGGGCAGCTAATTTGGCGTTGCGGTGAGAACTTAGTGGATAGTGACGGTAAACGAAATAGATCTTGTCTTGATTTTTCTCAATAATACTTTTAACAATCGGATGAGCAACAGCGCAGGCCGGACACTGAAAATCGGCAAATTCAACGATTTTAACCGGCGCATTAGGATTACCTTGGAAGTTGCGGATGCTTGTGCCTAAAACTTTTTGCTCATTTATAACCGGTTGTGATGATGTCGATTTTCTCCCCAAAAAGAAAACACCCGCCACAATTACCACTAAAGTCACTAGGCCGATACCGATAAAAAACTTTGATTCAGTGTTCATTTTTATTGTTGGCTAGTAAACCTATAATCATCAAGAACGTTATTATAACAAAAGCGGCCAAAGAAAGAAAGGGTATGGTTATAAAGCCGAAATAGATAATCTCAATTTGCTCGCATGAACCGAATGCATCACATTGAATTGGAATGTTTTTTATAGCCGTCCCCATTTGTAAAAGATATTGATATAAGGCAATGATAACTCCCAAGATTGACATGGGAAGCACATAATAGGCAACATTTTTATCTTTTCTGATTATTGCTACCGTCAATATGAATATTAGGGGGTACATTAAAATTCGTTGGTACCAACACAAGGGACATGGGGCAAAACCGCGGATTTCCGAAAAATAAAGGCTGCCTAAAGTGGCACCCCAGGCCTGCAAAAACGCGAGATAAACTGCATATTTTTTTAGGAAAATTAAAACATGTGACATCGTAAATTTATATTTATCTTAATCTAAAAAGTTTGCAAATGTCATCTTTTATTTTTTCGGTAACGGCTACTTCGATTGTACCCTTATTGGGTTGGCCGTAATAGACATGGGTGCCAAGCGGACTTAGAAGGATGGCCGGTATTGTTGCCAAATCTTCTTCCCCTAATACCTGAATAATTGTTTTCTTATTACCCTGTACTGCTTTATGAATTTCGCTAATTAATTTTTTTGAAATATACCCGGCAGGATTTTTGACAATAACATCGGGATTATTGCTGTTAAATCCAAGATCCGAAAGATTGGCATATTTTCTTTCTCGGGAGACATTAAAATCAATTATTGAGATATTCGGCCAAATTCCCATTTTTAGAAAAGTTGCCACAGTCAGATCGCCAACCGCTACCAAAGGAAGATCCCTCCTTGAATTTTTTTTTGAGATTGTTACTTGCGGTCCCAGCGGTTTTTTAAGATTAGTTCGTATATCTTGTCTAATCCGTTTGTCGGCGATTTTTAAAATTAGTGAATAATAATTATTACCGTTTCTATCTATTTGCCCGTCCCTGATTCGACCGGAGGAAAGTTTTTTGCCGTCACGGGCTAGAACTTGGGAAAAGAGGATAACTTTAAGCTTTTTAAGACCCAGTGTGCTTCGCATCCGGTTAATTTTTTCTGCACCATTTTTAGTTTCATCTGAAACAAGCAAAGCTTCAATTGTTTGATCTTTAAGTGTAGTACCGAAGATGTCAGAAAGATCAATAATTTCTGCTCTTTTAAAATTGCCGTTTTCTTTTAAAAATCGGATAAGAACCGACTTTCTCTGTGCTTGATTTTGATAAATAGTTTTTGTAATTTTTTGGCAGAATTGGTCGGTAGTTAAACCTATAGAAACTTGGCGGCTTAATTCAAATGCCCTTATCAGAAAAGCCTTATGACCCTTGTGTAAAAGATCGAATGTGCCTCCGCAAGCAATGTGTTGGTATTGATAAGTCATTGCTGGAATTATATCAACTTTCTAAGTTGGTAAAATCTCAAATATACTGGAGAGACTATTTTAGAAGAGCTTCATAAGAAAAAAATCCAAAAATTGTTAAAGTCGCAAGAGCCGTTATTGTGATTAATATCATAATCAAACGATTAATTTTTTCAAGGTTTGTTTTATAGGGAATCAGAAATGTTAATACGCCAAATCCGACAAAAAGGATTAGTGAGATTATACTTTTGCCGATCCAATGGTGAGAAAAGGTATTTTTTAGCCATTCTTTAAGGGGTGGAATTAATTCAGCTGCGACGGTAACTGCCGGAATAAAGATTACAACTAGGATGGAGCTTAAGATTAGACTATCTGCTAATTTTCTATTCATGATTATATTTTGCAGCCTCGGTAAGATTTGACAGTGAAATCTTTGCAGATTGAGATTTTTTAGTTACAGCACCTGAGATTGCTATTCCAGAAAGCGTAATAATTATTCCCAGAGTGACAATTAAAAGACTGAGTAAAATCAGACTTTTTTTCAACTTTTCATTTGTCCCAATTTCTTTTGACAGAGAATATAACAGAAGACAGGTTACAAATGCCAAAAATGGCAGAAAAAGAAAAACATGTTCTTTGGACTCCATTAGTATTTGATGGATAAGAGGCGTTGTGCCTGCAAGTATAAGCGGTTTTACTTCGCTTGCGTAATAAGTTGCATAATAATAGCCGCCAAAAATCCAAGAGCCTAGAAATCCTAAAAAACCCAAAAGTGAATAAATTTTGACAAGTTTAACATTTAAGTCTTTTCCTCTTAACAAAAGTGAGACTCCGGTAAAAGCCACAATAGCTGTTATACCAAGGAGTATGTGCCAAACTAAGGCATTCAGTAAGAGCGAATTCATTGATGTTTAACACCTGCCCTGTTTCTTAAAAATTGTAAAACAAAATAAGCTGCAAAAATTAAAATTATGTAAATAAAAATAATCACAGGATAAGAAAAAGGGATTTTTCTCCAGATACCTAAAATCATTGCCATATACCAGGAAACTACGGTGATTGCACTTCCTACCTTTAAATTAATAAGTTTGAAATTTAAAGCAAAAGCTGCAGCCAATAGGACTAAAATAACGGTGATTTTTGCCAAAAACCTATCGCTAAAAAAGACCTGAGGTCCTAAAAAATTAAGACGCCAGAGGATAAGATAGCCCAATCCCGAAAACACTAAAATTACCAGGCCTAAACGGATAATTTGATAAAAGACTTTAAGGACATCATGTTCAAAAGGGTCAATTTTTTCATCTTTTAAAAATTTAAGGTAAAAGATTTCGGCAAAGGTTGTCGCACCTACTCCTAACACCGTTCCTATGATATGACTTATTCTGATAAAAGTTAGCCAGTCCATAAAATATTGTGGGCTCTTTTTATATCTTAACTCTTAATGCAAATAATTGAGAATAAGACAAAAAATTGTCGCCGTGAGAAAATAGCTTCGTTGTCTAGGGTACTAGCTGGCAATTGTGGATGATTAGAGTTCACACTGAGTGTAATCGAAGTGAACCGCAAGTTGGCTTGAAATCATCAAATATCCGGAGTTAGTTTACCAAAAATCAGTGCAGTTTTTACAAAATTAGTTTAGATTAATTTCTATTCTGTCATCCACAAACTCTCCATTTATTCTGATGTCAGTATTGACCCAAACTTTTTCAGGAACAGCTTTATATATTCTTCTTGGTTTACTCCCTTGAAATTGAGATGCTTTGTGGCGTCCAGTTTTGTTAATTCTTCCATCAAGATATTTAAGCGCATATTCCACTTCTTTATTATCATCTAGTTCATATGCTTTAGCTTGAATATAGACACCATGACCCTGTCCTTCAACGGCTGTACTGTCGTAAATTACGATAAATATCTGACTGTTTTCCTTAATGTTTTTTGAGTGCTGATTTTTTCTCCATGAAATCCAGTAGAAATTGTAATCTTTATCGAATGCAGAATAAACAGGTGTATTCCAAGGAATACCGAGCTTATTAGAAGTTGCGATTGTTATATAGAGAATTTTAGAAATAATCGTCTTTGCTCTTTTTATTAATTCATCGTTCATAATTCTGTGGTTTGTTTAACTGGTTTCCATGCGATATTGACAAAATCAAGAAATTCTTCTGGATGTAAATTATCCATGTCGTGAGCAAGCCTTCCAGTTTCCTTATCTGCCACTTCCTTTTTGTCTATTATCAAGTATCCTCGGTCAAGAGTATCAATTATATCTTTAGCTTCTTGAACTGAAACCAGTTCGTCGTTTTCAACCATTACGCAAATAACTTCCGCAGATTTAGGAATTAGGTTAGCTCCCTTGTGAATCTTGCTATAGGCATCCTTTAAAATTATCAAATTCTCGTCTGGGTCACCAACAAGAACTTTCTCACTTGTAGCACCCCTCCTTAAATAATCAGACCACTGCTCAAGAATTGGATTGTTATCACTCTCAACTCTCCCAGTTGTTCCTGCAAGAGATATCAACCTTTGCACTTTTTGGGCTTTGTCCGGCCGTTTTTTAGCAAACTCAATTAGACTATAGAATATGGCTAGTCCCCCAAAAGAATGACCAACAAGGTAAATAGCATCAAATTGGTCTTCTAACGCTTCAAGGGCAATCAGTGGCTCTATCAACCAATCTGCAATTGAATAAGATTCTTTCTTACCTAAAAGTAACTGTTTATGCTCTTTGGCCCATGTTTGCTTTTGGGGACAATTCAAATAATTATGAGAGTGTTCGCCATTGATGATAGTGCCGCTGTGACGCGTAGCAAACACTGTGAAGTTGTTTTTTAGAAGTTTATCAAGCCATAGTTTTTCAAGACGAGTCGAGCCGTCACCGGGAAATCCTGGCTCAAAAATAATTAACTGTTGACCTCCTGAACGGTGCAGTTTTCCCTCAACATAGCCGCTTTCAGATTTTAGTGTTATCCAACTCGAATTCTTTTCACCAGGCAATTTAATAACGCTTTCGGTATCAAAATAATCACCAAAATTTCTAGTTTTCATAAAGCAACTTTAGCACTTTGAAGCAGAAAGTTCGAATGAGAAGCAATATTAGGGTTCGGATTTGTCCGAGTTCGCCCTAAAAAATCGAAGCTAAAATTTGATGCTAAGAGGCTTGGAGTATGTTAAGGCCTTGCCTGTTTATTGAGACCTAGCAATATAAGCCATACCCATTCTTACATCACTTTCTTTTTTCACTTCTGGGTGTTTAGATAAAATTTCTTGTTCAATTAACATACCCGCTGCGGCAAAAACCCTGTGCTCTAGGGGAGCATCTTTTGCATCATCTATGGCAAGCTGTTTTAATTCTGGACCTATGGATAACCCCTCACAAACAATTGCAAAAAGTGCTTGGTCTTCAATTCCGGTTGCAACCATAGTATCTATCACTGCCCGGTCTAGGTAATATGGATTGAATCCACTCTGATCTAATCTTTGAGAGTTAAACCGAGTTATAGCTCCGTCCATAAGGTCGGCAAGAGTTGGTAGTGATTGTATTGTTTCCTGCCCAGATGTCATAGGCACATTATAGTAAAAAATAGTTTTAAGTCAAGTGAGGCTAAACTAAAGCTGCGGGACTAGGATTCGAACCCCCGCCAAAGCGGGACAAGCAAGATAATTAGCTCCAATTTACTCCGCCAAAGGCGAAGAGGCTGTCGTCCTACTTCACCCCGCCAATTTTTCTCATCGACACAGCTGCCGGACTAGGATTCGAACCTAGATAAACGGATCCAAAGTCCGTTGTCCTACCATTAGACGATCCGGCAATATTTCTCACAAATATTATCTGGTTTATCCAACATTCTTTCTATCGATTTTCTCTTTTTCCAGGATTTTACCTTTTTCTCAAAGTTTAAAGCCAATTTATAATTTTGAAACTCTTTTACAAATATTAAAGTTAATGGCCGTTTGTTTTTTGTAAATTTTACTCTTTCATTTTTATGGTCATTTAATCTTTTCGTAATAATTCTTGTTGAGCCGACATAATACGAACCATTACTACATTTCAGAACATAACAATATGCCATTAAATCATTATACCGACCCAGCTTTGCTGGTCGAGTATTCCCGATTTCTCCGATCTAAAATCGAGAGAAGATCGGAAGACGATCCCGCAATGTATTTTATATTTTACCAAATTTTAAGGATTTTAACTGTTCACTTCGATTACACTCAGTGTAAACTCCAACTTTCAACGACTCCCAGCACAATTTTTGGCTTCCTGTGTTCTTGACACAATTAACATATGTAAGTACAATGTAATTACATATGTTAACTACATTAGTCTCAATTGGAAATTCAAGAGGTGTCAGAATACCAAAACCTTTGCTTGCCGAAAGCGGTCTTAGTGATGAGGTGGAATTACAAGTAAAAAAGGGTGAGATACGAATCTTAGCAGCACCTACTAAGAGTCAGCAAGTTTCTTCAACTTTACTGCTTTCAGAAAAAACTCTTGCCACTGATTGGAACCGACCCGAAGAGGAAGAAGCATGGGCAAGTTTGCAATAAGCAGAGCTTCTCTACGAGTAGGTGAAGTTGTCTTAGTCTCTTTCCCTTTCTCCAATTTGCAAGGTCAAAAGGTAAGACCGGCACTAGTTTTGGCAAAAGCTGAACTCGATGACATCATTTTGTGCCAAATTACATCAAGACCTTATACAAGTAAGCTTGCAATCCGTATTAGGTTGGATGACTTCACAAAAGGCAGTCTGCCGGTTGTAAGCTATGTAAGACCAAACAAATTATTTACTGCTAACTCTTCAATAATAAAAAAAACTGCAGGTCAATTAACTCTTACTGTAACTAAATCAATTTTGAAAAGTGTGCGTTCGCTGTTCATACTTTGATAAAAAGTTCCAACATAATCAACACTTCGGTTAACTCAGTGCTGCAGCCAGTGCCAGCAAGTGTTTTTACTACTGTAGTAGGTTAAATGATCATTTTTGCTTCGGTAAGGTCAAAGACACGGCGGTTGAAGAAGTTGAGTTGGCCGATTAAAATTTAAGTATGGGTAGATTATTTGCTGTTATATTTCTGATTGTTATTTTTGTTGGCGGATTCTTTTTACTTAAGCAAAAAGATTTATCAGTAGTCTCCCCTATTCCCAAAGTTTTTGGAATTGTTAAATCGCCGATTGTCAATAAGTGGTTTCCCAAAAAAGACCTATTTTCAAGGACGGATTCTATCAATCTATCCCTTTCTGCCAAATCGGCACTTCTTGTTGATTTTGACAATGCCCAAATAATTTATGCCAAAAACGAGAATGAAAAATTACCGATTGCCTCAACAGCCAAAATCATGACGGCCTTGATTGCGCTGGATAATGCTAACCTTGTTGATAGTTTTTTAGTCTCTGAAAAAGCGGCCAAAATTGGCGAAAACAGCATGGGACTAACTATTGGTGAGAAATTGACGCTAGAGGAGCTATTATACGGTCTGATGCTTGTTTCCGGCAATGACGCGGCTATAACGATTGCCGAGGGGACAGCAGGGTCTGAGGATAAATTTGTAGATTTGATGAATGAAAAAGTTAGGGCCCTAGGTTTAAAGAACACTCGATTTGTCAATGCTTCGGGACTTGATGAAGATGATAAGGAGCAATACTCGTCAGCCTATGATCTTTCGGTAATTGCTCATTATGTCTGGGAAAATTATCCAAAGTTTCGCCAAATTACTTCAACTTTTAATAAATATATTGAAGCAAACAGTAATCATAAAGCATTTGACCTTTATAACGACACCAATTTGTTGACTACTTATCCGGGGGTCCGTGGTATTAAACCGGGATTTACCTGGGAAGCAGGACTTTGTCTGGTAACTTATGCCGAAAATGACGGTAAAAAGCTTTTGGCGGTGATTTTGGGAAGTGACGATCGCAGAGGCGAGATGAAGGAACTTTTGGACTACGGGTTTTCCTATTCTGGGATTAAGATTGAGCACCCCGCATTAGATCTTTAATATTTTAGCTTACTCGCCTACTTCTGCGTTTCCTGATATAATTGAGGCTAATTGAGCGCCCTTAGTTCAATTGGATAGAACGCTCGGCTTCGGACCGAGTGGTTGGGGGTTCGAGTCCCTCAGGGCGCGCAGAAGGCCCAGTAGCTCAGTGGTAGAACAGGTGGTCGTTCGGTCAGCTCTTGCTTTTGGCCCGCTAGCTCAACGGTAGAGCAGTTGCCTCTTAAGCAACTGGTTACAGGTTCGAATCCTGTGCGGGTCACAAATTGCTCGCCTGACATTTTTGCTTTGCAAAAAGAAGCATTGTTCGGAGTTCGCTTTTCGCGAATGCAAAAACTCACGAAGGTAGATCCCTCTTGGGTCACACTTTGCGGTTTTTACTCTAAATCTTCGTGCACACCCAGAGGTTTGGGGCCTTCTTCGTCATCACCTTTGAGCCCGACCTTTTGAAGTTCCTCATCAATGTCTGGAGATTCGGCTGGCATGTCGCCGGAAATGTCTTCTTCTCCGACAACTGACGGTGGTTTTGACTGTTGATGTTTTAGATCATCGTCGGCCGGATGGTAGGTTGTGTCGTTTTGATCTGTAGGATCCGATTGATCATCAAACATAGTTAAATAATTGTACAAATAAAAATAGATTGAAGCAAGGCTATAAAAAAGAGTAAAATAAGGATCTTAATTTTTCTCGCCCAGTGAATCGGTAGACGCAAAAGCTGATAATTGAAAACGTGTTTGCCATATATTAAACTAGGGTTGTGAAGACGAAAAGATGGACCGAAGAACAATTGAGATCTGCTGCCAAACAATCAACCAGTATCCGTCAGGTTCTCAGTCGTATTAAATTAAAAGAAGCTGGTGGAAATTATGCACAGATTAAAAAATACTTGCACATTTATAAGGTGGATATATCTCACTTTAAAGGTAAAGGATGGAATAAAGGATTAAAAGGAATCGGTAAGCCTCTTTACTCACTTGAGGAAATTTTAGTCAAAAATAGTAATTTCCAAAGCTATAAATTGAAAAATCGTCTATTTTTAGCTAAGCTTAAACCACAGTATTGTGAAGAATGTGGTTGGGCTGAAAAGTCCACTGATGGACGTTTACCTTTAGAACTTGATCATATAAATGGGGATAGTTGTGACAACAGACTAGAAAACTTGAGAATTTTATGTCCGAATTGCCATAGTCTTAAACCAACACATAGAGGACGGAATCGCAAATTGAGAGGTCCGGTGGTGAAATAGGTATACACGCAGCACTTAAAATGCTGTCCGCGAGAGCGGGTGTGGGTTCGAGTCCCACCCGGACCACTAAGCGAAGCAGAAGCGGGCCTGCCCGCCGAAGCTTTAGCGAAGGCGGGGAGTAGCTCAGTTGGCTAGAGCGCCGCGTTTGGGACGCGGAGGTCGGAGGTTCAAGTCCTCTCTCCCCGACAATTTACGATTTTCGGGCTGTTTTAGGCCTGTAAAGAGGTAAGAAAAGAGTGGATTAAGTTGATAGGACACGATAATTCCATTTGATAAGTTAATGTTCGAAGATATAAGCGCAAGTAAAATCTGTTTTGTTTTTGGGTCTCCGACTTTGAACAACTTTCGAACGTGTTGAGCCACTTTTACGACTTTTTGCAATTGTTCGAAGGTTGAGTCATGCGCTCCTTTGTGAGACTCCAATTGTGTTTCAATGTTAGCTTTCTCTTTAATAAGTTCTTCGCGCTTGGTGTCAAACATATCTTCCGGTATCTTTCCGTCCAAATGGGCGTCGACGAGTCTATTTAATCTCGTTTTAACTTTCTCATACTGCTTGTTAAGACTTTCGACTGAAGTTAGGTTGTAATCAAGTTCCATTTTTGAAGCCTCTTTGGTTGCTTTGATTAGGATTTCTGCCCCTTCACTATCAAGCTCAAGGTCTGCAAGTATCTTCTCAAGCTGTTCTGTTAGGGCTTCCTCTCTAACGTACTTTCTTTCAGTACAGGGACGAGAATGTGTACACCTATAATAAACGTGTCCTCTTTGAGTTTCTGCGGTAATTGCGCAACCGCAAGTAGCACATCTTAATCTGCCTTTGAGAGCAAATTCGTGATTGACGGCTTTTGCTCTGCCCTTCATGTCAAGCATTTCGTTTGCCATGTCAAAGAGTTTTTTGCTAATCAAAGGTTCATGTTTACCTCTATTAGTTCGTCCGTTGAACTGCATGAGACCATAGTAAAATGGTTCTTGAAGTATCCGGTGAAGCGAGCTTTTAACTACCTTTCTTCCACTTCTTGTCCTGAGCCCATCTTCATATAAGACGTTTGCAATTCCGTCTAAAGAGTAATTGCCTGTAGCATATAATTCAAAGAGTTTTACGATATGTGGAGCTTTCGATGAGTCAAGTGCAATGCTTCTTGAGTTCTTGTCGTTTAAGTAGCCAAGCGGAGCTTTGCGTGGGTAACCGCCTTGTGCAAATTTCTCATATAATCCCTTCTTTATCTCGTCCGAAAGATTGTCAATATAATTGCGAGCCATTAAAACTCTTATTCCAAAGAAAAACTTGTCGCTTGCTCTGGAATCCGGTGTGATAATGGAGTTCTCTTTGACAAAGATAATAGTTCTTTTAAGGTCGTCAAAAGTTACATAATCCTTAAAATTCCGGCAAAGCCGGTCAACCTTCTCGCAGATAATGCCTACATCTTTATTTGTTTCGAGATAAGCAATCATTTCGCTAAATTTCTTCCTGCCTGATTCTTTAGCGGATTCTATATCTACAAATTCTTTGGCTATTACAAGGTCGTGGGCGAGTGCGTAGTCTTTGCAATTCTTAATCTGGGCATCTATGGAGTACCCTTCACGTTCCTGCTCTCTTGAACTAACTCTGGCATATAGACAGAACTTCTTTGTATCCATTTCAATCTCTGACCTGATTATAATGTCTGACATGTTATTTAATCAATTAAGATATTTGAACATATTAGCTTTCTTTTTGAATTCCATCTGCATAATTTGCTAATAATTTGCCAAGTTCCGCGATAGCCATTAGAAACTCCTCTGTAAGCCCCTTATCGGGTTTCTCGCCTGTCTTTTTTGTTAAATACTGTTCCGCTTCATTTACCAACTCCTCGCTGAATTTCATTCTGGCACCTCGGTTGTTCGTAGCTTCTTTTTTACAAAATCTCGCAATCGCTTAAATCCTTCGGAATCGTGTTGAAAAATGTGTTGTGAGGTATTTTGTGTTAGTTCTTCCTTAGAAGGTGGAAGTTGTTCGATATTATGTTTTGATATTTTATTGCTATTTACTGGTGCATCAGAAGCTACAGATTTTGTCTTAGTTGTTGATACAACCTGCTCCTTCCAGTCAGACAGATTTGTTTGTTTACTATTTCCGAACTCAACTGGTGCACGCAGTAATACAGATAGCCTTAATTTCCTCCTCTTTCGTGGAACTCTTGCAGTTGATTCGAGGAACCCCTTTGCGATTAATTCATTTACATATTTTTGTGCTGTTCCTGTTGCGATGTGAAGTGCTGTTGAAATGCGCCTTATTGATATGCTGTAGCCTTTAGAGTCGCTCCTATGAAGCTCAACCAGCCTCAAGATTACCTTCTCGTAAATTGAATTGCTAGGGTCGTACCAGACCTCTTTTTGGTTTTGGTAGTATTTACTCCATTTACCTTTGCTCTCTATATCTTCCATTGTTTCGATCTCCATTTCTACGTCTTATTTGTGAAATTAACTCCTCCCTTCTCGCAAAGAGTTCTCGAGCAGGAACTTGGCCATTATTGAGGTAATCCCGAGCCAGCCCTTCACATTTAGACTGATCCTCAAATATGAAGATGAAGTGCCCTTGGAAATCTGAGGTGATGTCTACAAGTCTCGCCTGTTTTGTTAGAAGATAGGAACTTATCAAAATATCGTCTGTTCTATATTGATTTCTCATATCTATTTTTTCCATTAAAAAAAGCGCCGGTCTTTTAGACCAAGCGCTCGGTTTTTCCGTTAACGCGTATCTAATACAATAGAATCACAGATAAGGTCATAATGTCAACTACTATAAGATAGGGTATGATTATAGGTAAGTTAATCCTTGCTTTTATTTAAAACAGGTCTTTTGGGGAAACTCTCAAGATTTTTCTATCTCTAAAACGGAAGAACATCGCCGGATTTAAGCTCTAATGCCTTGATAATTCTGTAAATTTTTTCCATTGAAGGATTTACAATACCTCTCTCAATTTTTCCGTAATAACTTGGGTTTAATCCTGCGCTAACTGCTACATCAACTTGTTTCAATCTTTTCTTTTTTCTTTCTCTGCGTAAGTTCCCCCCAATTTCCTTGCGCTGTTTGATCGTATAGTAGTAAGCCATATATGACCAGTTTGAAGTAAATCTCTCCTCATAATCGTCCTTATATTGCTTCTCCGGCTTTGATCTTGTGCGTAGAAATTGTGAGCGTTTCCGCTATAATGAAATTGATTCCTATGGAAGTTCTTAAGAATGTTCAATTTCTCTGAAAAAATCTTAAAGAACAAAAAAGTCGTTCTTGTAATGGCTGTGGTTTTGTCCACGACTGGAATTGCGGTTGCTTCTCACAGCATTAAGGACTCTCCCGAAACACCACAGCTAATTGAATCTATAAGTCCTTCTCCTAATCCAATGGTAGAGTCCACAAAAGAAGCGTTAATATTGCCGAGTCCAAGTCCGGTTGTGCAAACCAGACCTAAGTCGCCTCCGTCCCCTCTGCCATCACCTTCGCTATCACCCCAATCTCCACCAACACCTACTACACCTACACCAGCAGTTGAAGGTACTACTATTGCAAAGTCCGAAAAAGAATTAAGACGCGAGAAGCTAACTCAATTGGCACAGCAACCTGATTGGTGTCCTGCTAAAGAATGGTATAGACCAGAAGATATCCCAACTAATCATGTATGTCCCACAGAGCCTAATCCGACTGCGATAGCTTTTCATCAATGTATGGGCTGGGTTACACCTTACAAGGCAAAGTATTCTGGATCTTCTGAGGATCAACAGGATCTTTGCGCAAAAGATGTAGGATTATGAGAATAAAGAAATGGATTATTTTCGGTATTTTTGGCCTGACAGCAATAGGGACAGGGGCCTTCTTATTAACAGTCTTGTTTGAAGGATTAAGCAAATATGGCATTAAAGGTTACTTTTTCCTTGTGATTTTCGTCATATCATCAATAACCTACTTCAGGGGTCAAAGAGGCATTGACGAGAAAGCTAAAATAGCTGAACAAGTTGCAGAAGAAGTTTCACGGGAGTATCAGGGCAAAATAGGCGATATGAGCGCTGAAAGCGCAAAAGCCGAACTTGAGAAGCACCTAAAGAATAAAATAGAAAATGAGAATTATCGGGTAAGTTTCAAGAACTTACTTAATACCCTTAAAAGGAGAAGTAATAATCCCAAGAATCGTATTGCAAATAAAGAAGAATTAGAAGATGAAAAACTTGTAGAAAAAGCAATGAAAGTATTATCACAAGGTTATCCCACAGCCTCTTTAAGCCTGTTTAAGCGGGAATTATTGATTGGTCATAAAGCTGCAACAAGGTTGATGATTTCACTTGAGGAAAGAGGCGTGATTGAACCAGATGATAGTCGATTATCGAAGAAAGTCTTAATCAATAACCCAAGCCCAATTTTTTGCGTGGCTTGTAAATCAACAAAAATAAATAAGAGTGAGGTAATTTGTGCGAGTTGCCAAGAATGGGTAAAAGAAGTTCAAAAATCGCTTAAGTCGGCTGGTTACACTACATGGCCTAAACTAAGAGTAGAATTAAGAATTGGTTATGCTGGAATAATCAGAACCTTAGATTATATGGTGAAAGCAAAAATATTATTACCCCCGGACGAAAGTGGTAAATACTTTCTTGCAGATAATACAAAACTGTAAATAGGTTTTTCCCCATTTTAATGCCATTTTTAGCTTCAAGGCGTGTGGAAAAACTACGAAGATTCACCAGTAGCGTTAATGGAAGTTCCTTCTAGCTTGTGTCTATTCTTCCAGTTGTCTAAAAATTCCTTGAGTTTTTGATTATGAACATTATCTTCTTGTGCTTTCCTAGATCTTGGCTGGTCAGGAAATTCTTCCGGAAACCTTGTCCTTAAGATAAATTCAGGTTTGGCTCTCGAAACGAGGTTTCCATAAAAAATTGAGTCTGAACGCTTAAGATCAAGGGTGAACTCTTTGTCCAGCTTTAAGATTCTATCAAACGTTTTTCTGTCAATTTGTAATATAGCTGCAATCGACTTCTTGTAAAAGCCAGCGCTCTCGGCATATTTAATTGCTATATGTTTTTGTTCCTCGCTAAGCAGAGTTTTAGGTCTGCCACCCGGATTTTTTAAAGGTCGGTTTTTGTTCATGAATTACCTTAAGTAATTGTAACAAATAGGGTTTTTCCACAAAAATTGGCTTTTTTTAGCTTCAATGCCATTGGGGGAACTAATGCATTAGGGCACTTTTTTTGCTAAACTAAAGCTATCGTGCCACTATTAACTTTCATAACTGATGAACTCCTTTATCAGCACACCCAAAAAGTTTTAGATGTCGCAGAAAATGCTGTAACAGACGCGGAAATAAACCTATACAGCAATAAGATAGACCCCTTTTCCGCATTATTCGACTCATTAAGGCAAGGGATTAGTCTGTCGTCTTGGATTGAGCAAGAGAAGCCCCGTCAAATACAAAAGACCATGCAAAATGCTGTTGGGGAATTCCATGAGGACATCTTAGGGTCTGTCGAAGGTTGGGAAAAGCTACCGGTTGGAAACGTTATAGATTTGAGGAATAGGGGCAAAAAAATAATAGCTGAAGTAAAAAATAAATATAATACAACCAAAGGAAACCATAAGAAGGACATCTATGACGACCTAAAGTCGCAGGAAGAAGGTGAACACCTTAACTATACCGGTTACTATGTGGAAATAGTCCCATCAAGGAAAGAGCCTTACGACAAGCCTTTTACGCCCCCTGACAACATAACCCACACCAGAAGGGCATCTAATGAAAAGATTAGGGTTATTGACGGTAAAAGTTTCTATGCTTTAGTTTCAGGTGTTCCAGACGCAATTGAGCAACTGTATTTTGTGCTGCCTAAAGTAATTTCCGACATCATGAGAAAGAAAGTTCCCCCAAGTGAGGACGTTGCCCTATACAAGAGCCTCTTTGAAAAATCCTACGGATAATTTATAACCCTTGCATTATGCATTGGTTACCAAATAAGATAATCTTATGTTAGGTAAAACATTGCTCACGGTATCAGACGCTGCACAAACACTTGGTGTTTCCCCTGACACTATTAGAAGGTGGGAAAAGAAGGGACTAATTAAGTCTGTTAGGTCTGACAATAATTACAGACTATTTAGCTTAGAAGAACTTCAAAGGATTTATAACAAAACTAATGGTGTTCACAATGTCAATAACTTCCGGATTCTAAAATCGAACAAGACAAGCAAATATACCTCAATAGAGTTATTTGCTGGGGCTGGCGGTACTGCATTAGGTTTGGAAAATGCCGGACTTACACATCTTTTGCTAAACGAAAATGACAAGAATTGCGTAGAAACCTTGAGGAACAACAGGCCTGAATGGAATGTCGTTCATGAAGATGTGGCGAAAGTTAGCTTTAAGGCTTGGAGGGGGAAGGCGGATGTGGTTCAAGGTGGTTTCCCGTGCCAATCGTTTAGTTACGCTGGTAAAGGGTTGGGCTTCGAGGATACAAGAGGGACGCTGTTTTATGAATTCGCAAGGTGCGTGAAGGAAGTCCAGCCAAAGATTGCAATGGGCGAAAATGTTAGGGGGTTACTGAATCATGATGATGGGAATACGTTGAGGACAATGGTTCAGGTTTTAGATGAACTCGGTTATAAAGTAGCTTTTAGGGTTCTTCGAGCCCAATACCTTGACGTCCCACAAAAGAGGGAAAGACTAATAATAATAGGCATAAGGAAAGATTTAAATATGCCATTTATATTCCCCACGGAAAAGGATTACACAGTATCCTTAAGGGAAAGCATTGGGGATTGCCCAACCTCTCCGGGGCAGGAATACTCACCCAGAAAAAAAGAGATTATGTCAAAAGTCCCCCCCGGAGGTTATTGGAGGGACTTGCCAATAGAATTGCAAAAAGAATATATGATGGCAAGTTTTTATTTAGGTGGGGGAAAAACTGGAATGGCAAGGAGGCTCTCATGGGACGAGCCGAGTTTGACCCTTACATGCAATCCTGCACAAAAACAGACAGAAAGATGTCACCCAGAAGAAACACGACCCCTTAAGGTTAGGGAATACGCAAGACTCCAAACTTTCCCTGACGAATGGGAATTTGTTGGATCAATACTTTCGCAATATAAGCAGATAGGTAATGCTGTCCCAGTCAATCTTGCGTACCATATTGGGGCTTGTTTGATTGCTATGCTGGGTGGCGTAACAGAATCGGAAGAAATGGAAGTCCTATGGGATTTCTACCCAAGAACCAGCCATGCTTTCCAAGCTACATTGTTTCCTGACTCGCCTGTAGCTGCTTAACGATACGGTTAATACAGCCTTTAGGCCGTTTGAGAATCCTGTGTTCCCAAAACCGAATTACAATCCAGCCTTCCTTCCTCAACCTTGCCCTGTTCCTCTTGTCCCTGACAATGTTCCTGCCTATTTTCTTTACCCAGTAATCTGGTAGCGAGTCTTTCCTTTTCTCGTAATCTCTTCCATGCCAAAAATCACCATCAATAAAAACAGCGATCCTTGCCTTTGGAAAAACTACATCAGGGTTACCTAAAAGTTTATAGTGCTTTTTAAAGGATAAACCTCGTGATTTAAGCAATTTAAAGATAACCCTTTCTGGTTTCGTATTCTTTCCCCTGATTTTTGACATGGTATAACTTCTTTGCTCTTTTGTAATTCTGTCCATAGCTTTTAGATATTAGCGTTATTTATTATGACTGATATTTATTTTGGAAACTTATGTGAGCAGTAAATTGGTTGGGGATAAGGTCTTTGGGTACATTGCTAATCTTTGTTTTGCAATTCCTGAACAATTTCTTTTAATCTATCTGTAATTTTTATTTTCTTGTTATTGTCCGCATATTCGCCTTCGAGGAGCTCAAAGTCAACTTCACCTGAATTAACCTGTCCGTCAACCTTGCTAATGCTACCGTCAGGATTAGAGTACGCAACCATTAAAACGCCATTGACTAATTTATAATATGAACCCATATCCTTGTACGAGTACCACTGTTTATTTGTCTTACTTGTCATAACGGCTTGAGTATTGAACATTATACATTTTTCTGATTTTTCCTACATTTTTTGAGGCTTACAGAAATGTCTATACTACCCATAGCCAAAGTGCTAAAATTTACGCATAAAGAGGCAGTATGTTTCAAAATGATAGTCCTATAAAAACAAAAATAGAAGATCTTCTCAGCAGAACTTCTTTTTCCAAAAAATTTGGTCAAGCCATTGTGGATTGGAGTGACGAAAATAGCCTAGTAATTGCTTTGTACGGTAGTTGGGGATCTGGTAAAAGCTCAATAATTAACCTTGCCTTAGAATACATCGAAAAAGAGCATAAGTTCTCTAGCCACAATAAAAAGCCAATAATCTTCAATTTTAATCCGTGGAACTTCACTGAACAAAACCAACTTGTATCGATTTTCCTCAAAGAACTAGGCAAGAAGATCGGCCGTTACAGCTCTTCTGAGGACGCGAAGAAAGTGGGAAGTGAACTAATTACATATAGCAAATTCTTTCTTCCTTTAACCCTCATTCCTCCTGTTGCTCCACTAGCTTTTTTTCTAAACCAAGTATTCGAAAAAGTTGGCTTTGTCACAAAAGAGTGGGGTGAACTCAAATCCAAGTCTTTGGAGGATTTTAAAGAAGATTTAGGCAAAAATATGAAAAAACTTCGAAAGAAAATAATTGTTGTCATTGATGATATTGACAGGTTAAACAAGATTGAGGTTCGTCAAATTTTTCAATTGGTAAAACTTAATGCTAATTTCCCAAACATGATTTATATCCTACCTTTCGATCAAGAAAAAGTTAGCGAAGTTTTGAACGAAGAATCTTTCCCCGGAAGGGATTACCTTGAAAAAATAATACAAGTGCCTTTTCAAGTACCAGCTGTAGAGCAAGTAAAACTCGATAGTATCTTCTTTAAAGAAATAGATAAATTGGTCGAGCCCCTACCACAAAAATATTGGGACGAAAAATATTTTGGAAATATGTACTTCGGCTGTCTTAGAAAATATTTTACCTCAATACGACAAGTCAAACGTTTTGCAAATAGCCTACATTTCAATAATAGCCACCTACCGAATGAACTAAACCCTGTTGATTTAATATCTCTTGAGGCGATAAGGGTATTTTCACCAGAGATGTACGACGCTATATGGAGAAATAAGGAGTTATTTACAGAGACAGACTCAGGGTTTAGTAGTAACGCAAGAGACAAAGAAGGAAGAAAGACTAGACTAGATTCGTTATTTGAAAAAACCAACCCTCAATACAAAGATATTACAAAAAAAGTCATAATTGAACTGTTCCCTCAACTACAAGGTGTCTATGGCAATACTTCATACGGGTCAGATTGGCAAGACAAATGGAATAAGGAAAGAAGGGTGGCATCTACTTACCGCTTTGATAAATATTTTATGTTCTCCTTACCTGAAGGTGAGGTTTCTCAAGAGGAAATAGACAAAATAGTCAGAAAATCAAATAACACAGAAGCAATAGAGAAAATTCTCATAGACCTTACAAAAAAGAGGAAAATTAAAAATTTCCTTGAAAAATTATCTTTATATCTTGATGATGTTCCAGAAAAAAACGTAGAACCATTTGTTTTAGCTGTATTTAACCTAAGCGATAAACTTCCTAGAGAAAAAGGAGATTTTGGTCTCCTTGATACAGAATCGTGGTGCGTGCGCTTTTCTTATCACATGCTATTAAAAATAAAGGATTTAAAGAAAAGAAAAGAGGTATTTTTAAGACTTATTGAGAAAAGTAAAAGTCTTGGAATTCCCGCGCAACTTGCATCTATTGAAGTCCGTGAAAGAAAAGGTAAAGCAGATAAATCTGAACCTTTAATTGAAGAAAAAGATCTTGATCTTTTTAGTAAAACTATCTTAGAAAAAATAAAGAGGTTCGCGAATAATCATAAACTGCTAGAAGTTCCAAATATGCTTTACATTCTGTACTTTTGGAAGGATTTGTCATCAGTAGATGAACCGAAGAAATACGTTGAAAAACTTATAAGTACCGATAAAGGGGCTGTACGGTTAATAGAAAGCGTGGTTTACCAGCAATCTTCTCAAACAATAGGTGAGTATGTGGCAACAACTACTTGGCAATTAAACCCAAAAAACCTTGAAACTTTTACTAATCTTGATAAATTAAAACAAAAAGTTAATAAAATGTCGAAAAAGACAATTGCTGAACTTAATGAACGACAACGAACTGGATTAAAATTATTTATTGAGAGTTTTAATTTGAACACTAAATCATTTTTTAAAGCATTAGAAGAATAATAATCGTAAAAAGTTCTCACATAGTCCAGAGCCAGCACTAACTATCATCATGAACCTGCATAAATGAAAATAATTAGAATTTTAATCCTTGAAGATGACTTGGAAACCCTATCGCTTCTCCTCAAGAAGCTGCACTTGCTTGAAGAAAAATTGGCCAACTCTACTTCCCCGAAAGACTTTTCGCTCATAACGCTCTCCGAACATTCCCAAGTTGAGGAATTGATAAATAAGTCCAATAATTTAGAATTTGATGTAATCCTCTTGGATCGGGATTGTAAAGCCGGAGGGTCTTTCCATGTACTTGATATTGAAAGATTCGGGGCGGATAAGGTTATCTCAATCTCATCAATTCCCGATTACAACGAAGAAGCAAAAGCACGGGGAATTACAAGAGTAGTATGGAAGGATTATCAAAACTTAGAAGGTTTTGCAGAAACTGTCATTCAAGAAGTCAAAAAGATATTGGCGCGGGAAGCATAATAAGTTCCAACATAGTCAACCAGAGTTAGTCTAAATGAAATGGAAGTCTTGAGTGTGCTCCTCAACCTTTTCTGTAAGAAAGTCTAAATCCTGCTTACTCACAACATTCTGAGCTATAATTGTTCGAAGATCGTCCAATATTGTCGACACTGCCATGAAAAAAATAAAAACTTATTACCTAGATGCTAACTGTAGTTATTTGTCTTCTTATCTTCGAAAGCAAGGCTCGAGAGTGATAGAAACGTCAAGAAGCAGGAAGTTCTGGCATAGGGATGAAAGAGAGTATCTAAGTGATATAAACAAAGAAAATGCTATTTTCATTACTCAGGATACTGAGTTTATTCAAGATTTAGTAACAGATAGAACTGCACACTCTGGCGTTATTTACGTTGACAACAAAATGGATTTGCAAAAACGCATTGATTATGTTGCAAATGCAGTTGTTTTAGTTCAGGCATTTACTGAAAATGCAGAAAGTAATATTAAAAACAAAATAATTTTCTCGGATGAGAATGGAATATACATTACTGACGGATATACTAATTATATCTTTGTTTCATGGAGCAAATTAGAAGAATAGGAGTTCGTCCAAAATTGTCGACAATTTTTCTTGTCTTCCCACAGCAAACTATGCTAGTTTTGGGTCGTTGTGGTAATCTAATTGAGGACCGTCCCCAATATTACGTCCCTTATTTATTTATTTCGACAATGTTCGCATCATCTAATTTCCATTCCCCGTTTCTCTGAACTAAACTCCAAGTCCCTTTATAATTTCTAAAGACGACTTGATTTCCAACTAAGTCTGCCGATACAAGTTCTACATATACTAGTGGTGGGTAAATGTCTTTTACCTCAATATTCGTGAGATAAACGTTTAAAGTAGTCTTAAACCCATTTTTGAAATTTTGAAGTGAGCCTATCTCTTCAATAAAATTTTCGCTAAATAAATTATATGCAGCCTCAAGTTGGCGTATTGAAATAAAGCTGTAATAGAGTGAAACCACATCTTGAAAATTGAGATTTGCACTCTCTGCTAGCTGTGTTGCTTTAAACTGTTTTGGGCCCGTAGAGATTAGCGAATCTGACATTGAGTTCGCTGTTTTAGATGATATTGCAAATCCTAAACCTTCTGCTTCAGAGATTGAAAGAGTGTTTATCCCTATTACTTCACCACAACTGTTTATTGTCGGCCCTCCACTATTACCAGGATTTAACGCTGCATCAATCTGAATAAACTCAATGCCTTCAAAATCCGAAGCTCTTTTAGCAGAAAAAGAACCTTTTGTCACGGTAGCCTCACCAGGTAGAAGATAAGGGAAGCCTATCGCAATAACGCTTTGGCCAGCAGTAAGTTTATCCGAATCACCGAACTTAAGAGTCTTAAGGTCATTCTTTTCTACTTTTATGACTGCTAGGTCGGTCTGTTCGTCCCAATTGAATACTTTGCCTATTAAAGAAGTGTTATCAGGGAATATAATGCGTGGCGAATTAGTAGTTTCTACAAGATGAAAACTAGTGAGAATATAACCATCTGATCTAATAATAAACCCAGTTCCCTCTCCTTGTTCGGTTTTTATTTTTATGACCGACTCCTTGACTTTTTGAATAGCCTGAGCTTCGTCGCAACTTGTTATTGGAGAAGGTTGTATTTGTCGAACGTCCTTCTTCTTTAGTGAAAAGTCGAAGTATTGATTAAAAATAAGTATCAGAAATAAAATTCCACCTAAAACTAAAGCGACGTTAGGGTATTTTAGAAAATAATTAAGGGAAAAATCACTCTTATTTTTTCGTCTCACTGATCATGGCAGCGGTTTATTAGTACAACTTTATTACTGTTTTGTCAAAATTTAGTTGAGATAGTTATTAAAAAACTGATGTTTTATATTGATAAAATTGAAATTTGCTTATACTCTTGAACTTCTTCTTTCAGGAAATTTAAGTCTTCAATAATAATTGTTACTTGTGCCCAAATTGCTCGAAGTTCGTCCAATATTGTCGACTATTTAAAATATTTTGATAATTTTGTATATTACTTCACCGGCCGGAATTTTGATGGCGATTTCTTCTCCTGCTTTTCGGTTTATCAAGGAGCTTCCAATTAAAGAGTTGGTTGAAATTTTACCCACTTTGGGATTTGCTTCCATCTCCTCAACAATCTGATACTTGAAAGTTTCCCCGTTAACTTCAACAATAAGCCGGCTTCCAAAAATAACTTTTTCTCCTTCGGCTTTGTCTACAACTTTGCCAACCCTAAGCAAGTATTTAAGCTCGCGAATCCTACTGTCTATTTGGGAAAGCTCCTCTTTGGCTGCGTGAAAGCCGGCATTTTCTGAAAGGTCGCCCTGCTCTCTGGCGTTTGAAAGATTAATTACAACCTGCGGGCGTCTTTTTAATAAATGATTGTATTCTTTTCTTAGGTTTTCAAAACCTTCATGGGTAAATTGAAATCTTTGTTTATTTACCATGGTCTATCTAGTCTAAATTTTCTGTGTAAGGGATAGCAAATAAAGAAAACAAAATTTGTGCGAAAATCGTTCGAATTCCCTCCAGAGGCGGGTTGGTGTTTAATATTGTCGACTTCATTTAATCAATCAGCCTTTTTCTTTTAAGAATCTCCAAATAATAATCGAGGATTTGTTGGCCGATTTTGTTCCAATCGTAAAGCAGTGCTTTTTGGCGATTGATTTTGCCCATTTCTCTTCTGACATTTGGAAATTGAAGTAACATTTTTAAATAGTTAGCAAATTCTTGAGTGTTTTGAGGCGTAACTAAGAACCCGTTTTCGCAGTGGGTAATCAGTTCCCGATAACCGGGATTGTCACCGGCGATTACTGGTATTGCGGTAGCCATAGCTTCCAAATTAACAATACCAAAACTCTCGTCATGGGTTGCAGGAGAGCAAAAAATGTCCGCTAGTGCATAATAATGGGGTAAGTCTTCTGCTGGAACCTTACCAACAAAGTGGACATCAGGAATGTTTTGATCAGCAACCTGTAGCTTTAAATTTCCTGCTTCCGGTCCTGAGCCGACTATGACTAGTTTAACGTTTGTTCTTAGACTTTTAAGAAGAGCGAAAGCTTTTAATAAATAGGTTAACCCTTTTCTTCCCTCGAGACGGCCGACAAAAAGAATGGTTAATTTGTCATCAAGATATTCTGGAATTGGGGTAATATCGGGATTAAAGCGAGATGTGTCAACACCGTTAGGAATGATTCGATAGTCTTTTGGAAAGTACTTTTGAATAAAATTTCTATTGGTCTCAGAAACCGCTATACAGCCGTCTACCTTGCGTGCGTACAGACGACTGGCAATAAATCCATATAAACGATAACGAAAACTATCTTCCTGAGTTGCATGGAAGGTGACTATGTTTGTTGCCGGTGAAAACCAGAGTGCCTCCATACTCGGGGCTGAAACCTCTGGTTCCTGGAAACTACATATATCCGGTGGTATTCTAAAAAGATCCTTAACTGTTTGTGGCCAAACTGGTCTTTTAGCAATTAATGCTGTTGTTTGCCGGTGGACAACAGGTTCGGCTGTACCAATGTAAATAATGTTTGAGGCACCTTTTTCAATATCTTGATATCGCGGGGCAACAATTACTACCTGATGACCTGCCTCTTCTAGAAACTGTCCAAGTCTTTTGGTGTGTTCTTGGACTCCCCCGTTGGCGTTTTCAATAGCATAAGGACAGAAGAGACTGATTTTAAGATTTTGGGGGGTTGGCCTTGTTGATAATCTTTCCTCCATCTTACTAAATTGGCTAATTTTAGCTTATAGCGAGGCTTAATTCAATTAAGGTAAGATTAAAGTCATGAAACGGATCAAGGTTATTCAAATTAATATTTATATCAGCAGTTCACTTTGACACAAACCTACGGTTTCGTGCCAAGAGTGCTCCTCTGATATAAAAATATAATATTTTTTTGTCCTTGATTTGTATCAACTATGTCAGCGAGGGTTTTAAAATTCATACAAATAAATATTTATAAAGGCAAGTATTTTGAAGCTCTTTTGGACTTTTTGAAAAAGCAAGATGCAGATGTTATCACAATGCAAGAAGTGACAGTTGGTGGTTTTAACTTGACCGACGATAAATCGGTTAATTTATTTGAAATTTTAAAGGAGAAATTAAAACTTAATGGGGTTTATTATGGTGATTTAAAATTAACAGGATCAGCCGATTCGTCTTTTGGTAATGCTGTTTTGACTAAATTTGAAATAAAAAAAAGCAGGGTTATTACTTTAAAAAAATTTAGGCCTGTTTCTTTGGAGGAGTTGGACGGAGCAAGCGCTTTCGAAATAAGACCAAAGATCTCAAGACATATGCTAGATGTACTGGTTGGCTCGCCTATTGGTGGGCTACATGTATTATCAGTTCATGGTGCTTGGACAGCTCCGCCTCAAGATACTCCTGAGAATTTAAGACAAGCCGAATTAATTAAGTATTATCTTAAATTATTAAATAAAGACGATCAACCGTTTGTTCTAGGAGGAGATTTAAACGTGACACCAAATACAAAAGTTATTAATATGATAAACAGTGTTGCCAATAATTTAATGATCAATTCCCCTTTTGAATATACAACTCATCCTAAAATCCATAAAATTGTGCCGCGCAAATTTTTAGTTGACTATATTTTTAGTTCAAAGCACTTCAAGGTTTTCTCGCTTAATGTACCGGAAGTTACGGTTTCCGACCACTTGCCTGTAGTTGCGGAATTAGAGTTGATGGATGATTAAATGTGGGAGGCCGAGGGGACTTGAACCCCCAACCCGCAGCTCCACAAGCTGCCGCTCTAACCAATTGAGCTACGACCTCCTCGTCGAAATGGATTCCATTATATCGCTTTATTCATTCCAATAAAGCTTATTCATTCCATTATTTCTCCTCTTCAAAATGCAAAGCATTTTGAGTCCAAAATTCTTTGAATTTTGGAAAGGAATAACAGACTTAAAGTTGAGCGAGGTAATTTGTTATCTACGCGAAACATGAAAGTCTTGTTCTGACGTAGCGCGCCTGGAGGGAATCGAACCCCCAACCACTCGCTTAGAACGCGAACGCTCTATCCGTTGAGCTACAGGCGCTCTGAGCGGGTAAGCAGAATCGAACTGCCGTATCCAGTTTGGAAAACTGGTGTTCTACCATTGAACTACACCCGCAATTAACATGCTCTATTTTAGCAAAAAACGGGCTATTTTGGCAGTTTAGAGATTAGAGGTTTTATATTTTTGTAGGTGATGCGGTACTCGTAGGGGTAATAAAGAAAGGTTACTGGAGCGTCTTCAACTAAAAATCTTTGGAAATCAGAATAGAGTTGTTTTCGTTTGGCCTCATCTTGGGTTGTTCTGGCATCCTCAAGGAGCTTGTCAATTTTGACATTTTTATACCTCGTGATGTTGGTTGATTTTTGGGTTGAATGCCACAGGGAATATTGATCTGGATCGGGCATTAGTCTGTCATAGGTCAAAAGTGCCTGAAAGTCTTTGGGGATTCCTTTCTCTGATTTAACTTCGACATCGATCCCAATTTCTTGCCAGTCTTTCTGGATTCTTTCGGCTAAATTTTCCAAGCCCTGAGTGTAGGTTAGATCAATTTTAGGCTTTTGGACTCCCGATTTTAAAAGAAGCTCTTTGGATTTGCTGGTGTTGTACTCGTATCTTTTAGTAGCGTTGTTGTAGGCCCAACTGGTTGGTGAAATTGGACTAGTGGCTAACTGGCCATCAAAATCCGATTTGTTAATAGCATAGCTTAAGGCAAGCCGTAGATCTTTTGAAGACAACAGAGGGTCTTCGTTATTATAGAATATTGTGATTATTTGGTCTTGATTGACGATTTTTTCAACATCTAAATTAGGCCAGTTTTCCAGCAATTTGGCACCTGAGATATTGAGGCTTTTTATCTCACCAAGCCTTAGGGCATTAATGGCTTGGTCTTCATTTTGGTAAAACTTGATGTCAACTTTTGGTAATCCTTTGTCTTTTGGAACAAGTGAGATCTTCTTGACTGTTTTTTCAACCTGATCAATGTCGACAATTCTAAACTGGCCGGTTCCGTAAAAACTTTTGGCCTTAAAGACTGGTTTATCAAGTGCAAGCGGGAAAGAAGCGATCGGATTTGGGAGTTTAAATTCGATAGCTTTATTGTTAAGAGCAGTGATTTGAACTCCGGTTATGGCAATTGAAATATCTTTGGCAGAAACTGGCGATTCGTCGTGCCATTTTAGGTTGTCTTTTAAAAAAACTACATAAGTTTTGCCATCATCGGAGACTGTCCAATGTGAAGCAAGGGAAGGAATTGGTTTACCGTCACTGCCGCTTGAGACAAATGATTGGGTTGCCAGTGAGAGAACCTCTGTGGGAATTGTCTCAATCGTGTAGATACCAACATAACCAAGGGTAATCAGATTGGTGCGCATAATTGTTGGCAGTAATTTATAGAAGGTGAATATCAGAGAGGAAAATAGTAAAAGAGATGCAAGTAGCCAAAACCTATATCTTGAAAAATAGGCAAAGGATAAATTCCACCAAAACTTAACACGACGAACTTTTGCCTTAAAAAACAGCATTCATTAAATAATAACTTGGATGATGGAAAGGACTGCAAATAAAATAGCCAGAATTATTGTCAGGTAGATAAAAAGCTTTTCGACTCCCTTTTTTGATCTGTAAAAACTTTCCGAACCACCGAAAACAGTTCCTATGCCAGTGCCTTTTGACTGCATCAATATAACTACAATGATGGCAAGTGAGATAAAAATTTGACCAATCAGCAAGATTACTCTCATTTTGTTAAATTAACTATAACTTGCGCAATTTTGCCACTATCATGGTAAATTGGGTAGTTATTGTTTATAAAATCACCTTTAACGATATTTTCTTTGTATTCTTGTAAATTTTCTTCGTCATACTCTACGTATTTATAATTTAATTTTGGAGGTATTTGCGGTTTTTGATTGTTATTAATCAGTATTGTATCAAATATGTCGTTATCTAAATGATATTTGAGGGTTTTTAGGTAATTTGATACCTTATACCCTGCAGTTTCGAAAGGTTTATTGGCAATGTTTACAACGAAGATCTTTAAAGCTTGGGATTCTTTCAGTGCTTTTTTAACTTGGGGAACAATTAAAACCGGTAAGACCGTGCTGAATAAATCTCCCGGTCCGGCTATTAGAAGATGGGCCCCTTTAATGGCATCGACTGTTTTTTTATAAGCTTTGATATTGGGTGGATTAAGATAGACCTTTTCGAGTATCCTTGCCCCGTTATAACGGCCTAAATCGATATTTTCCTCACCATAGACTTTTTTGCCATTTTGGGTTGTTGCCCAAATATTGACATCACCGATAGTTGCCGGCAAAACCCTCCCTTTTGATGAAATTATTTTGGAGAACTCTTCAAGTGCTCTATTGGTATCGCCTGCATAAATATTGGTTAGCGCAACGAAAATTAAATTACCTAATTTTTGACCGCCGAGATCGGTGTCTTTGCCGTAACGTTTGCCTTCGAATCGAAAGACAAAAAGTTTTTGAAGAGTCGATTCCTCATCAGAAAGTGCTGCCAGACAATTGACTAAGTCACCTGGCGGCGGAATAGAAAACGCACGTCTAAGTCTGCCTGCCGATCCCCCATCATCTGCCATTGAAACTACTGCCGTCAAATCAAATGGATAATCCCGTAGACCTTTGAGAATTTGGGCAGTGCCTACTCCTCCTCCAAGGCAGACAATATTAATTGTTTTTGCCGGTAATTCTAAATAATGCTTTAAGAATGTTTTAAGCATTGTAGGTAATCTTACCAATTCCCGATTTTTAATGGCAAATTAATTTTTGATAGCGCCAAAATATTATTCGAAAATTAGATGAAAAATTTTTTGAAGTAAGGTGATAATTATAACTACAAGAATTATAGTTGTCATTTGGTTAAAGTTCATCGGGGGAATAATAATACCTTGAATGTTAGCCCCTGGGAAATTATAGGCACTTATTCTGAAATCAGGTAAAAATTTTAAAAGTCCATAAATAAGCACGCCATTTAGAATTAAAGAGACTAACCCGAATGTCATAAAATTAATCGGTAATAGGACAAGAGAAAATACCGGATTAATTATTTGGGAAATAATGAAAAGTCCGCCAATTATTAAAAATACATTTTTGGGATAGGCGCCAATTGAAATAGTGGGAATAAGCGAATAAACGATATAAAGAGTCGCACCAGATAGTATTAAGGATTTAAGATAGTGACGCATAAATTAAATTAAAATTTAAAATTTAAAATTGATAATGTAAGTTAATATTATCAAATGTCCTTAATTTTGCCTATTAATTAAGTTTTAAGTAAGGCTTTGGAACGAATCAATTGGTGGTAAGAGAGGGCGAATCGGTGAGTTTCGTTGCGAATTGCCTCAACTAGTTGTCTTTCTATGTTCTCCTTGGGAAGTGAAATAGGCAAAATTTTAAAATGGGTATATATTTGTTCGTACCTTTTGGCAATGGCAATTACCGGTATAGTTAATTTGAATTTGTTAACTGTTGCGACGGCAATATTTAACTGTCCACGGCCTCCATCAATGATAATAAGATCGGGTGTCTGCCAATTGTTTTTGAATCTTCTTTCGAGAACTTCGCGAATCATCTCGTAATCATCTACTTTAGTGCTGAATTTAATCCTGAAACGGCGGTACTGACTCTTATCGACTTGGCCATTTGTAAATACTACCATTGAACCGGTCGCGAACTTGCCGGCAAGACTTGAAATATCGAAGCATTCGATTCTTCTGGGAATTTTTTTAAGATTAAGTAAAGACTGAAGACTTTTAAGTTTTGACATGACTAGATCATCGACTAAACTTGGTTGTTTTAAAAATTCTTGTGGCGCGTGATAACTAGTTAAAATATATTGAAGGTTTTCAATTTGTATTTTAATTTTTTGGGCTTCTTCAAATTTTTGTAAATTTGCCAATTTTTTCATCTTGGCGAAAAGCTCCCGAATTACAATTTTACTTTTTCCGGATAGTAGTTTCTTGATGTTTTTAACATTTTCAAGGTAGGAAACTTGTGATTGATCAGATTCGTAAGGGTACGGACAAAGCCCGAGACTAACAAAAAGACAGGGCTTTTTAGGGTTTTTATGGTGACAGTATGGAAATATTTTTCTAATTATTCTTAAAACCTCACGGGTGGTTTTGGCTGACGGGAATGGCCCTTTTAAAAAAAGTCCTTTTTGATATTGTTCTCGTCTTGCGACAGTAAGTAGCGGGATTTCGTCGGCAGTTATTTTAATATAAAGCGGGCTTTTGTCATCTTTGGCAACCGTATTAAAAAAGGGCTTGTATTTTTTAATTAACTCTGCTTCAAGAAGCAGCGCTTCAAATTCGGAGAACACCTTGATATATTCTATATGCGCAATTTGTTTAACCATAAAATCCGTTTTGGGTCCTAAAATTTTGATGGTGAAATAACTTGCAACTCTCTTTTTTATCGAAACCGACTTACCAATATAAATTAGTTTCCTGTTACGATCAAAAAATTTATAAATGCCGGGAGTATCGGGCAGATCTTTAATCTTCTTTTTAATCTGGTCCATTGGTGAATTTTATCCGAAATTCTAAGAGAAATTAAGTTTTTTGTTTTTTATTTTTTTAAAGAGGAAATAACCTAAAACGATAATTAAAACGGCAACGGCGGCGGAAATCGCCAACCCTTTTGAGAATATAATTATATAGATAGGCAGAATTCTTACCGGTTTGGAGACTTGCGTATCGGCATAACTTAGGACCAATGTATCTTGAGTATTTAAAAACAAACCTCTAGCCTGAAGGGTAAACTGGAAATTTTCTTGCGCAAACGGAGGTAAGATAGCAAGTTCGATTTTTGGAGTAGATTTATTTTCGAGCTTATCGCTTTTTAAAGATAACTCTTGCCCAATAATCGAAGTTGAGCCGACATTGGCAACTGTTGCTTCTACTTTTAGGGGAATTGCAGAAATAATTTTTTGAGGGAACGAAAGAGTAAGACTGGGAGTTAGAGTCGGCGTCGGTAAATCCTGGGCAAATGAAACAAAAACACTTTTTTCACCCAAGTTTTCTTTCCTTTTATAAGCTCCGGCCGGATATGGAAAAGTTGACGATTCTCCCCTTTGAACAAAGGTCAGATGATTAAAATCAAGTATGTTAAAATAATCCAATCCTCCCGATGTCGATCCCCAAGTCGGATCAATCTGCACCCAGCCTAAATTATCATCCCAATATTCTGGCCAGGCATGAAGTACATCACCTTCGGGCAGAGTAAGGGAGAGAGGTCTTAATCTTTCATTTTGGGTATAGGCATAACCTTCAATTTCTCTTGCCGGAATACCGGCTGCTCTTGCTAACGCAATAAATAAATCCGTAAATTCCATACAAACGGCATCTTTCGGGGAGGCTAAAGCTTTAACAGCCCCTAGTCTTTCGATTTTTGGCTGATTTAATCTTTCTTTACTGTAAGTTAGGGTACTGACCACAAAATCATATATTGCTCGGGGGGTTTTAAGTGAGCTTGCTTTATCTTTTATAATTGTATTATTGGTTTCCCAATATTTTTGTGGTTGAGTGTAGCGATCACGTTCTTCAATAGATAGATTTTTAACAATGCGCCTCGAGGGTTTACTAAAGACCTCTACATAGCCCATTGCTGTAATATCAAGATTGGTACGCGGTGCAAGTTTATACTTGGCAAGAAAATTTCCATCGGCATCTACCGACATATTGACCGGTTTTGGATCCAATTTTTCAAGAACTATTTTTTGATAATTATTGTCGGGAGGAAGTGCTATATTATGAAATTGACCTGTTAAATTATTATTTTCCAAATAGTAATTAAGCTTGAATGAAAAAACCTGTTTTTGCCCGAAGGACATCGAAATTCCCGATTGAATAAGCTGATCTTTGTCAAAAGTAAACTCCTGCCTACCAGACAATTTATTGATATTTTTGGGGGTGGGTGTGGTAAATGCCACTGGGCCGAATGAGATCGGGACGGAAACCGTTGCTTGATATGATCCAATATCGGCGGCTTTGGCAAGTCTAGGAATCGAAATTTCCCAGATTTGGCCTGACTTAGCGGCCAGTTCCCCTGAAGTATAGGTTAGATTCCAAGAAAGTGTTTTACCGAGGCCGATAACTTTTTGATTAAATTTAACCGAGATTAGTGTTTGGTTATCTTCGAATTTTACATTCGTTTCCAGTGCCCCGACATTATCTTGTGCCTTAACATTTTCAACCTTGGTTGAACCAATCTTTAATTCAAATTTATCGGCATAATAATTGGCGGTTTTATTTTTAAGTACGATTTCCTGTCTGACGTCGGTTTTACCAAAAGAATCAACCAAGTAGAATACTTTATAGTCAGTCTCAAATTCGCCTTGAGCAAAAACATTGTCGGTAAATGGTGAATAGTTAATAGTGAATAGAAGGACAATAAGAAGAACGACACGCGTCAAAATTTTCATTATGTTTAGTATCCCATTGATAACAACATGAGGCAAGTATTAATTAACTATTAAATCTTTTGGCTAAGAATTGGCCGGTATAAGAGTGTTTAATCGTGCTTAGAGTTTTTGGAGATCCGCTGGCAACTACTTGTCCGCCGCTATCTCCACCTTCTGGTCCAAGATCGATAATCCAATCGCAATTGACAATAACATCCATATTATGTTCGATGATAATTACCGTATTTCCGCTTTCAACCAGGCGCCTGAGAATTAAAAGTAATCTTTCAATGTCGGCAAAGTGAAGACCGGTTGTCGGCTCGTCCAAAATGTACAAAGTTTTGCCGGTTGCTCTTTTTCCTAGTTCAGTTGCCAACTTAACGCGTTGAGCTTCACCTCCAGAGAGTGTCGGAGCCGGCTGGCCAAGTTGGATATAGCCCAAACCGACATCATAAATCGTTTCCAGTTTTTGTTTAATTTGGGGAATGTTTTCGAAAAAGGCTAATGCCTCAGCAACAGTCATACTTAAGATATCAGCTATGTTTTTTCCTTTGTAATGTATTTCCAGAGCTTCTTCGTTATAACGTTTGCCACCGCATACTTCACAGTCAACATAAACATCCGGTAAAAATTGCATTTCTATTTTTACCTGACCTTCACCTTCACATGCCTCACAACGACCGCCCTTAACATTGAAAGAAAATCTACCTGGTTTATAACCGCGGATACGCGCATCAGGGGTTTTTGCAAAAAGCTCGCGAACAGGCGTAAAAACACCTGTATATGTAGCCGGGTTACTTCTGGGAGTTCTGCCTATTGGTGACTGATCAATCAGAATTACTTTGTCGATATTTTCGCCACCTTCCAGATAATCAAAATCGCCTGCTTTTACTCTTGATCGGTATAAATTACTGGCTAAGGCTTTGAATAAAATGTCATGAACTAATGTTGATTTACCGGATCCGGAGACTCCGGTAATACAGATAAATTTTTTGAGAGGAAAATCAACTCTAATATCCTTTAAATTGTGCTGTCTGGCTCCGATAATCGACAAATAATTATTATTTTGTCTATCATTTTGAGCGATTTTACTGGGCTTAAGTTCGACTTTCTTTTTTCCGGATAAATATTTACCGGTTAATGAAGCAGGGTTTATCCTAATTTGTGAAGGCGTACCTTGGGCAACAATACTTCCTCCATGTTCACCGGCACCGGGACCAAAATCTAAAATTTCGTCTGATGCTAACATCATCTCACGATCGTGTTCTACAACAATTACTGTATTTGAAAGATCCCTTAATCTTTTTAAAGTTGTAATTAACCGGTTATTGTCCCTTTGATGAAGACCAATTGACGGTTCGTCTAAAACGTAAAGAACACCAGAAAGACCAGAACCAATTTGTGAAGCAAGCCTGATTCTTTGGGCCTCGCCGCCTGCCAGAGTTACGGCTGTCCGACTGATGGTTAAATATTCAAGACCGACATCTAAAAGAAATTGCACACGGCCAATTAATTCTTTGAGAATCGGCTTGGCAATAATTTTTTCGCGAGGCGAAAGGATATTTTTTTGTTCTTCAGCAAGACTTTTGATCCATTTGCTAAAATTGTCAACTGATAGTTCGGAAACTTCGGCAATTGATTCTTGATCAATAGTTACTGAAAGCGCTTCGTTTTTTAATCTGGTGCCTTTGCAACTATCACATATGTCTATTCTCATAAATTTTTCGATCTCTTGCCTAACATAATCTGATTCGGTCTCTTTGTATTTTCTTTCTAGATTGTTGACGACACCTTCAAAGTTCGTATTCCAGGAAACAATTTTACCGAAACGGTTAGGACCTCTGATTTTATAAAATTTCTCTTGAATACCGTAAAGTATAATTTTTTGGGTCTTGTCTGAAAGCTTGCCTATCGCCAGATCAAGTGAGATATTTTCCTCTTCGGCAACAGTTTCCAAAATACGCCACATCCATGAATCAGATTCAATAATTCTGGACCAAGGCAAAATACCACCTTCGCGAACTGAAAGGTTAGGGTTTAAAACCAAATCTTTATCTACTTTGCGAATTGAACCAATACCATTGCAATTTGGACAGGCGCCATGAGGAGAGTTAAAGGAAAACGATCGTGGTTCAATCTCTGGTAGGGAAATATTATCTGTGGGACAAGCAAATTTTTCACTAAAGAGATTGTCTGTAAGATTTTTTGGGATCTGGGGAATTTCAAAAGTTTTATCAAGAATTTTTGAGGCAATAACTGTTCCATCGGAGAGCTTAAGCGCCTGTTCAACTGATTGGCTTAATCGACTTTTCTCTGCCGGCAGAGTTAATCGATCGATAACAACATCAATTGAGTGTTTGTTCGTTTTGATTAAAACGAATTCTTCATCAATTGATCGCACTTGTCCATCTAGTCTGACATAGCGGTATCCTTTCTTGGCAAGATCGGCAAATAACTGATTAAATTCTCCTTTACGATCCCTAACAACTGGAGCCAAAAGCAAAATTCTAGTTGAAGGTTTCCTATTGGTATTTGCCAGTTTTTGGATTTCATTAACAATTTGTTGTGATGATTGATGGAAGATTTCCCGTTTGCAAATTGGACAATGAGGATGACCGACTCTGGCAAATAAAAGTCTTAAATAATCATAGATTTCGGTAATAGTACCGACTGTTGATCTTGGGTTATGGGAAGTTGATTTTTGATCAATTGAAATTGCGGGTGATAATCCTTCAATTGAATCAACATCCGGCTTATCCATTACCCCTAAAAACTGGCGGGCATAAGAGGCCAAAGACTCCACATATCTTCTTTGGCCTTCGGCGTAAATTGTGTCAAAGGCCAGTGATGATTTTCCGGAACCGGAAATTCCTGTAAAAACTACCAATTTATTTTTGGGAATAGTTACGTTGATATTCTTTAAATTATGTTCTCTGGCACCTTTAATTATTATTTGATCCATTTTTGGGGTAAAATTGCGAATTCATTATTTTAGCATTCAAGACAAGCCATGGGCAAGTGCTATAGATTTGGGGTATAATTGGGATTTTTTAGAGAATAAATTTGGTCTCGAAGTATGGTCGCTCTTTCGAAATCCAAAATTCTGGCTGCGTTTTTCATTTCGCGAGTGAGAACTTTGATATATTTTTGTCGGTCCTCTGCTAAAAGTGATCCTTCTTTTGCCCGCCTGATTACTGATTCGATTACTTCATCGCGAAAAATTCTTGTCTTTTCTTCGTAAATCTTTTCACGCTCAACCAATTTTTCACGGATTGGTTTTTTGATAGATTTTGGAGTGATGTGGTGTTCGCTATTGTATTCTTGTTGAATTTTTTTTCTGCGTTCAACCTCATTGATCGCTCGTTTAATAGATCCGGTGATTGTATCGGCGTAAAGGATAACTCGTCCGGCGACGTGTCTGGCGGCTCTGCCCATTGTTTGAATTAGCGAGGTTTCCGAGCGCAAAAATCCCTCCTTATCCGCATCTAAAATGGCGACCAGTGAGACTTCTGGTAAGTCTAAACCTTCCCTGAGTAAATTTATGCCTACAAGAACATCATAATTACCCAACCGCAGGTCGTCTAAGATATCCGAACGATCTAATGTTTGAACTTCAGAGTGGAGATACTGGACTTTTAAGCCTTTTTCTTGTAAGTAATTAGTCAGTTCTTCGGCCATGCGTTTGGTTAGTGTGGTTATAAGAACTCTTCCTTTTAGTTTGGCTGTTCTTTGAATTTCACAAATCAGATCTTGAATTTGTCCTTCGGACGGCCTGATAATAATTTGCGGATCAGTTAAGCCTGTTGGTCTTATCAATTGCTCAACAACCTGCTGGGAAATGGATAATTCATATTGGGCAGGGGTGGCCGAGGTATAGATTACTTGGTTGATTTTTCGTAAAAACTCTTCAAACCTTAAGGGTCGATTGTCAAATGCTGAAGGGAGTCGAAAACCAAAATCAACCAACATCTCTTTTCTGGCGCGATCACCGTTATACATGCCATTTAATTGGGGGATTGTCATGTGAGATTCATCGATAACCATTAGATAATCTTGGGGAAAATGATCGAGAAGACTGTAAGGAGGTTCGCCAGGTTTTCTGCCATCAAAATGTCTTGAATAATTTTCGATTCCTTTACAATAGCCAATTGTCTGGATCATTTCGATGTCGTAATTGGTTCTGGCTTTGAGTCTGTGAGCTTCTAACTGTTTATTGGCTTTTTGGAAAAACTTAAGCCTTTCTTCCAATTCTTTTTTAATTAATTCAATTGCGATTTCAGCTGTTTTTTCCGAGGCAATGTAATGTTTAGCCGGATAAATCACGGCTTGGTCAAGTTTTTCGACGATTTGACCAGAAATTGGGTGGATGATTTCAATTTTTTTTAAAAAATCTTGGGCGAAGGTTAAACGCAAGGCATTATTTTCATAGGCTGGTAGGATCTCGATCGATTCCCCTCTGACTCGGTATGTTCCCCTTCCAAAGTCGGTATCGTTTCTTTCGTACTGGAGTTTGGCAAAAGCAACCAGTAGATCTCGTCTTGGCCATTTTTGATCAATTTCTAAGGACAATCGAGCTTCCTGATATTCCGAAGGTGATCCAAGGTTGTAAATTGCCGAAACAGAAGCAACTATAATAACATCATGTCTGGTCGCCAGAGCAGTGGTTGCCGCAAGCCTTAGTTTGTCAATTTCTTCATTGACCTCTGTTTCTTTTTCAATATAAGTGTCGGTTGACGGTAAATACGCTTCCGGTTGGTAATAATCGTAATAGGAAACAAAATAACTGACAGCGTTTTTGGGAAAGAATTCCCGAAATTCCTGATACAGTTGGGCTGCTAAGGTTTTATTGTGTGAGATTACCAAAGTTGGTTTTTGAATTCGGTTGATGACATTGGCGACGGTAAAAGTTTTTCCAGAACCGGTAACTCCCAGTAAAGTTTGATGTTTGTTGCCTCTTTTTAGACCCTGAATGAGCTTTTCGATTGCTTGAGGTTGGTCACCGGTTGGTTTATAAGTAGAAGTTAACTCAAATTTCATAAGAACTTACATTATAACCTAAATTAAAAGATTCCTACCGTGTCGCCAACCTCAAACATTTAGCCTATGGATTATTAATAAAATACGAAGTTGGCTCTTGACAACTTCGGGTTTTATTTGGTAATCTGATATAGATGGCAACAATTTTATACAAGAGGCAAAAACAAATTATTAACTTTTTGAATCACTATATCAAAAGATATAATCATGCGCCGACGCTTGTTGAAATTGCTAAGCATCTTAGCGTTAAATCATTAGCCACTGTCCATGAACACTTACAAGTTTTAGAAAAAAAGGGTTTGATAAGAAAACTTTCCGGTATTTCAAGGGGTATTGAAATTATAGATCAAAAAATCGGCAGGATTGTAAAAGGCATTGAATTACCAGTTTTAGGTTTTATCGCCGCAGGAGCTCCCATAGAGCCTTATACTGATCCCAATGCGACATTTGCTATTCCCAGCAGCATGATTGCCCCATCCAGAAAATCTTATGTTTTGCAAGTTCGAGGTGAGTCGATGGTTGAGGATGGTATTTTAGATGGAGATTTCGTAGTAGTTGAGGAAACCAACATGGCCATTAACGGCGATATTGTGGTTGCCATGATTGAAAACGGGGTTGTTACTTTAAAGCGGTATTTTAAAGAGAAGAATCGTATAAGGTTGGAGCCTGCTAATTCGACAATGCAGCCGATCTTTGCCAAGGATGTGACGATTCAGGGCAAATGCGTTGGAGTCATTAGACGCTATACTTAATTTAAGTCAGCTATGCCACTAAATAAATGAGACTATAATAAATAATGCAGCCGCAGAAGTCATAACTGCAAGTGTTAAAACCCCCAGAATATTAGTTACTAAATTATTTTTATACTTTCCCATTACTTCACTATTGTTGGCTAAAAGAAGAATAAAAAATATTAGAACCGGTGAGATTAAACCGTAAATTACGGCAGTGTAAAATAGGGCTTTAAAAGGGTTGATATGAACAAAATTCATCAAAAAGCCGATAAATGTAGAAACAATAATAATTACATAAAATGACCTTGCTTGTCTAAACGATTTGCTTAAACCTTCTTTCCAACCGAAAATTTCTGAAACTGCATAAGCTGCAGATCCCGCTAAGACTGGAATGGCCAGTAGTCCGGTCCCAACTATTCCGAAAGTAAAAAGTAACGATGCGGCTCTTCCAGCTAGAGGTTCCAGTGCTTTGGCTGCCTGATCTGCAGTTTCAATTTCATTTATTCCGAATTTAAAAAGAGTTGATGCAGTGGTTGCAATAATTGCAAACATTACTATATTGGAAAAAAGCATTCCAAGATTAACATCTTCTCTGACTTGTTTTAGCTCATGCTTGGTGACAATAATTCTTTTATGTTTTTCGTGCTCTAGCTCTTTCCTTTCTTCTACTTCTTCTGATGTCTGCCAAAAAAACAAGTATGGCGAGATAGTCGTTCCCAAAATTGCAACAAATATCGAGATATAATTTTTATTTGTGGTAAATTCGGGTACAAACGATCTAAAAATTATTTGAGTCCAGTCTTGTTTTACTATAAGTGCAGAAGCAATATAAGCAAAAAGAGCAAATGTTAACCACTTAAGATTTGAGGCAATAAATTTATATGGGAAATAAACCATCAAAGCAATTATTAAAAACGTAGTAAATATGGCGATTAAAAGCGGATGGACCGGGATAAGTAATCTAGTAGCTGCAGCCATACCGGCCAGATCAGCACCAATATTGATTGTATTGGCAATAATGATTAAAGCTGCTAAAAAATACAGTAAAATTTTCGACTTAAAATAACTTTTAAGATTTCCGGCTAAACCTTTTTCGGTAACTACGCCGATTCTGGCACACATTTCCTGGATAGTTGCCATCAAGGGGAAAGTTAAAAGAGCAGTCCAAAGAAGCCCGTAGCCTTGAGAAGCGCCCGCAATTGAATAAGTAGCAATACCGGAAGGATCATCGTCAGAGGCTCCGGTAATTATGCCTGGGCCGATTTTCGAAAAAAACTTTTTAAACTTTTTGTGCACCAGTTTTTTCTCTCTTTAGTTTGTAATAAATATAGATTCCCACTAAAATTAGAGTAACAGCAACAATTGCCAAATCAAATTTTCTAAAGTAAGGACGAATAATTTGCCAGTTTTCTCCTAAAATAAAGCCAATATATCCTAAGAAAAATGACCAGATTAATGAGCCTAAAAAGGTAAGTGCTGAAAATTTCCAAAACGGCAATCTTGTTATTCCCGCAGGTAAAGAAATAACTGTTCTTATAGCTGGTAAAACTCTGGCAACAGCCGCAATCCACTGGCCGTATTTAAAAAATAACTTTAGAGAACTGTCAAAATCCGCTTCAGTCAATAGAATAAATCGGCCGTATTTTACGATAATTTTTCTAACTAAAGCTTTTTCCCCGTAATAACCGAGTGCATAGGCAAGCCATGAACCAACAAGGTTTCCGCTGGCGCCGGCCAGGGCTATTGCCCAAAGACTGAATCTTCCTTCTGAAACCAAAAAGCCTGAAAAAGGCATGATTATTTCCGACGGAATCGGAATCAGTGCCGACTCCAGCGTCATTAATAAAAAGATCCCAGGATAGCCAAGAGTCGAAATTACTCCCATTACCCAAAAAACTATTATTTCAAGAAATGATTGTTCCATTTGACAATTAACAATTAACCATTAACAATTAACCGACCATGGGTACTTTATACATTGTATCCACACCGATTGGTAATTTAAAAGACATAACTTTGAGAGCAATCGAAGTTTTAAAAGATGTGGATTACATTCTTTGCGAGGATACAAGAATTACTGCAAGACTCCTGAATCAATATGGTTTTAAAACACCAATGGTTTCATTTAATGATTTCAATGAAAACTTAAAAACGCCTAATGTTATTCGCGATTTGACTATGGGTAAAAACATAGCTTTGGTCTCAGACGCCGGCGCGCCACTGATTGCCGACCCCGGTTATAAACTGGTTAGAGAAGCAATTGCAGCCGGTATTAAAATTGAGTCAATTTCTGGCCCGTCCGCTGTAATATCTGCACTAACAGTTTCCAGTAAGCCACCAGATAGATTTCTTTTCCTTGGCTATCTGCCCAAAAAAGAAAGCAAACGCAAGGAAATATTAAATAGGATTGCATTGATTATCAAAAACTTCAAAATGACTGTTGTTTTTTATGAATCTCCTCACCGATTACTTAAAACGTTGAGAAATCTTCTAGAGGTTTTTGGGGATATTGATATCGTTGTTTGTCGCGAATTGACAAAGTTACATGAAGAAGTGCGAAGAGAAAGAATTAACTCATCAATTGAGCATTTCTCGAAAGTTTCACCAAGAGGCGAATTCACGATAGTTTTATAACTGAAGTCTGCAAATCTCTGACGCTTTACTATCTCAGTAAGTTTCTACCAGTCATCTGCGAAGGCTTGGGGATATCGAGAGTTTCGAGAATCGTTGGGGCAACGTCAGCCAAAAGACCTTGAGGAAGCTGGACATTACGGCCTTGCAATTCTTTGATCGCAAAAATGAATGGCGCAGGATTAATATTATGTTCAGTGTCTATTTGACCGGTCCTTTGATTAATTAATTCTTCTGCATTTCCGTGATCAGATGTCACAATGATTGCACCACCGCGTGCAAGGGTTGCTTTTACAATTACATCTAGGTGAAAATCAATTGTCTTTACGGCTTCAACTGTAGCCTCAAAATTACCAGTATGGGCAACCATATCGGCATTAGCAAGGTTAACAATAATAAAATCATAAATACGATGATTGATCCGACCAATAAGCTGTTTGGTAAGTTCGGGTGCAGACATTTGCGGTTTTAAATCATAAGAAGCGACTTTTGGTGAGTTAATTAGAATTCTATCTTCTCCCTTGAATGGTTTTTCTCTTCCTCCGTTAAAAAAATAGGTAACATGGGCATATTTTTCAGTTTCAGCTATGTGAAGTTGGCGCATATTTCTTTCGGCAAAAACACGGGCGAGTGGCATCTCGACTTCTTCAGGGTTAAAAGTAACCGCATCAACCGGTAAATTTGACTGGTACTCTGTTAATGTCACCACAAAAAGACCCTGCAGCTTTGGACCCCGATCGAAAGTCTTTACCTTTTTTCCCCAAGATGATGTAATTTTTGTTAAATCATCTAGGACAAAAGCTTGAGTCAACTGTCTTGTTCTGTCAGGTCGGTAATTAAAAAAAATAAGCGCATCATTTTTAGCGACTGGACCAACTGGATTACCACTTTCGTCAACTATAACAGTCGGTTTGATAAATTCGTCAGTTATGCCTTCTACATACGACGTTTCTATTGCTTCAATGACATTAGTTGCCTTAAGTTTACTTTTTCCAAGAATTGCAAAGTAAGTTTGGGAGGTGCGATCCCAACGATTATCTCGGTCCATAGCAAAATAGCGCCCGGAAATTGAGGCGATTTGTCCATAATTTTCTTCCCGGAGTCTAGTCTCAAGATCAGAAAGATAGATTTTAGCCGAAGTCGGAGGGCTATCCCTGCCGTCTGTAAAAAGATGTAACTTAACTTGACTGGCGGATATGCCTGCTCTTTTTAAAAGGGCAAGGAGAGCATAGAGATGCTCAGCATCGCTATGAACTGTTCCCAAACCTACAAGTCCTACCAGATTAATCTTTGAGTTATATTGCCTGATATGATTTATGACTTTTAAAAAAGCGGCGTTTTCAAAAAAAGAACCGTCGGCTATTGCCATATTAATACGCAGTAAATCCTGAAAAACTATTCTGCCCGCACCTAAATTAATGTGACCAACTTCGCTATTGCCTACTTGGCCTTGCGGAAGTCCAACCGACTGTCCAGAGCTTATTAAAAATGTGTGAGGAAACGAAAACCATAAATCATTAAAATTTGTGCAGTTTGCTTGCGTAATTGCATTGCCTGGATTATCTTGGGCAATGCCCCAACCATCGAGAATACAAAGAATTATAGGTTTAGGTCTGCGATAAATTTTCTGCATTTAGGAAAGTTCATGCTCAATTTCCAAAAGCCTATTATACTTGGCTACTCGTTCACCTCTTGCAGGCGCACCAAATTTGACATAATCAGCATTTACACCTACTGCAAAATCTGCAATAAAGTCGTCATTTGTTTCTCCAGAACGATGCGAAACTACTACCTTGATCCCGCCTGAATTTGCGGCTTTTACGGTATCAACAGCTTCCGTAATAGTGCCTACTTGATTCGGTTTAATAACTACTGCATTACAGGCTTTATTTTCAATTGCCTTTTGTAATCTATTTTTATTGGTAGAAATCAAGTCATCGGCGACTATAAGAGTATCTTTACCGAGTTGAGCCGTTATATTTTTCCAATGATCCCAATCATCTTCCGAAAATGGATCTTCTAGAGATAACAAATGATATTGCTCGTTAAGACTAATATAGAAATCTAATAGGTCGTTTGCATCCAAAGCTACAGGCTTGTCCTTAATTTTATAAGCACTGCCCTTTTTTATGTCAGAAGCGGCTATATCTAGGCTGAAAAAGACATCAAGTCCAAGTTTATAGCCAGCTTTACCGACAGCATCTTCAAGAAGTTTAAGTGCATCGCTATTTGCATAAAGGAGTGGTGCGTATCCTCCTTCGTCTCCAACTAACGGCACTGCACTTCGATTTTGAATGACCTCTTTTAAGGCGTAATAAATCTCTACACCGGTTTTTAAATTTTTTGAATAAGCATTCGCTTTGGGGGGTACAACCATAAACTCTTGAAAATCGATATTACCTCCGCCATGCTTACCGCCATTTAATATATTAAACATTGGAGTAGGTATATTAAATTCGTGGGTATTTGCCCCTAACAATGTCGCAATATATTGGTATAAAGGAATTTTTTGAGATAAAGCCTGGGCCTTGGCGATTGCACAGGAAAGCGAAAGAATACTGTTAGCACCCAATTTCGTTTTATCAGGTGTACTGTCAGCGGCAATCATTTCTTCATCAAGTTGCTTTTGCAAACTAGCTTCTTTACCTATCAACCTTGGAGCCAGAACGTTCAAAATATTTTCAAGACATTTTAATACTCCTCTACCCAAGTATCTTTTGGGATCATTATCTCTAAGTTCTGTCGCTTCATGTCTACCGACAGAAAGTCCCGACGGTACGGAAGAAACTCCAATTGCCGAATCGCTAAGTTCTACTATTGATTCAACGGTTGGATAACCGCGACTATCCAATATTTCTCTGGCGATAATTTTTTTTATCTTTGCCATAAATTCATTTTACCCCTTGGCCAATAATTTCTTTTCACACTCATAAATGATTTGTCTTGTGGACTCGACTGCATCAGGATTTACAGAGATCGATGTTATGCCCCAATTAATAAGTTTTTGGGTAAGTTCAGGGTAGACTGATGGTGCTTGTCCACAGATTGAAGAAGTGATACCAGCTTTGAGGGCAGTTTTGATTGCCCTTTCTAAAGCCCACAGAACTGCATCGTCAAGTTCATAAAATTCGCTGGCCACTTCTTCGTTATCCCTGTCCGTTCCCAAGATGAGCATGGTTAAATCGTTTGAACCGATAGAAATACCATCAATGCCTATTTTTATAAAATCTTCAAGCAAAATAACATTTGAGGGAATTTCAACCATCATCCAGAATTTAAAAGATGAATCTTTAAGAAGACCAAATTCATCGACCATTTTTTTTACGTTGATTAGTTCATTAACAGTTCTAACATATGGAATCATTAAATGAATGTTTGGATATTTTTGACGAACTTTTTTAATTGCAGCTAATTCCAATTTAAAAACATCAGGATTCTTAATGAACCGAAAAGCTCCTCTATAACCTAACATTGGATTAGCTTCTTTTGGTTCAAATTTATCACCGCCTGCAAGATTTCTGTACTCATTTGATTTTAAATCTGTAGCCCGGTAGATTACAGACCGTTTGCCAAAAGCCTTCCCAAATGTACTAATACTGTTTGTCAATTGCTCAATGAATTGCAACCCTTTACCTTCTTCTAAAAATTGTTTTGGGTGTTTGCCGATTTGACTAAGTATAAATTCGGCTCGCAATAGACCCACGCCATCAACATTTTGGGAAGCAACCTTAAAAGCCAAATTTGGTTCAGCCAGATTGACATACAGTTTGGTGGCTGTTTTGTAATGTTTTTCTACCTTATCACTGCTAATTTCGCTTGCTAATGTCTTTTTTCCAAAGATAATTTGGCCTTTATAAATGATTCCTTTTGCTCCGTCAACGGTAACAACCATGCCATCATGAAGCTTTTTAGTAGCATTTTCCGTACCGACAACACAAGCAATTCCTAGTTCTCTCGAGACAATTGCAGCGTGAGAAGTTCTGCCTCCTTTATCAGTAATCACAGCCACAGCCCTTTTCATGCCGGGTACGAAGTCAGGATTGGTCATTTCAGTAACCAATACGTCTCCTTTTTGGATTTTATTTAATTCTTTTGGAGATTTGATGATAACTACCGGTCCTGTAGCAATTACCGGAGATGCTGGTGAACCTTGAAGAATTATCTTATTTTTATCGGTTTGAACTGGTGATTTAACAAGTTTTTCTTCTTTCTTTTGTGTTTTGAGAGTGGTAACAGGTCTTGTCTGAACAATGTAGATTGTACTGTCTTTGTAAGCCCATTCAATATCTTGCGGAAAGAAATAATGTTTTTCAATTAACTTGCCGATTTTAGCAAGTTGAATAATCTTTTCATCTGCAAGTTTTTGCGTTTGTTGATAGGGTTTAGCAATCGATATTAATTTATTTCCTTTTTTTCCTTTAATAAGTTGCTTATCCTGTTTGGCTATGATTTTTTTGATTGGCGAAAAATTATTTTTACTGATTTCGTAATGATCGGGAGTCATTCTACCGCTAACTATCAGTTCACCAAGTCCATAAATGGCTTCGATTACGATAGAATCTTTATTATTGGTAACCGGGTCAATTGTAAACATGACTCCTGATACCTCGGACTCAACCATTTTCTGAATAGGTAGGGCAATTCTAACTTTAAAATGGTCAAATTTCTTTTCAGTTCTATAGAATATGGCCCTTGCCTCAAATAATGATGCCCAGGCCTTTAATATCGCACTCTTTAACTCTTTTTTTCCTCTAACATTTAAAAATGTTGATTGTTGACCGGCAAACGATGCTTGTGGTAAATCTTCTGCAGTTGCCGAAGACCTTACGGCCACAAATATATCTTGCGAACCGGATAACTTTTTATAATATTTTTCAACCTTGTTTTCTAAACTTTTGTCAAGATTTAGATTTAAAATTTCTCTTTGGCAAGCCAGCGCCCTTGATTCAAGATCTAGTGGATTATCGACATTAAGGCCATAGAGAATGCCTCGTATTCGATCTATCGTCCCGGCAGATTTAAGTGCGTTAAAATAAGCTTGCGAGGTGATAATGAAACCGTTTGGAATATTAATATCCAGTTTATAAAGCTCGCCTAAATTTGCACCCTTACCGCCAACTAGGGTAACATCATCCTTATCAACTTCTGAAAACCAAACGATATCCTTCATGAGCAGACAGATCCAATCTGAATTATATTTTCCCCGAGCTTGGATCTATTTTAATTTTAACATTTATTTCGAATGTGCGAGGAAGAAGACGTTAGGGTTTTTAACCTGTGAAAGATTCATTTTCCTAGATACTTAAGAAGCAGAAGAGAAACTAAGGTATTTTCATTCAAATTTGTTGATCCACTTTTAATCATATAATCTAATTTCAAAATCGCATTATAAATTGCATAAAGCGTTTCAAACGTAAATTGTTTTGACTGATTAAGAATCTTCTGCCATTGCCAATCATTGAGACTTTTACCGATAATTTTACTGGCGGTTTGCAAATCAGCACCCTTTTTAGCCAGCATCAAGAGCAACATCCTATTTGTCAGTTGCCAAATTACTTTGTCCTCTGAGGAGAAATTCAACCCCCAAAATTTTTCAAGGGTGAATCTCGACTGATTTGAAATTGAATCTAAAAACCAAAAAATTTTGGCTTTAGGTTTAAATAATTCAACCCTAGTATATTGGGGGAGTTTTTTAATTAAATCACTGTCTATTTGCTGATCTTCCCAAAATATCACCTCAGCTTCTTTAGGGATTACCTTAAGAATTTTGTGATCAACTCTTTTGTCACTTAAATAGTTCTCGCAAATAACGATTTTTGAGACACCAGTTAGGTCTTTACTAAACACGGCCAAATAAAATGCATCAGAGGATTCTTTTTGCGTAAGCCTTATTTTTTGGAAATTCAAATACCCCAGAAGTATTTTTGAGAGTCGTTCATAGGAAGCATCGATATCATTACCGTGCAATACAAAAATCATTTTATTTTGAAGACTTCTGAATTCGTTTTAACCGGCGAGTCGACTTTGAGCCCAAATTCGTCACCGGATTTGGCGATATCAATGTTTGCATGTTCAATTTGCATTGACGTTACCTCTTGCGTTAATTCACTTCCCCCTTTATCAACGATTTTTATGGAATCCCCAACTTTTAAATCTCCTTTGGAAACTTTGATGACAGCAACGCCAATCTTGTCATAATAGTGGGTGACTGTCCCTATCTTTTGATCTGCTATTTTAGTTCACCTCCTTTGACAGATAATAATTTGTCAATTTTACTTTGTGCATGCTTTAGTTGATCCTGACACTTTTTGTGAAGTGTCAATCCTTCTGCAAGCAAGTTAACGCTTTCTTCAAGGTCTAAATCTTGCTTTTCTAATTTTTGAACAATTTCCTCAAGACGAGATAGGGCTTTGGTAAAATTAAAATCTTTTGCCATTATAGCTCTTTTGCCAAGACTTTCGACAACAATTTACCTCTTGATAATTTTACTTTAAGCTTTGAACCAATATCAACGTCAGAAACATCCTTAATAACTGTGTCCTCAAGACTAAAAACAATACTGTAGCCTCTTTTAAGGATATTGTCGGGAGAAAGCAAGCTGAGTTTGTCCTTTAAACCTTTAAGAATATTGACATTTTGCTGGTAAGTTAAATTCCAATTGTTTATAAGATTAGTTTTAATAATAGTAAGTCTTTGGGAATATTTTGATATTATTGTATTTTTAAGTCCGTTTAAAGATTTTTTAAGTAAATTTAGTAATTTGGGTATCTCGCGATACGACTCAACAAAAAAATAAAGTTTTTGAAAAGAAAGATCGAGTTGTTGTGAATAACTATTAATTTTATTATTAACCAACCATCTAATTTTTATTAAAGTTTCCGACAATTTTTCCTCTAACCTTATAAAATCTGCACTGATAATTTTGGCCGCGTCCGTCGGTGTTGAGGCTGCAACATCGGCAACTAGTTGGGCAATTGTCACATCCTTTTCATGACCGACACCGACAACAATGCATGTTTTCGCACTAAAAATTGCATCAGCCAGTTGTTCGTCGTTAAAAGAAGCTAAATCCTCAATTGATCCGCCTCCGCGGATAAGAACGATAGCCTCAAAATTCATTTTATCAGCCGCTTTAATGGCCTTGATGATTTGGCCAGCTGATTCTTCTCCTTGAACTACTACATCAAAAAGTGCAACTTTAAAAACGCCAAACATATCGATTGTATGTTTCTTGAAATCCTGCCAGGCATCGGATAGTGTTGAGGTAATTACAGCAATACTAGTCGGATATGAGGGTAATGTTTTTTTAATATTCGAATCAAAATAGCCCTTCCTAGCGAGTCTTCTTTTAAGCTGCTCCAGCTCGGCAAGTAAAAAACCCTCACCAAAAGCTTCGATTTTAACCAAGTACATTTGGAATTTTGCTTCTTTTTCCCATAAGGTTAAAGAACCTAAAGCTAAAACCTTACTTCCTTGGGAAAGTTCAAAATCTAAAGATTTATAAATATCAGGTTCTAAAATACAGGGAAGCTTGTAGCCGGTTTGCGGATCTTTAAGATCAAAGTAAACGTATCGGTAATGATTATTTAAACCTTTAAATGAGGAGATTTCTCCTTCTACCCAAAAAGAAAGATTTTCCAAAGTTTGGCGCGCCAGCGCATTAACCTCTGAAACAGTGTAGACGGTTTTACCAGCTATATTTTTCATCTTAAGACTTGAACAACAACTTTTCTTATCCTTGGCCCATCTAATTCTAAAAGGCAGATGCGCTGCCAAGTTCCAAGCAGTAATTTCCCCCCACTTACCGGAATCACTTGTGATTGGCCAATAGTTGCCGACATCAGATGCGCCGGCGTATGAGACTGATTTACATGCAGCTTGTCATGGACTTTTAAGTTCCCGTGACTATGTCTAAAAGGGCCTTTTGGTCCTTCTGTTTCAAGATAGGAAATTATGTCTTTTTCAAGATTATCTTCGACCTCAGAGATGATCACGGAACAAGTCGTATGCAGGGCAAAAACAAGGACGGTTCCTTCCTTAATTTTTGATTTTTCAACTTGGCCTGCGATGCTTTCGGTAATATCAAGAAGTTCTCTCTTTTTGGAAGTGGCAATTGAGAACTTGTAAATCATTAATGTCAAAAGTATACCATCTTGGCTTCATTTTGGGGGATTGACAAAGTTTTTTTCCCGTTGTATAAAATGTTTTGCTTATCGCAAGATAGGCAACTTGAAAGGGCTTCTCGCAAGAGAGGCCTTTTCTTTTGTTTAAAAATACCTCAAGCTTTTAACCATATCCTCAACATTTTTTTGCATGATGTCAACATTGTCTTTATCCGAAAGTTGCTGGAAAGATACAACCAAAGGTGTTTTTGCATCAAACACCAAGTAAAAAACCGAAGAATAACCTTTTGGTAGAATTCCAGAACCAGTAGTTTCTGTCTTAATTTCTCTAACGATACGGCTGTCTGATTGTATATTTTGTATGGAGATTACATTTTGAAAATCATTGGGGTTTTCGTAAAATTTTATAATGCCCGGCCACTCTTCAACTTTGACTGCTTCTATTTTTACCGGTACAAAATTACCGGCAGTATCTTTAGGAATAACAAATGAGTAAGGGGCGAAAAAATTGCATTTTTGTTCATCCGTCAGGTAAGTCATAAACCAATCTTTAGGATAGGCAACCTCAAAGCCGTAAACCGTATTAGCGCAAAGCTTAACATAAGAAGGAATAACTGATCCCGATTGACTATCAAAATTGGGAATTGGAGATTCAACTGGAGCTTCGATCGATTTTTGGGTTGCTACGCCTTTGATTTTTAAAAGATTGCCAATACCAGATGATTTCCCAAGGAAATAGGCACCGGTTCCATATAAAACACTTATAACAACAACTGCTAGTACTTTAATTTTGAATTTTAAAGCGGACAGTGTCAATTGCTTATCCTCTTGCGGCTTAAAAATACGCCACCATATCAAGCATAGGAATTACCCCTATCCTTGTCAATTAAAACCTAGTTAGGAATCTGTTTATAGGGAAGATTAACCACCAGGAGATTCTTGTGAATCTTCTTGTGGAACTGGAGTTTGAGGCTCCCCTGCTGGAGGAGGAGCAATCTCCCCTGTTCCCTCTTCAGGCGGTTCCTGTGGTCCTGGTGCTGGTGGTGGTGGTGTTGTTGTTGGCCCTGTGTCTGGTACTTGGCCACCCTGATCAGAGGCTGGTACACCTTGATCACCAACAGGTCCCATGGGATTTTGATCGTTAGGATCCATTAATTTCCTCCTTTTGTTAATTTTACCAAAAATAGATAGGTATTTGTAAACCCCGCAAAAAGTAAAGCAACATCAAAAAAACTTCTTTAAAATTTTGGGAGGCTGATAGATTTTGATTTCTTGCCTCTTTTGATAAATATCTTCTAAATTTGAAGTCAAGCTATTTTGACGAATTTTTACGCTAGCAAACGTCTCTAAATTTTGTTTGGCTGATACCAGATCAAGCCGTGTATTCAGTAATTTTTCGGATAATTTTTCATTTTCCCGACGAGCTCCAACTACTGTCTGATAGGACTTTTCTATTTGAGTAGCATTTTCTGTATTTTGGTCATCAGATTGGGAAAGAAGATCAAGCACGGAATTTGCTGTTTTAACCAACAATTCAAGATAAGCGATTTGGGTTTTAAATTGCTCTTGGAAATCTTCAGGGGGTGACAAATGGAACAATTTATTAAGAGTATCGTCAGCTTCCTTCTTAATGTCTTCATAGTAGACAATAATCTCGTCGTTTTTACCGGTCTGCCACAATGATTCGTTGGACAATATCGGTAGGTAAAAACTTGGACCACTGGCTATTAAAAAATCCTTTGCAAATCGATGTTTTTTTAATAAATTATCAAAAAGATTTAAACTTTCATCATAGTAGGCCAATACTTCGCTGTGTAACTCGTTGAAAACTGAAGGTGTTGATATTTTTGTCAATTGTTCCTTTTGAAAAGCGATATTTTTCTTGGCACTTTCGATTGAGGATATAGTTCGGTCAACATTGTCCAAAAGCACATAAAACCCTGCTGCGGATCCTGACGCCTCTTTTAATTGATCGACTGATTGAATTTTTACCCCGGCTACTTGAAAACCGTTGAGAAGATCATTAACAGATTGCTCCGCTGAAACAAAACCAGTACTGATCTGCTCCAGATAAGTGTTTTCTTGGCGTATTGGTGTTTCTTTTTGATATTGCCAATAAAAAAGGGCTGATGAACCACCGCCAATAATCACAATTAGTCCAAATAGTAAAAATAGAATTTTTTGAAGTATAGAAAGCTTAGGTTTTTTTTCTAAAAGTCGAAGGTAATATTTGTAAGATTTAACAAACATTTCAAAAATCCTCTGATTAATTCATTCTAGCTCTTGCGAAATGTTTAAGTCCAACGCATTTTTCGCCAATCAAAATGTTGTGATGCAATAAATCCCGAAGCAAATCCACCAAGATGGGCAATATAGGCAATACCGCCTATGGAGGCTGTTGCCGCAAGAAGCGTGGCCACACCGTTAAAGGCTTGAGTAAAAAACCAGTAAATAAGCATGATATTGGCAGGAATGGCTATAATTAGCGGCAAGCCAAAAATCGGTACGATCGTATCAATTTTGTGATGTGGAAAAAATTTAAGATAAGCTCCAAGCACTCCGGCAATGGCACCTGACGCTCCCAACATTGGCAGGGATGAATCGGCGATAAAAAGGTATTGACTGAAACTGGCAATCACTCCGCAAAAAAGATAAAAAAGCAAATATTTAAAATGGCCCATTACCGCTTCTACATTATCACCGAAAACCCACAAAAACCACATGTTTGAAAGAATATGTAAAAAACCAGCATGTAAAAACAGCGATGTGATAAATGGCGTTAGAGTCTCAATTTTCGAAAAGTCGACTTGTTGCGGAATCAAGGCATAGTTAACAACTAATTGATCAAGATTGGGTGAAATCAATTCCTGGAAAAAAACATAGAGGTTAACGATAATCAGGCTTATATTAACCAGCGGAAATTTTCCGAAATTAAGACTGTCTCTAATCGGAAACATCTTATTTATTAGGTTAACAGGTTAACTATTTGTTAGCTAGTAGCTTTTGACTTTAACTCCAAATTACTTCTTGAACTTCGGGTTTTATTTGGGTAGAATAAGTGCGATTTCCTATGTCTTACGAAACATCGATTAATGAATCAATTAAAATCTGGGCTTTTTTCGACCCTTCGACTCCGCTTGGGGTAAACATTTTCCCAATTGCCATGAACTGGCGCCGCCGATTAATTAAATTCCACAAGTTAATTTTTACAAGCAGCAAAAAAATTGGCGAAGTTAAAATTTTGAATTTAGTCTGTGCTTCCGAAACTGCCAATTTTGAGCTTGAATACAACACTCAAAATCAGTTATGGAAACTTAAAAGAATTATGCCGCAAAATTAGAAAATGCCAAAAAGAATCATTTTACATGTTGATTTAAATAGTTTTTTTGCTACAGCTGAGCAACAAACTAATCCATCTTTGCGCGGTAAACCTGTGGGTATTTTAAAAGCAATCGGTCGAACCTGTGTCATTGCCGCGTCGGTTGAGGCCAAAAAATATGGGGTCAAAACCGGCATGGCTGCTTTTGAGGCTAAAAAATTATGTTCGGCGATTATTTTATTGCCTGCTGATTTTGACAAATACGCAGATATCACTTATCGCTTTATAAATATTTGCAAAACTTACTCCCCCACTTGCGAGGTTTTTTCACTTGATGAATGTTTTATCGATATAAGCGAAACAGAAAAATTTTTTAATGGTGCCTTGGCTTGTGCTTTTGAAATCAAAGATCGATTGAAATCTGAAATCGGCGATTTTATGACCTGTTCTATCGGTATTTCCCACAATCGACTTTTGGCTAAATTGGCCTCATCACAAATTAAGCCGGACGGACTTTTTACAATCACTGAAGATAATGCTTTGGAAATTTTAGATCAATCGGATCTTTTGGATGTCTGCGGTCTGGGTTTTGGTCTTTATACTCATTTGGTTGGACTCGGAATTGATAATTTTCCAAAACTGAGATTATGCTCATTATATTTTTTAAATAAGCACTTTGGATCTTATTGGTCTCTGCATCTTTACAACGTATCACGAGGCATTGATAATTCACCAGTTATGCCGTTAGCAGAAATTCCTGATGCCAAAAGTGTAAGTAGAACTTATACTACCCATCGCCTGTTAACGAAAAAAGAGGAAATTTTAAAACTGATGCGCAATCTTTGCGAAGAAACAGCCAATAAGGCTCGCCAGATGAATCTTTGCGGCAGATATGTAGGCTTAGCACTTCGCAGTAGCCAAAAGTCATATTGGGGCCATCGAACTTTAAAAACTTATATTGATGACGGCAAGAGGCTTTTTGATTTATGTTGCCAAATTTCCCAAAGTTGGCCTATTGACCACGTTCGCTTTTGCGGAGTGACTTTGGGGATGTTAACAAAAAATCAGTACCTGCCTATTCCTCTATTGCCAAGTGACAAGCGACAGCTTGATCTAATGTCAACAATTGATCGAATTAACAAGCGCTTTGGCGATTACACAATTTTCCCAGCTCAACTTTTGGGCATGGATATCGTCAGGCCAGAGGTCAATGGTTATTTTGGGGATAGAAAGTTTAGATTAAACTTTCTGCGGAATAATTAAAATTATTGCCTAAAGAAATATCGGTTAGGATATTTCTTGCAGGAAAAATGACATTTTTCGCCTAAAGAAACTCAGGTTGAGAATTAATTTGTAAATACTTGGGTGAACATCTTGCCGTAGACTCCTCCATCAATTGCGCCAACGCCAATTTTTTCAAATGCCGGATCAAGTATATTTCGGCGATGACCTTCACTGTTTATTAGTCCATTATTAGCTCGAGTAACATCAGGCGCCAGTGCCAGATTTTCGCCGGCATAAGTATAAGCAATACCCGCATCTTGAAGTCTATCACCGACATCTTTTCCCTCAGGTGAATAATGGGAGAAATAACCCCTCCCAAACATATCTTTTGAATGACTCCTACCAACTTCCGTCAATCTCTCATCCCAAACCAAAGGTTTTATTCCTCTTTTAATCCTTTCCTGGTTAACAAACTCAAACATTTTTTGTTCACTTGAGTAATCAACTGTTAATTGTTTTTGGGTAAATTCAAGAGGAACCGAACCGGTTTCTTGTGGGTTGATGGTTAAGAAAGTTAGCGTCTGTTTGGCAATCGGCCCAAAAATGCTGTTGAAAGGTCGTTCCAGTACTTGAGCATTATCCACCAAAACTGATCCGATTTTTGAATCTAAAACATCTTTTTTGATATCAGGTCTTATCGGCAGTGAGACTGTAAATAAAAGGAGAAATGCACTAAAAAGAAGAGCATTGGCAGTTGCCGGAATAAATCCAAAAATTCTATTGATTAAAATATTGGCATATCTTACAAGAAATCTATTAAAAAATTGTGATGCAATTGTAAAAAAAATCGACTCGGCAATAACCCAAATTAAAAGAAAGCCAATTGGGCTGGCGGCGATTTTAGGCAAATTGAAAAATCGAATTAAAAGCTGTGCTGCTTGCGGATATAAAGTTAATGAAGTAACAAGTGATACCAAAAACCCGATGATGTCAAAAACCTGAACAAAAAATCCGCGTCTTTGACCCTCAATGGCAAAAAGAATAACAACAATAATAATAACTAAATCTACCCAGTTCATCGGTTAAACATTAATTTTAACCGATTGACTAATTGATGATCAAGGCTATTTTGGATATAATAAGAGCTTGATTGAAGTTAAAATCTCAAATGCATAGCATTTGAAGAGGAGAAATAACGAAGTGCTTGTGAGCTTTGTTTTTAAACAAAGCGAAAAGAAGCGAAGTTTATTTCGACGAGGGGGTATAGCTCAACTGGCAGAGCAATCGCCTTTTAAGCGATTGGTTCAGGGTTCGAGTCCCTGTGCCCCCACCCTTCGACAAGCTCAGGGTGTCATTCACCCAGCAATTTGTCTTGTCCGATTAACTTATAGTTTATTGACTTTAACCGTGCTTTTTGCTATACTGAATTGTAAATAACAGGTTAAAGCAGTAAATCTGCTTAACTTTGAATAGTTTTTGATTAGATAAGGTAAAGATAGTCTGTTTTATATTAATCTCACATAAGTATCTTTTTCCCCTATTCATATACAACTTCTTAATTAAGTAGATTTATTGTTTTAACTTTTTTTAAGCAGCAATTATTAATTTTATGTGGCGTAGATTTAGACCAAGAAACAATTTAAAAAGACGTTTTTCCCCTGCGGTGAAGTCCAACAATCAGGATCTTATGTGGGCAATCACAGCAGGCAGACAGCTAAATGCGTCCAGCAGTGTAACTACCGGGGATTCTTATATTCCCGAGCATAAGTTTGAAGATTTCGCTATTGTTCCCGAAATTAAAAGAAATATCGCAAGTAAAAAATATACTTCCCCAACACCGATTCAGGACAGGGCAATTCCGACAATTCTTGCCGGTGAGGATGTTATTGGTATTGCAAATACCGGTACCGGCAAAACAGCTGCATTTTTAATTCCCTTAATCAATAAAGCCTTCCTGGATAGGTCGCAAAAAGCACTTATTATTACACCGACGCGGGAACTGGCGCTGCAAATTCATGACGAGCTTGCACAATTCGCGCAAGGACTGGCAATTACGAGTGTCTTATGTATTGGTGGGACAAGTTTGTTTAATCAGAAAAGAGACCTTTGCCAAAATCCCAGTTTTGTAATAGGTACACCGGGAAGAATAAAGGATCTGATTGGACAAAGGTGCTTAAATTTGTCGCAATTTGGCAATGTTGTAATGGATGAAGTAGACCGAATGGTCGATATTGGCTTTATTGCAGATATAAAGTACTTTATTTCACTTCTTCCCGCAAACCGCCAGTCGCTTTTCTTTTCTGCAACAGTTGGGCCAAAGGTAAAAGAAATTATAAAAACATTTGTCAAAAACCCCGTTACCATTTCTGTAAAAGAGAGTGATAATATTGAAAATATAAATCAAGACGTAGTTAAAGTTGATGGTAATCAGAATAAAGTAGATAAACTCCACGATTTACTGATTCAGGAAGGATTTAATAAAGTACTTATCTTCGGAAGAACAAAACGCGGTGTCCAAAAACTTACAAACGAGCTTACGAGCCGGGGATTTAGGGCGGGAGTGATTCATGGAAATAAAAGCCAAAGTCAAAGACAGAAAATGCTCGCGATGTTTCGCAGAAATCAAATCCGGATACTACTGGCTACCGATCTTGCTTCGCGAGGGCTTGACATTGAAGATGTAAGTCATGTTATTAACTATGATTTACCGGCATCCTATGATGACTACATTCATAGAATAGGCAGGACCGGCCGGATGAACAAAAAAGGCGTGGCCCTAACATTCGTAGGATAAGGAATGACCGCATCAGTTATTTAATAAGCTCCAATCTCGTACGACAGCATTAAGACGATATCAAACTATATCAGTAGAATTTGAGATACCCTTTTTATAATCGCTTGCGATTACATCGCGCGCTCTTGTAACTCTAGCGCGTTATAATCGCAGATTACATCTGCTTTTGTATCGCAAGAGCGATATAGTGTGCCATTTGTTCCACTTCGATTTATCTCAGTGTAAACGTTTAACCTCAAAGTGGTACACTAGCTCTGTGGTGCAATAGGGACATAATGGGCCACGACCGTACTGCTCCACCCTTCGACAAGCTCAGGGTAAACTTTCTTACTTTTTCACCTTTTCACTTGACCTTTCCACAGATTGTATATAAACTCAAGTTAGAGTTTTAAAAACAAGGAGGGAGGTGAAATAAGTTGAGCGTAGAGGATTTATCAACATCAGTTGCTTCAGTAGTCATCAATTCTCTAGCAACGTTTATTAACTTTATTCCGGCCTTAATCGGCGGCTTGATTGTTTTGACAATCGGATTAATTATTGCGGCAGTCGTTTACCGAATAGTAGTCGGCGTTTTAAAAGCAGTCCAGCTGGAAAAATTTTTGGCAAAATACGGAGTAACTAAAATCGAAGGCAAAGACATTGAATGGAGCGAGATCCTAGCAGAACTTAGCAGATGGTCAATCATCATTATATTTTTGATCCCAACGCTACAGGTATGGCGCTTGGATGCGGTCAATGCGGTACTTGGCCGGGTAATTCTATACATTCCTAATGTGATCGTAGCAGTTGTATTGGCTATCGTTGGCCTGGTCTTTGCAAAACTGGCTTATCGCGTAGCTTACGGCACCAGTCGTTCGCTTGGTACGCACTTAGCCCATACAGTTGCCTTGGTAGCCCAATGGTCTTTGATTATCTTTGTCGGTTTTTTGGTGCTCCATCAATTGGGAGTTGCACAGGAATTACTGCGCATACTGTTTGCCGGTTTAGTAGCCATGATTGCAGTTGCCGGAGGTTTGGCTTTTGGTCTTGGTGGACAAGGGACTGCCAAGTCAATCTTGGAATCTTTGTGGGAAAAGTTTAAAAAATAATCGAAAATTAAGGCCAAATGTGCTAAAATCAACAGGCGAAATTGGCCCTATCGTCTATTGGTTAGGACGGCACTCTTTCAAGGTGCAAAGAGGGGTTCGATTCCCCTTAGGGCCACCGTATTTCCAAAAAAGCTTCAACAACTGGTAATCCTTCTGGTTTATGTGATTATTGATTAAACTTGATCCCGATTATTATTAAGTTTAAAATTATGGCAGTTAAACCACTTACAATGACTGTTACCCAAGAAAGAGTTTTGACTGATAATCAAACTGTTCCACGAGAAGTCGACTGTCGGCATCATTGGATAATAGCACCACCAAATGGACCAACCTCACTAGGCACGTGTATATTTTGTGGTACATGGGGAGATTTTCCCAATTCTATTGATCAAACCGTTAGCTCCGAGGTTTCGGAACATCTGGCAGTTAGACTGAGAGGAACTACTATTTGGGATAAAATAATTAGTGAGTCTTTGGGATCTTTGGGTGAGGATGGATAATCAGCATGGCTAAAGTCACGATGTATACAACCAGAACCTGCCCTTTTTGCAAAATGCAAAAAGATTATTTTGCTTCAAAGAATATTGTCTATCAAGAAATCCTGGTTGACGAAAATCCCGATGAAGCCCAAAAGATGATCGAAATTTCCGGTCAAATGGGTGTACCCTTTACGGTAATTGATAAAGATGACGGATCGAAGGTTACAATCTTAGGTTTTGATAAAGGCAAAATCGACGAAACGCTTGGAATCACTGAGTGATTCAGTAAATAAACACATTCTTCTTCCTGCATCTCTATCCTCTAAACTCTATTCTCTATATACTAAAGTTATGAAGATAACTTTCTTGGGTGCCTGCCGTGAGGTAACGGGCTCGAATTTTTTGCTTGAAGCAGCCGGTAAAAAAATTCTCCTTGACTGCGGTATTTTTCAGGGCAGCAAATTTGCTGAAGAAAAAAATTTCGAATCATTTGCATACAATCCGCGAGAAATTGATTTTGTAATTTTAGGCCATGCCCATCTTGATCACTGCGGCAGACTGCCAAAATTAGTCAAAGACGGTTTTTGCGGCAGAATTTATGCTACAGCCCCGACCAAAGAACTGACAAAACTTGTGCTTGATGATAGTGAAAAACTGGCTCAAGAAGAAGCCAGACGGGATAATCACCCGCCTCTATTCACTCAAAAAGAAATCGATAGAGTAATGGATCTCTTTGAAGCAATCTCTTATGAAGAAACAATTCAAATATCAGAGCAAATTAAAATTACTTTGAAAAACGCCGGCCATATTCTTGGTTCGGCATTAACACTTATTGAATCGGAAAACAAAAAAATTGTCTACACCAGTGATTTAGGCAATGTCCCGTCTGAACTTCTTGATCCTCCCAGTTTAATTACAGATGCCACTTATGTAATTTGCGAGGCAACTTACGGCGGCAGAATACATGAAGATTCCGCAAGGCGCGAGCAAAAACTCGCAGAAATTATTAATTTAACTGTTGCCCAAAATGGAGTATTGATGATCCCGACTTTTGCTATTGAGAGAACGCAGGAGCTATTGCATGACATTGAGCACTTCTGCGCTGTTAGTAATTGCGAAAAACCAACATTTTATCTTGATAGCCCACTGGCTACGAAAGTTACCAAAGTTTTCGAAAAATATCCCGAATACCTTTCCAAAACTCTTAACCAATTTCATAAAAATGAGGATTTTTTTGGACTTGAACATTTACAAATAACCCAAACCCATCAGCAGTCAGAAGCTATTGATGAATTACCAAATCCGAAGGTAATTATTGCCGGTTCTGGAATGCTAAACGGCGGAAGAATCATCTTTCATGCTCAAAAATACTTAAGTGATGCTAAAAACACTCTTCTTATCGTTGGCTATCAACCAATTGGCGGTTTAGGCAGAAGGCTTATCGAAGGTGCACACGAAGTTAAGATTCTGGGAAAAAATATAAGAGTAAAGGCTAAAATTGAATCAATTAGATCATACAGTGCACACGCCGACTTGCCACAACTTCTTGGCTGGTTAGGTAATATTAAAGGATGCAAGAAAATTTTTCTGGTGCATGGGGAAACTGATCAGATGTTAACTTTTTCAAAAGCAATAAATAATAATCTTAAAATCGAAACAGTTATTCCTCAATATGGGGAAAGATACGAACTGTAATGAAGCACAAAAGAGTACCAAAAGTATCATGGGTACCATGGGCTATATAATATAAGGGGTTCTTGATACTCGTGATACTCTTAAATTAACATGGCTAAGATTATTCCCGGAATTTTAACAGCTGACGAGAAAGACTATCACAAACGGCTGCAAATGGCCGAACATGTTTCAGATCTTATCCAAATCGATGTGGTT